>Ga0105046_10011264_pt1 | contig 13913 bp, 17 predicted proteins | sample MAT03_FD_78385 | JGI IMG/M metagenome (GOLD analysis project Ga0105046, IMG submission 78385) | Freshwater microbial communities from Lake Fryxell liftoff mats and glacier meltwater in Antarctica - MAT-03 (megahit assembly) | ecosystem: Environmental > Aquatic > Freshwater > Ice > Liftoff... | reverse complement strand
TGAAGGGGAGCGATTTTGAGGTGGTGACCGCGCCGCCGGGGTACAAGCCGGCGAAGTGATTACTTCATTCGCCAGACCGTTTCCGCATCGATCATCAACGATTCCATTACGCCTCGGATCGCCGCGTAATACCGTTTGGCATCTTCGGGATAGCCCGCGGTCGGCTTCAATCCCGGAACTCGCTCGATCCAAACCTCGTTGAACTCTTTCATTCCCAATTCTCGGAGGTACTTGCACACCATGGAAGCTAGAGCCACGGGCGCACTGGCACCGTCGGCCCTCGGTGTGAACCGCACCACCGCTTCGCGGCCGAGTTCTAAAACCCGGTATCGGCTTTCGAGCGGCCCTTCTTTTTCCGCAATCACGAACCCTTCGGTGAACGCTTCCTGCAACAGCGGGCCGTAGTAATGCCGGCCGCCCTGCTTATCGGCGTGGATGTGCAAGGGTTCACCATCCTTTGGCAACTGGCCCAGCATTGAACGCAACAAAGCGATGATACCGTTGGAAAGGACGGTCGCCTTGGATCCGGACTTGGCCACCACGGGATTGAACGACGCGGGAGTTACGAAATTCACCGCGATGCGCGATGCGGGAACGTTCGACGATTCAAAATCGGATTCAAAATGCTCGTCCAGCAATTCGGTTTCGTCGCCAACCATGTGGACACACCTGGGCCACGCTTCGCCAAACCAACGGCGCACGCTCGCTTCGAGTTTCTCGAACCCGTTCGCCCCGGCGTACACTTTCTTGGAATCGTCGATTGTCAAACACCCAGTTTGCGATTCGCTCACGCGGCGGGCGAAGGGGCGAAGGGTCTCCCAACCGGCAGTATCGTTCCCCGGCAGTTGCAGCGCGACTGCGGCTTGCACCAATGGCCCGAGGTTCGGCCCGTAACCCGCTTCGTCGATTCCCACGCACCACGGCATGAACGGCTCCGTTCGATAAACTGAATTCGAAAAGACCCCCTCACCCCCCCAACCCCTCTCCCGCCGGGGGAGAGGGGAGCAAGCGAGAAGCCATGGCGATGATGCCCACCAACATCTTCCTAAAAATCCTCTCGAAGGAAATCCCCGCGAACATCATTCACGAAGACGACCTCTGCATCGCCTTCCACGATATCTCCGCCAAGGCCCCCGTCCACGTGCTGATTATCCCGCGAAAAGAGATTCGCACCCACGCGGATATCGCCCCGGAAGATGCTGCGATCCTCGGGCGCATGCACCTCGTCGCGGCGAAAATCGCCGAGGATTTGGGAATAGCAAACGGATATCGGCTTATCATCAATTGCGATGAACGTGCCGGGCAGACCGTGCCGCACTTGCACATGCACTTGATGGGCGGCCGCGATTTCGGCTGGCCACCGGGATAAGTTTTGTAGGGTGGGCAATGCCCACCGCGGACATATGATTCGGTGGGCAATGCCCACCCTAACAAGAGCGATCGATGTCATTGCCGACCATCCAAATCCTTCAACAACGCCTTTCAGTTGCGGAAATTGCGATCTCCGAAGCGTGCGCTCGCTCCAATCGCCAACGCAACGACGTGACTTTGATCGCCGTTACCAAAACGGTTACATGCGAGGTCGCCGCGTTGCTCCCGCAGTTGGGAGTGCATGACCTCGGCGAAAGCCGACCGCAGGAACTGTGGAAGAAAGCCGAGGCGATTCCCACGGCCCATTGGCACTTCATCGGGCATATGCAACGCAACAAGCTCGAACGTACGCTGCCACTCGTGCAACTCGTACACAGCGTTGATAGCGAAAGGTTGTTGAAAGCGATTTCCGATTTCGGAATGCAACGCGGTTCGCCGGTGCCGGTGCTGATTGAGGTGAATTGCAGCCGCGAGGAAGCGAAAGGGGGCTTCGCTCCCGGAGCGGTACCCCGCAGTTTTGAATCGTATCCCGGTGCGAATGTTCGGGGCTTAATGACCATGGCGGCCCACGAAGCGAACCCCGAAACGATCCGGGCGACCTTTCGGGAACTCCGCGAATTGAGAGACCTATTGCGTAATTCCACCGGCTTGCCGCTGCCGCATCTTTCGATGGGAATGAGCAACGATTACGAACTGGCGATCGAAGAAGGGGCCACGTTCATTCGATTAGGCAGCACACTGTTCGAGAACTTGGCGTAAACCGCACTCGAGATGCCTTCAACGATGCATACCGCCATCGCGTACGGGATCATGCCCGCGAAGCCCTTGCCGAAGAGGCTCGGCCAATCGGGTGTCGCTTCGCCGAGGCTGAGCCACACCGTTATCGGGATCGTAAGCAAAGCCAACGGTTTGAGCCACGCTCCCGCGTACGTTCGCATCGGGATGCGAAGCTTCTTCAACGTGAAACCGAGCACGAACAGGCAGAACAGCACATTTGGCAGAGCGATGGCCACGGCCACGCCGGGCACGCCCCAACCGCCGATCAGGGCCAGCATCAAAATAACGTTCAACGCCGCTTCCACAAGGGCCGCTCGGGCGAACCACTTCAACAAACCCAAGCCGTAAAGCATCCGCGAGGCCACCGATTGGGCGATGCCGAGGCTGAGGGTGAACGAGAGCACCACGAGCGCGGGGTAGCTACCGCCCACAAACTCCGCACCGACCCAGCGGGTGAGGAACGGCTTTCCGAACAACAACAATCCCACCTGTACCGGCAACGCCGCGTAGAGCAACAAGCGCGTGGCGTTGCAGAACAACCGAGCGATTCCGGCGTGGTCGCCCCGCGCTTCCATGGCACTCACACCGGGCGTGAGCGTGGTGGTGATCGTTCGCAAGAGTGTTTTCGCATAATCGACCAAGCGGGCCGCCGTGGCGAAGAACGTCACTTGCCCGCCGGGGAGGAACGCCCCAACCACGATGGCTCCGGTTTGCACGGTGATTCGCCCGGCCAGCATCGCCAAGAACGCATCGGTACTGAAGGTTCGCACTTCCTTCATCGTGGCCCGGTCGATGAACCGCACCGCGAACCGCAACCCCGGCAGCCGCTTCCAAGCCAGCAGTGCAAATGCGGTATGCTCGGCGATGTTCACGGCGGTATACACGATGGCCAAAGGGAAAAGCTCGGCCCCCGAATTCACCGCGAACACGATTCCTGCCGTGCGGAAGGCGAGCGCCACCAAACGGATCAGACTCTTCGCGGTGAAGGCTTCCACGCCATCGAGGATGCTGGGGAACACGCTCGCCGGGAGGGTGAACGCGAGGTTCGCTAGCATCAAGAGCATGAATGGCAGAACGTCGCCGGAGTGGTTCAACTTCGCATCGAGCGCGGGGGCAAAAGCGAATAGGATCGGTATACCCACGGCGAGTGCCAAGATGCCCGCAAGTAGAAAGAGTGCCAAGCACGAACTCGCCATGCGGTTCACGCCATCGCTGTTGGCGATGGCCCGGTGTTTCGCCACGAAGCGCACGAGGCACGCGGCGATGCCCATGTCGAGTAGCGTGAAGTAAGCGAGGATCGCTTCGACAATACACCAAACGTCGTAGCGGGGTTTACCGAGTGCGTGAATGAGGAAGGGCGTGAGGAAGAAACCGACCGCTAAAGTCGCGGCGAACGCCAGCCAATTGCTGGCCGCACCGAGTAGGAATGAAAATCGGGAACCGGGCACCGCGTCGGCCTCCTTGCCGGGGAATGCGATAGTGTAATGGAGTGCGGCCAGGGCTGTCGATGCCGGTTCCGCAAGGGTTGCGGATAATCGATGAACGGGTTAAGCTGATTCCATGAAGCTTCGAGCGTACATTGAAACCACTATCCCCAGCTACCTAACGGCATGGCCGAGCGGCAGCTTGATTCGGGCCGCGGAACAACACCAGACCAAACTCTGGTGGTTGCAGCGGGATCAATACGAGCTGGTCGGATCGGAACTTCTAATCGAAGAATGTAGTCGGGGAGACGCTTTAGCTGCTGCGACGCGATTGCATGCTCTCGAAGGCATCCCACTATTGGAATCGAATGAACAATCCAACACGTTATTGTTGGAATTGATACGAGAAGTGCCATTCCCGCCCAAAGCGGTACCGGATGCAAACCATCTTGCACTGGCTACCGTGCATGGAATCGATTTACTGGTAACGTGGAACATGCGTCACATAGCAAATCCCGTACTTCAAAAACGTGTTGAGCAGGTATGTCGGCTACTCGGTTACGAACCGCCCACGATTACGACACCGGGTATGCTTTTGGGAGGAAATAGCGATGATCGACGTTGACCCATTGGAAGAAGTTTATCGAATCCGTGAAGAATTCGCACGGAAGTACAACTACGACGTTCATGCCATGATTCTGGCCCTCCGCGAAATGTCTAAGGCTGCGGGTCGCAAAACTGTGAGCTTCCCCAAACGGGAACCGATCGAACCCATCCTCAAGAAACCGGCGGCGTGAACGGAACCGTTGCCGAATGCCTCGCAATCTGTTCCAATACCCACTCACAATGTCTCTCCCGGAGTGTACCCATGCGACGTTCGATGTTAGCGGCCCTCTTCGCCTCGGTGGCCGCATTGAGTTGCGCCGAGGGGCAAGCCCCCAAGCAGGCCAATCCGATGATGGTGGAGAAGGTCGAGAAGGCGTTGCCTTCCGAAGCTCCCGCCAAGCCGAAGAAGACCCGCAACCTCCTCGTGTTTAGCCACACGGCAGGGTTCCGCCATAGCTCCATTGAACTCGGCGCGCGTACACTCACACTCATGGGCGACAAAACCGGAGCGTATACCGTCACGCACACCGAAGACCCGAGCATCTTCGATACGGAGAAGCTCAAGAAGTTCGATGCAGTGTTCATGCTGAACACGACTAACGATTGCTTCCGCAAGACGCTGCCGAAGGGCACCAAAGAAGCCCCCGAACAGAAATCGGCAAACGATACGGAAGAAGCAGCCCGCAAACAGGCCCTCTACGAATTCGTGCAGAACGGTGGCGGCCTCGCCGGGTGCCACGCCGCAACCGATACCTACAAGAGTTGGAAGGAATACAACCTGATGATGGGCGGAGCCTTCGTGAGCCACCCTTGGCATAAGCTGGTGCCGGTGAAAGTGCTCGACCCTAAGAACCCGATCAACGCGGCGTTCGACGGCAAGGATTTCGAAATCGCCGATGAAATCTACATGTTCCGTAACGATACCGCCCTCGCCAAGGATCGCAAATTCCTGCTCGTGATGGACACTTCCAAGATGAGCAAGGAAGACGTAGCGAAGGGCAAACGGGATGACGGCACCTACCCGATCAGTTGGATCAACGCCTCGGGCAAAGGCCGCGTGTTCTACTGCTCGCTCGGCCACCGCGAAGAAATCTACTGGAACACCGCGATCATGAAGCACTACCTCGCGGGCATCCAGTACACCCTCGGCGACCTCGAAGCCGACGCCACACCCGCCAGAAGCAGCGAGAAGTAACACATCGGACTATCGACCGTGCGGGATTCCCAACTCCCTCACGGTCGCGGTTCATCGGTTCGCCGCGCTCTATAACACAACGAGGCTATTCCCGCCGCGCTTCGGAGTGCAACATTTGGACGAAACTCCCACCTCCGATGTGCGAACCCCCGCACCGATTGCCGATCTCGAAATCAAAGATGCGCAGCTGATCTTTTCTGCCGTGTGGTGCGATCTCACCGAGAAGTTCAGCCGCGAGGAACTGAAATTCCCGCGCGAGTTCATTTGGCTCGGCGGTGCCCCCGGTGCGGGCAAAGGCACCAACACGCCGTTCATCGCCAAGGCCCGCGATATTACTGCTCCGCCGATCGTGATCAGCGGCTTGCTCACCACGCCGCAAGCCATGGCGATGAAGAACACCGGCCAAATGGTCGGCGACCGCGAAGTGATCGGCTTGCTATTGCAGGAACTGCTCGACCCGAAATACCGCGACGGCGTGATCGTCGATGGCTTCCCGCGCACCAAAGTGCAAGTGGAATGTTTGAAGCTCTTCTACCATGCCATGCTCGATCTCCACGCCGAGTGGCACAGTACCCGCAAGCCGATGTTCCGCATCGCACTCCTTTTCGTTACGGAGGAAGTGAGCGTACAACGGCAGTTGTTCCGCGGCCGCCAAATCCGGGAACACAACCAGCAAGTTCGGGAATCGGCGGAGGGGGAACTCCTCGAAGAGCGCGTGACCGATCTCGATCCGGCACTCTGCCGCAAGCGGTATCAGGCGTTCAAGGATACGAACTTCGAGGCCTTGCAATCGCTGCGGAAAATCTTCCACTTCCACTTCATCGATGCGGAAGGGGAACTCGCCGAGGTTCAGCGGAACATCCTCCGCGAGTTCACTTATCAGAGTACGCTGGAACTCAGCCCGGAAGTGTATCAGCTCATTCAAAATATCCCGTTAGCCACCCAATTGGGAATCCACGCCCGGCAAGAGTTGGTAGGCCGGTTGGAACAGTACGAAGAGAACCACTTGGAAAAGTTTCGGCAGGTGGCGAAATTGATCGAATCCAAGATCGTTCCCGTGGTGCGTGCCCATGCGATGTCCGGGCACGCGCAAATCAATTCTGAAGAAGAACTGCTGGACGATCCCCTCGCGTTGCGGATGGTGATCGACGTTCTGTGGGAACGCGGCTTCCACGTGACCGTCGATATCCACCGCATTGAGATCCCCTCGCGGGTGAACCCGGACACGTGGGAGATCGTCTGCCGTATAAAGAAAGTGTACCGTATCGAAGTTCGCTACCCGCCCAGCGATATCCGTCGCGGGCATTGATACGCCGCAACCGGCAGGCCCGAATCGGATCTCGACAACACCGGCTCGCCGAAGGCGAATACATACACAATTCCACTTGATTCGATTCGCAGAAGCGGCTATTCGCCCGACTCTGGATGAACTATGAACGCAACCGAACCCAACGGAACGCCGTTACCGGTCGCTCGGCCCGTGGTGATCGGCCGCCGGAAACGGAAGCTGCCGCCATTGGCCCGCTGGGCGAGGTTGCTACTGGTGCTGATGGCCCTCGGCTTGATTGCGGTCTTCGTTGTAGCGGCGTGGATACGCCCGTACGACGACGACGGCAACGCCGCGAAGATTGCGACGCACACCCAATTGGGTATGGAACCTTGCAGCATGGTCGTGCTCACGGGCAAGCCCTGCCCGGCGTGCGGTATGACGACGAGTTTTTCGCTGTTGATGCACGCCGACGTGGCGAACTCGCTGCGGGCGAATTGGGTGGGAACTTTGTTGGCGTTGGCTTGGCTCGCACTGATTCCGTGGGGGATTTTCGGTGCGGTGCGGGGGCGGTTGCTCTGGATTCGCCGGGGCGAATTCTGGCTGACCGTGGGGCTGTCGATTCTGTTCGCGTTGATGATCGCCCGTTGGGCGGTGATCTTCTTCGGATAGTGGGGGTTCGGTGAGCCGGGTCGCGCGAGCGCCCGGAGTATTCCAACGGGGGGTTCACGGATGAACCGGTCGAACAAATGGTGGCGTATTTTCCAGTGCGGCCTCGTGGCCTCGCTGCTCGTGGCCACAGTGGGTTGCAATCCCGCGTTGCTCTGGTTCTTGAACCGGGGCGACGACAAAACCCCCGCGCAGTACCCGCTCGAAGCGAAGGACGGCAAGAAGGAATATACCGTTGCCATCGTAGCCACGGCGAATCCCGTTCTGCTCAGCTATCCCGAATTCTCCGGGATCGACCGCGAGCTTGCCGCGAATTTTGCCCAGATGATCGTCGAGGAAACTGCAAAGGATAAGAGCAAGGTGAGGGTGATCGATCAAGCGAAAGTAAACGAGATACGCAACAAGAACCCTTTGAATTGGGATATCGCTAACCGCTCGCAACTCGCCAAGGATTTGGGCGCCGATCACCTGATCGAAGTCGATATTTCCAAGTTCAGCCTCTACGACAAAGACTTCGGTCGGGATGTCTGCAAGGGCACGGCCGCCGTCAATGTGAAGGTCTACGATGCCAAAGGCGACGGCTCTGCGAAGATCGAATACTCGCACACGTCGCAACCGCCATTGCGGCCCACCGACGGCTCCACGCCGATGGCCTACAAACAGATTCTGCTTAAACACTTGGCGAAGGATCTGATGCACAAGCATGTTCCGCACACTGCCGACCGCGACATCCCGACGCAACTGCGGTAAACAATTTCCAACCCCACGGCTCGCCGGGAGCGTGAGCGACCGGAGGTTTCAAGACTCCGTTCGCTCACGCTCCCGGCTCGCCGTGGTACTAACACCGCCGAATTCCCGAAGCCGACGGATGCCATCCGTCGGCTTTTCCCATTCAATACCGGCATCGATCCGGCGGAACGCAGCGATCGCTTCGCAACCGTCCGGTGAGTACCTCCGCCCGGCCACCCCTCTCCGGTGTTGTCCGCCTCGGTTGGCCATCATCGGAGCCAGCGTGATCGCCCCATCCAGCAAGCTGAAGATTTTCAGCGGCCGCGCCAACAAACCTTTGGCGGAAAGCATCGCCAAACACCTCGGCGTACCGCTCGGCAACATCAACCTCGGCAACTTCCCGGACGGCGAAACTACCGTGCGCATCGACGAAGACGTCCGCGGCCGCGATGTATTCATCGTGCAGCCGACCTGCCCGCCGGTGAACGAAAACCTGATGGAATTGCTGATCATCTTGGATGCCTTCAAACGGGCCAGCCCCGCCCGGCTCACCACGGTGATTCCCTATTTTGGCTACGCCCGGCAGGATCGCAAAGATGCCGGCCGCGTGCCGATCTCGGCGAAGCTCGTGGCCGATTTACTCACGGCCGCCGGGGCCAACCGCGTTCTCTGTCTCGATCTCCACGCCGCACAGATTCAGGGCTTCTTCAACATCCCGGTGGATCACCTCTACGCCCTCAAGGAAATCACGGCCCACGTAAAAGGGTTGAACATTCCTTCGAGCGATTTGGTGGTGTTGAGTACCGACGAAGGCAACGTGAAGAAGGCCATCAAGTACCAACAGCGAATCGGTGGGCAAATCGCCGTGGTGGATAAGCGTCGGGCCAACGCCGAGGAAACGCGGGCCGAGCATTTGATCGGCGCCCCGGTGGATGGGAAAACCGTGGTGATCTTCGACGATATGATTTCGACGGGCGGCAGCATGGCCGGGGCGATCAAAACGGCCAAAGCCCACGGGGCGAAGAAAGTGTACGTGTGTGCCACCCACGGTTTGTTGGTGGGCAAGGCAATCGAGAATTTGAGAGACCCCAGCATCGAATCGATCGCCGTGACCGACTCCGTGCCGTTGAGCAAAGAGAAACTCGAACGGTTGCCGAACATCAAAGTGATCAGCGTGGCGCCACTCTTGGCCAACGCCATTCGGCGGATCCACGAAGACCAATCGATCAGCGCTTTGTTTAAAGATGATTCCGAGCATGCCGCGGCGGTCTAGGTTTTGGCGAGCCGGGTCGCGTGAGCGCCCGGAGTCTGTACTGAACACTCCGGGCGCTCACGCGGCCCGGCTCGACGGGAATCGCTTTCGATGGAAACCTACCCCGATCTTTCCAATCCTCAACGCCGCAACGGAGATGGCTACGCCATCCTCTCGTTCGTGCTCGGCTTGGGTGCGATCAGTACGTCCATCTGCGGCATCGGGGCCGTATTCGGAGTGCTCGGCTTGCTCCTCGGTTTCAGCGGTTTGCAATCGCGTTACCGCGGCTTGGGGATCGTCGGGTTGATCCTCAGCCTCAGCGGATTGCTCTTTTCCCTCGGCATGATCGCCATTATCGTGGTGGTTCAAGCCACGACCGAACGGGAAATGCCGCCGCACCCCAACGGCACCAAAGCTCCATTCGTGGATCAATAATTCGGAGCGCTCCGTTTCCCAATGATCTGGAATATTCTCTGCCCGAAGTGCGGGGCCACTTTGGATGCCACGGGCGATATGCTCGGCAGCCATGTGGAATGCGGGGGCTGCGCGAATATCTTCGTGGCCCCGAAGGAGGCGTTGCCCGCCCCCGATCCGCGTTACGACCGCCGGATGCGTGAGGAAGAATACGAAGCAGCCCGCGACGACAGCGACGACGCCCGCCCCGGTCGCCAGCGGGGCACGGGCAAAGCGACTACGTCGCTGGTACTCGGGATTCTCGCACTCACCGTCGGCACGATGTTCCTATTCTGCCTGCCCTTCGTGCAGACGATCTTGGGCGTGTTGGCGGTCATTTTTGGATTCTTAGGATTAAAAACGGAAGGGCGGAAAACGGCCATCGCCGGGATGGTGTTGGGCGCGTTGGCGTTGATCTTGTCCCTGCTAATGGGGATTATGTTCGGGGCGTTCATCTATTCGGCGAATGCGTTCACAGGCACACCCACGACGGCGGCTATGTTCAAGACGGTCGGCACGAAATCTTCTTCATGGTGAAAGCGGCGTGACGATTTCCCCCGCCATTCAATTCAGGGGGACGATGTCCCCCCGCTTTGTTCAACTCTCGCCCCGCGTTCCGAGGGGAAGCAGAACGCGTGGATGAGCAACATGATCGCTCCGGCCACGAGGCCGCAATCGGCGACGTTGAACACCGGCCAGCCTTCTTTCGATTTCCAAATGCCGATGTCGATTTCGTGATACATGTGCAAGAAATCGCGGACGCCGTTGAACACGATGCGATCGTATAAGTTGCCGATGGTGCCGCCGAGGATGAGGCCGAGGGCGGCGCAGAGCCAACCGTCCACTTGGGTGCCCTTGCGGGCGGCCCACACGATGATCCCGGCCGCGGCGACGATACTGATCGCGGCGAAGATGTTGTTCGCGCCGCCTTTGTGCTGGCCACCGAGGCCGAAGAGTGCCCCGTGGTTCACGTGCGGCATCACCGGCGCGCTCCACGTTTGCAACGGCCCGAAAGCACAATCGCACGGGGGAGTCGATTCGTCGTACTCGGCGGTGAAGCGGAACCAATTGGGGATCACTTCCCGCTGCCCTTGGCTGAAGCCCGGCGTGTAGAGAGTGCGGAACATCTGGTACTTCGTGGCCTGATCGGCCGCGAACGACACGACCGCCAACAGTACCAACAACCAACGGTACGAACGCAAAACCATGATCCGACCCCACCTTGGGTTGCCAATTCTTATCTTCCCACGATAGCGGTTGCCCGGAATCGGGGCAATGCGGCTTGTCTCGGCAAGTGCCGCCTCGAAAAAATCGCACGTTGACTCTTGCGCCGCGTCGTGCAATACGTAACACTAACGTTGGTAACCCGTGACACCCTATATCGAGGAGACGACCATGGCGAAGGGCAACAACTCGCAAGGCAAGGAAAAGAAGAAGCCGAAGAAGGACGCGAAAGCGGCCCCCGTGAAAGTCGCGCCGCCGAAGAAATAGGATGATGGAATTTTCACGAACGCCGCGCCGCTCAATACTTGGTGTGGCGTCCGGGGGGAGAATCGGAGTAAACTCTTTGCAAGTTCACTCTCTTGGGGCGTTCCACGGGGTTGCCCCACCGATTTGCCCCTTTTGGGAGATTCCACAATGCGAGCACTTTTCTTGGCCACGACGGCCATCCTCACTATCGGCTCGACCGCTTGGTCGGCACATGAGCCTCGGGAAACGCTTATCTCTGCGGACGAGGTTCTCGCCGAACTCACCAAGAACGCCAAGACTTCGATCCCGAAAGCGTTGCTGAAGGAAGCTGAAGCAGTCGTCATATTCCCGCACACGATCAAAGCCGGGTTGGTCTTCGGCGGTCGAATCGGTCACGGCGTTGCCGTGATCAAAGATAAAAACGGCGGCTGGGGCGAAGTACGCTTCATCGAACTCGGTGGCGCCAGCGTCGGCTTTCAAATCGGTGTCGAAGCGACCGACGTTGTATTGGTGTTCAAGAATCGCAAAGGGTTGGATCGAATTCTCGAAGGGAAAAAGAAGTTGAAACTCGGCGCCGATGCTTCCGTGGCGGCAGGGCCGGTAGGACGCGAAGTGGAGATCGCCACCGATTTGAAGCTGAAATCGGAGATTTATTCCTATTCCCGCAGCAAGGGTTTGTTCGCCGGGGCTTCGCTCGAAGGGGTGATCCTCGGTTCCGATAACACCAAGACGGCCGCGTACGAACGGGACGACTCCACCGAGACTCGCAAGGCCGCGGATAATTTGAAGGCGAGCATCTCGTTGCTCGCCACAGAGAAACTGCCGCCCGCCGCCGTGCCCAACGATCTGCCAACGCCCAAGGCCCCTCCGGTACCCGCACCGATGACAGCCCCCGAATCCGCGAAGGGTTTTGCCGGCCCAATCCGACGCTTGGCGAATCGATTGAAGTAAGGAATGCATTTCCCGAGCGGCGGGCGTCAGCCCGCCGCCGCTCGGAATTACACTTTTCACGGTGTGGCGATCTTCAACACCTTCCCGCCCGGCTCCGTAATTCGCCAACCATCCTGCGTGCGTTCGATCGTTTTCGCGGGGTGAATCGCCACGAGTTCCGCCGCGCGAACGACCTTCGAATCGGGATGGCGTTGTCCGGGTAATGTTTCCGTGCGTTCGATCACGCTTAAAAGCACAGGCAACGATCCGATCGGGGCCGCCTCGGGAAGCAACACTCCCGTGGCATCGACCGCCCGGTAATCCTGCCGATCCGCGATGCGGATCGCGAGCATCGGCTTGCGGAAGACCAAATCGGCGTGCAGTTTCCCTTCTTTCGTCACCACGATTTCTTTCACTTCGGCGATCCACGGGTGTTTGAGGAATGCCGAACGAAGCACCGCTGGGGTATTCGCATCGACGGAGGAAATGGCTTCCGGCAACTGCGAAATGGACCGAACTTCCGTAAGAAAGGCCGGCTTGATGATGTACGGCGGCGCCTCGAATTCCACCTCGGCCATCGGCGCGAGATAGCGGCTATCCCCCGCGACTTGTTGGCCCGCGAAATCGCCGAGATAACTGAGGCCGAGAAACAAGCCGCCAATGGCGCAGAGTGCCAAAACGATTTTCAAACCGAGGGTGAGGAAATGCTTCACGACTCGGGGCCGTGGGGCCTCAGCGGGTTTCGGTTTGCGTTTGGCCATGCGATCTCGCCATTCACCAGACGTTGAGGTCTTGTTCGAGCGCGATGCCGCTTTCCGATCGGACTTTCGTTCGCACGAGATCGAGCAGTTTGAGAATATCCTTGGCTGTCGTCCCGGGGTGTGCCACGGCGTAGTTGCCGTTGCGGTCATTCACTTCGGCCCCGCCGATTTTCGTGCGGGCCAACCCGGCCCGTTCGATCAGGAGTGCCGCAGAATGCCCCGGCGGATCGCGGAACATTCGCACCGACGATTGAAAGCTCAGTGGTTCGGCGGCCTTCCGCACCACCCAAGCTCGCCGCATCCGCTTCATGAGCGCCGCGGGCGATTCTTGGGCCAATCCGAATTCTACCCAGAGGATCACAGGATCGTCGATATCGGATTGGTTCTGGCCGAAAGTGAGTTCGTCGCTGGTTCGCACCGATTCGCTCGCATCTTCGTTCAACACGCACACGCGGCGAACCGAAGCGCCGATCTCCCCGGTGCGATCGCCGACGTTGCAACGCACGCTGCCCCCGACCGTCCCTCGAATGCCGATCAGAGTTTCCAGCCCGCTCAGGCCGGCCTTCACCGATGCGGCAATGAGGTCGAAGAGTTGGGCGCCCCCGGCGGAGCGGATCGTCTTTCCGCAGGTTTCGATTACGGAGAACTCCGGGCCGGTCAAACGCATCACTACGCCGGGTACGGGATCGTCGCGCACCAGCAGATTGAAGCCTCCGCCCAGCATCCGCAGTGGAATTTGTTTCGATTTGCAGTGGCGGAGCACGGAGCGGAGTTCGTCGGTCGTTCGAGGTTGCACGAGGAACTCGGCGGGGCCGCCGATGCGGAGGTGCGTGTACGGGGCCAACGGCTCGCGCCGCTTGGTGATTTCAGGGAACACTTCCGCAATCGTCATTCGTAGGGCCTCCGCCCATTAGAATATGCAACGACGGGGTTGTGTCAGCGCCCGGAGTTTCCTCGAGCGCCCCGGACGGGACTCGAACCCGTACGCCCCGCGTTGACAACGCGGTGA
>Ga0105046_10011263_pt1 | contig 13914 bp, 10 predicted proteins | sample MAT03_FD_78385 | JGI IMG/M metagenome (GOLD analysis project Ga0105046, IMG submission 78385) | Freshwater microbial communities from Lake Fryxell liftoff mats and glacier meltwater in Antarctica - MAT-03 (megahit assembly) | ecosystem: Environmental > Aquatic > Freshwater > Ice > Liftoff... | reverse complement strand
AGTATTTTATCAATTATTTATATATCTAATTTAAGATAATTCAAGAATTATATTCTTAAAATTAAATTAATTCAATAAAAAACAGTCATTTATTCTGATTTCCGAAAAATGAAGTCAGACCGGCTGGATAGTTACCAAGTAATTCATTCCCGTGCCATCAGGTGTATTTTTTGCAAACAAATTACGCTGTTTACTGTTTCTAAACAATTCTTATCTTTGCCCACAAAATTAGTAAAGTACATTAATATTACATGACCCACTTTTCTCACCCCGACCGTTTTGTGCACCGCCACATCGGGCCATCTGCTGCCGAGTTATCGGATATGTTACAAATGCTTCAAGTGGAAACACTGGACGATTTGATAGCCGAAACGGTTCCTGACGCTATTCGGTTGACAAAACCGCTTGATCTGCCCGCGCCGCTCAGTGAATTTGAATACCTGCAAACCTTAAAAGATATTGCCCGCCGCAACAAAGTTGTTCGCAGTTATATCGGAATGGGATATTCGGGAACCATCACGCCGTCCGTTATTTTGAGAAATGTGTTTCAAAATCCCGGCTGGTACACGCAATACACCCCCTACCAAGCCGAAATTGCGCAGGGCCGCTTAGAAAGTCTGCTCAATTTCCAAACGATGGTCAGTGATTTGACGGGGCTTCCCATTGCCAATGGCAGCCTGTTGGATGAAGGCACCGCCGCCGCCGAAGCCATGCACATGCTGTTTGCTGAAAAAAACAAACGCGCAAAAAAAGGGGAAGAAGCCGTTGAATTTTTTGTTTCGGATACGGTATTTCCCCAAACCATTGATATCCTGAAAACGCGGGCTACACCACAAGGCATACAACTGGTGATTGGCGACTGGAAAACCTGGCAACCCAATCCTAAATCATTTGGAGCCTTGTTACAATATCCTGATTGTCAGGGAAATGTAACAGATTACCACGCATTTGCAGCGGCCATAAAAGCTAATGGCAATTATTTGTGTGTCGCCGCTGATTTGTTGTCTTTAGCCCTTCTCCAACCACCCGGCGAATGGGGTGCCGACTGTGTTGTGGGAAATTCCCAGCGTTTTGGCGTTCCCATGGGTTACGGCGGGCCTCATGCGGCCTTTTTTTCCTGTTCGGAGGAATTCAAACGCCAGATTCCGGGTCGTATCATCGGGGTGTCCGTTGACCGCCACGGCCATCGTGCGTTGCGCATGGCCCTTCAAACCCGCGAACAACATATCCGGCGCGAAAAAGCCACCTCCAATATTTGTACCGCACAGGCATTATTGGCCAATATCGCTGCCATGTACGCCGTTTATCACGGCCCGGACGGGATTCGCAGCATTGCGCAGCGAGCGCACAATATGGCCGTAGCGTTGCATACCGCGCTCACGGAAGCGGGTTGTCAGCCCGTGCATACCCACTTTTTTGATACTTTGCGCGTAGAAATGCCCGCTGATGGCCTTCAGGCGCTGCGTCAACGTGCCGAGAAATCCGGCATTAATTTCTTTTACGATGCCCGTGGTGTGCAAATCAGCATAGACGAAACGACCACCCCCTCCGATCTGGAAGAGATCGCCGCTATTTTTGGCGGAGGCAACATCCGGGAGCAGTCGGCAAAAAATCATATTCCCGATGCCTTACACCGCCAATCAGCGTTCTTAACCCACCCCGTGTTCAACATCTACCACACGGAAAGTGAAATGATGCGTTATATCAAGCGGTTAGAAAACCGCGACCTGTCATTGATGCACTCCATGATTTCGTTGGGTTCCTGTACCATGAAACTCAATGCCGCTACCCAAATGATTCCGGTGAGTTGGGAACTTTGGGCCAATATCCACCCTTTTGCCCCGGCAGACCAAACCGAAGGTTATGCACAGGTTATCAGCGAGTTAGCACAATATCTGTGCGAAATTACGGGTTTTGATGCTTGTTCGTTGCAACCCAATTCGGGTGCACAGGGCGAATACGCCGGCCTAATGGCCATACGCGCTTACCATTTGGCCCATGGCCATGAACACCGCAATGTGGCGCTCATTCCTTCTTCGGCACACGGCACCAATCCGGCCAGCGCGGTCATGGCCGCCATGAATGTGGTGGTGGTGGCCTGCGACGAACGCGGCAATATTGACCTGAAAGACCTGAAAACCAAAGTGGAGCAATACAGCGCCAATTTGGCTTGCCTCATGGTGACCTACCCGAGTACCCACGGGGTATTTGAAACGGCTATTAAAGAAATATGCAGCCTCATTCACGAGCACGGCGGCAAAGTCTACATGGATGGTGCCAATATGAATGCCCAGGTGGGGCTGACCAGCCCGGCCATTATCGGTGCGGATGTGTGTCACCTCAATTTGCACAAAACCTTTGCTATCCCACACGGCGGCGGCGGCCCGGGCATGGGTCCTATTTGTTGCAACAATAGCCTGGCGCCTTATCTGCCCAAACACGTATTCGCTGAAACCGGCGGTAAAAATGGTACCACGGCCATCAGTGCAGCACCTTGGGGCAGCGCCAGTATCCTCCTGATTTCTTATGCTTACATCCGAATGTTGGGTGCAGCGGGCGTGACGGATGCTACAAAATACGCTATTCTGAACGCCAATTATATAAAAGCGCGGTTAGAAAAGGCGTATCCGGTGTTGTATACGGGAGAAAAAGGTCGCTCGGCACACGAACTGATTTTGGATTTGCGCCCGTACAAGGATTTTGTCAGCGCGGAAGACGTGGCCAAACGACTGATAGATTACGGCTTCCACGCCCCTACCCTCTCCTTCCCCGTTGCGGGTACTATCATGATAGAGCCGACGGAAAGCGAAAGCAAAGCGGAATTGGATCGTTTTTGTGATGCTTTACTGAATATCAAATTGGAAATTGACGAAATAGCACGGGGCGAATACACGGAAGAAAACAATGTATTGCACCATGCGCCGCATACCTTGGAGGTGATGAGCGCTGACGGTTGGGAATATGCATACAGCCGGGAAAAGGCGGCTTGGCCGCTCCCTTATTTACGGCAGGGCTGGAAATTCTGGGCTACCTGCGGGCGTATTGATCAGGCTTTTGGCGACCGCAATTTGGTGTGTACCTGCCCGCCCATGGAGGCGTATGCGATACGGGAATGAATGATTTAATGGTGTATTATTATACTTTTTTTTGCAAAAAAGTATAATAATACACCATTAGGTTCGTGGGCACCTTGAACAGCGCGTCGAATCAATGACGCAAATACCTCGCGCTCCATGGAGGAGGCCCTTCGGCCCGGCATCTACTGCTGTTGAGTCACAAATGCGGAAGGAAACACACTGGTCGTTTCTTTTGTAGTTATTTGTTGACCACCTATTTTTCACTTAGGCGAAGTGGCTGACGACCAGCCACTTCGCCTTTTTACGTTGGTGTCATGGCTAAGTATTTTTTTATCAGCCGGCTGATGACCTGCCCCGGTGTGTCAGGATTATTAGCCCAAAAACATAATTTTAACTGGGTGTTGGATTCATATAAATCACGGGGCAGTAGATATTTCGGAGGTCTCCAAGTTTATTTACTACTCCTTCGAGACAGCAGAACTGATGACACAAGATATTCGCTTGAAAAACATATACATAACAGACCCGTCGGGACTTTAAGTCACAAAATTGATCATTAACAAAAAAAAATAAATTTTTTTTAAATTTTTATTTTCATAATATGGATTGATAATCAACAACTTACGATAAACCTACTTCCTTCCTAAGAAAATATCTCGGTTAAAGATGCTTCTATGTCTTGCATAGAACTATAAAACCCCATATCTTTGTGCCATCAAACAAGATAAACATGAAAAAAGGTCTCCTTACAGCAGTTATTATGGCTTGGGCATTATTGGTTTCTGTAGCCTGCAAATCCGGTATACCCGGCCCGCAGCGCGCTATTGGTGCCTCCGCCCGCCTGATCAGTATTAGCCCCAAAATGAATGCACCAACCAGCACTTCGGATGCTGATATAGAAACCGAAACGTCTGCTAATCAATTACCACTTCAAAGTCAACTCGCACAATAAAATATTATGGATTTAGAAAATGCAAAAGCACAAATGCGCAAGGGCGTGTTGGAGATGTGCATATTAGCCATTACCGGAGAGGACGAGGTATATCCAAGTGACATTATCACACGGCTGAAAGCGAACAACCTCATCGTAGTGGAAGGTACGCTCTATCCGCTACTCACGCGCCTCAAAAATGATGGCCTGCTGGAATATACCTGGCGGGAAAGCACACAAGGCCCCCCGCGCAAATATTTCAAAATTACCGACGAAGGGCGTTCCTCCTTAGAAGGTTTGAGCGACAGTTGGAACCAATTGGTCAATTCTGTCGGGCAAACCCTGCAAAAATGAGGTATGCGTTATGAGTTATGAACTCCGCAGAGTGTACTAAAACACCAAAACACCAAAACATCAAAACACGAAACCAAAATAATTATTAACTTTCAACAATGAACAAAGTTCTCAATATCAACTTAGGCGGTTACGCCTTTACCATAGATGATGATGCCTTCGAATACTTGTCCGTCTATTTAGACAGTGTTCGCAAGCGTTTCAGCGAAAGCGAAGGACGCGACGAAATAGTGGGGGACATTGAAGCCCGTTTGGGTGAGCTCATCACAACAGATTTACGCAGTCGTACCATTGTTATGCTACCCGATGTGGAAGCAGCCGTACAAATCATGGGTAAACCCGAAGAATTTGAAGGCGTATCGGATGGCGGCCCTGCTCCAAAAACCGGAAGCAGCAAAAGCAGTTCGGGTACTGGAAAAACCACCGCCAATTCTTCTATTAAAACGGGAAAACGTTTTTTCCGCGACGAAGAAGATAAGGTAGTGAGTGGTGTCTGCTCCGGCCTTGCAGCTTATGTCGGCATTCAGGATCCTGTTTGGGTGCGTCTGTCATTTGTTCTACTCACCTTCATTTCTGCCGGATTTTGGATTCCGGGTTATCTGATCCTTTCGTGGGTAGTGCCTGCCGCTAAAACGGCTGCTGACCGTTTAGCCATGCGCGGAGAACCCATCAATGTGGACAGCATTGCACAGGAAATTGAAACCAGTTTCAACCGCCTGGGTAACCAGATAAATGAATTTGGCGAACGGATCAATACCTCTTCTCGCAGAGGTGCGGGCCGGGAAGCCTTTGCTACCGTTATGTCCGCCTTGGGTCAGGTATTCTCCATGATGGTCAAAATGGTTGGCAAGTTCGGCGTTTTTATCGGCATCATTGTAGCATTAGCCTTGTTTTTGGGTTTAGCAGCCTCTTGGGTGGGTGGAGTAGTGGGTTTAGTGACCGCCGCTCCTTATATATCCTACTTCAGCCCCTTTTCCAATGCAGGCAACTGGTTAGGCTTTTCCAATGGATTTTTCCTGCTGGGCATTCCCATCGCCGGTTTGGTACTCACATTTTCCCGTGTTCTTTTCAAAACCCGCACACCGCGCTGGTTGGGTGCCGGACTCACCGCTTTTTGGATAGTCAACCTTTTTTCGGCCATCACTTTGGGTGCCTTTGGCGCAAAAGATTTTCGCCACGGCAGCACCATCACCCAAACCATTGATCTTTCTAATATTAATTCTGATACCCTGCGCATTACTGCTGCCGATATGACGAACGAAAACGGAGAAAACCTCCAGATAGATGGTAATGGTCTGAGCCTTGAAGAAGATCGCTTAGACTTTAAAGGCATGGTAGATGTTCGGGTACGTCGTAGTGAAAACGGGCGATTTGTCTGCGCGCAGGCAATTACCGCCCGTGGCGCTACTGCTGTTGAGGCTTCAGACAATGCGGCTCAAACCAATTTTAATGTGGGTGTGAGTGGCAGTACGCTGCGGATACCCAGCGGTTACAGCATTCCGAAAGGCCAGAAGTGGCGGGTGCAAAAAGTGAAAATCAATTTAGAAGTGCCCAATGGGAAGTGTGTTATTTTTGATGAAAGTATCTACGGCCGTGCTGCTGCCGATGTGGAACTTTACGCCGATGAAAATGGCCGAAATTACATCTCGCACCGTCCGGGAAAAGTATTCCGCATGACGGAGGATGGGTTAGTCTGTTTGGATTGCCCTAAATTTGGTGATAAAGAGTATAAAAGCGAGCAAAATTTTGAGAATTTTATCATGGAAGGCAATTTTACGGCTGAAATCCGCAAATCTGACGATGACGGGTTCTCCTATCGCATGGAAGGCACTGGCACCGAAGCCGTAAAAGTAGTAAAAACAGGCGACCGCATTACCTTCACGACCAACGGAAAATCTGCTGAAAAGGTACATATCATTTTAGAAGCCCGCGTGTTTACTTCTTTAGTGGCAGAAAATACCGGTTTGGTCACTATCCGGGGCTTTGAAGAGGGCCGGGCCTCCATTACGGCAAAAGGCAACTCCAAAATCAAAGCCAATTTTGATATCAGCAACCTCAAGGTGGCGCTCTCCGGCCCTGTTTCTTTAGAAATGGATGGTGAAGGCAACGAACTCAAAGCCAACCTGTCAAATGGAGCGGTATTGGAAGCACCTAATTTTCAATTGGAGCGGGCAGATATTTCTGCTTCAGAAAATTCTCGTGCCCGTATTTTTGCTTCTGACGAAGTCAAAAGCAGTGCCGATGCAACGAGTTCTATAAAAGTAAGCGGAGGTGCGAAAGAGAAAGAAGATTAAAATACTCCTCGCGTAAGGATGAACCTGCGAATATGGAAAATGTGGCATACCTCCCCTTGTGCAGGTGTGCTACATTTTTTTATAACCCGCCTGCACCATAATCATTTCGATGCAGGAATATACTTATTTAACCCACCAATCCAATATTAAAGCTTAGTGTAGAAAAGTAATTGCTGTTTAGGCAGCCAATTTAACCCTACTTGGCCCCCTTCCCCAAGAATCGGGCAAAATTAGGTTTTTTTTTGACTTTTTTTGACAAATTTTCACACCCATAAAAACATAAAATATTGATAATCAATAATTTATATTTTTGAATTTTGTTTTGCAGTGATGTACGGTGTTTGCACGGTATCACAAAGCGTGTTACCTTTGCGGCATATTTATCAGAGAAGTAAAAAAGCAGCGCAGCAAGGACAGCCAAGTTTTCTACCAGTTTCATCCGCCACTCGCGTATCTACGAGGGCAACAAGCCTGACACCGATACCTTGGCCGATATGCTTGCCAACCTCAAAAAACACGCCTCCCCCGATGCGGTGCACACCGTTGTGATGGATGCCGGCATTGCAACCGAAGAAAATCTCAAACTTCTCGGCGATGAAAAGTACAATTATGTCTGTGTCGCCCGAAAACGGCTAAAAGACTTCGAACAGGATATAAACACGCCACGGACGACCCAATTCACCGACCGCGAACAAAACAAGGTCGAACTTGCCATATTCAAACCAAAAGGCTTCGACGATACTTGGATGTACGTGCAGAGTGACGCAAAAAAGGTCAAGGAACGCTCAATGGACAACAAACTAACGGAGGCCTTCGAACAGGACTTGAAGATCGCCATTGACGCATTGGCCAAAAAAGGAGGAACAAAGGCCGTATCTAAGGTGCATGAACGCATCGGGCGAATCAAACAAAAGCACAAGCGCATCTCCGGACGTTACGACGTGAAAATCATCGAGGCAACCGGACAGGCAAGCCACATCACATGGACGGTAAAACCCCTCAAACCCTCAGAGGACAAAGCCGATGGTGTCTGTTTTATCAGAACCAACCTCGAATACACCACAGAATCCAAATTGTGGGATATTTACAACACCATCCGAGAAGTGGAGGATACGTTCCGCTGCCTCAAATCTGACCTTAATATCCGGCCAATACACCACCAATTGGACAACAGGATCAAATCACATATTTATCTGACCATATTGGCCTATCAATTGGTTAACACCATCAAATTTATGCTCAAACACAAAGGAATCAACTATCATTGGACGACAATCGTCCGATTGGTGAACACTCAAACCATCCAGACCATCGAAATCCCAACCGACACAAAACGAATCCACCTGCGACAACCTTCAAGGCCAATATCGGAGGTACAACAAATTTATTCCGCCACTGGTACCATTCATTCTAAGCCCTCTGTGAAAAAATATGTAGTGTACCATTGATTTTTTAATCCGTTGATTGCCAAGGGCCTGAAGAAAGAAAAGACCAAGTAGGGTTAAGAGGTGTCGTGTAAAAAACTAAGAACACTATAAACTAAGTTATTTGTGGTTTTAGGCGAAAGATTCGGCCAAAAACCTTTATAGTGTATCAAATGTAGCAACACCAGACTGAAAAGAAGGGCGAACGATTTTAGGTTGTCATCGGGTGCGTATTTTTGGATATATACCTTATGCTCGGGTTTATGGGAGTCACCATTTTCACCCATCCAAACAATCCAATAAAGTTAATTAATTTCTCACTAATTTTTGGGTCCAAACCCTCCCATTTAGGGTGATTTTTGCCCAGATCACACCCTTTACATCCGGTAGGCGAAACTGTAGGTCGTTTTCTATGCCTGGCGTGATATTTCTTTCAAAAATATTACACAATTGACCATTTTCCGTGTACAGTTCCAATTTCATTTCCGTGGCCTTTAAAGCCGAACAATTCACCGTGATCCAGTCATTGGAAGGGTTGGGGTAAACCTGAATGCGCACCTCATTTTCAAGGGGTTGTTCAATGACCACATTTGAAAAATTTTTCTTTATAACCCATTCATACGTGTACAAATGAAGGCGATCATGGTTATTGACTCGCAGCAGCATACTGGTATCTTCTACCGTCGCTGTGACCTGAAACTTATTAATAAAAGGCGTAGGATCCAGCACAATAGAGTCTATATGTTGCGCAAAGGGCTGGCTTTGAACAAACCAATTGATATCTACTGTATTCGGTTCTATTGGAATGAGTTTTACCTTGAATTTTAAAGGGTCATTGTTGGTGATGAATATGGGTCCAGAATCGGGAAATAGCATATCCACAGGAAATTGCGCATCATGTATCTTTTCAATAATACTTTCTGTACAAACCGGGCAAAAAGGATTCGCCAAGGCTCGCATGATACAACTTTGGTGCGGCCTGTACCATTTGGCCCCTTGTCCATTGGCATCAATCGGATAAATGCCTACACCGCCTGTATTGAGCCAATTTTTCCAAATAATGTTATTCGGATTAGTGTTTGTCGTTCTATTCGCGCGTTCTCCGACGTTTCCTGCCCAGTATTCGTCTGCTAAAGAACCAAACGAATGCCCCAATTCGTGAATTGCAATTTCAGATGCCAAAGGATGGGCAGAAACGGTCGCAAATATCCCGCCACTGCCGCCATATACGGGCGAATTTACAAGCACCATCACAATATCGTATAGTGGAAAATTATCTGCTAATACAGTAAAAATAGAATGACTTAATTGTTGAGGGACCAATAAACGGTGAATGGACCCGAAATCTAATGTCGCGTCGAAATAAGTATTTGCATTAACGATGGGTGTTGCCGGTTCCGTAACATCAGTTGCCGTACCGGGATGATCCGTACCGCTACTATTTGAAACTACTTTGAGTGCAAATACATTGAAGTATTTTTGATATTGTTTAAAAGGCATTTTTTTAAACAAGTCACTGCTGATTTTGGTGGCATCCGCAATAAATTTTGATATTTCTGATGCCTGATAACCTTCTGCCAATATCACTATATTGATCCGTTTCATGATGGAACCATTAAATTTAATCGTGTCAAGGTCAAAAACTTGTGCTGACAAAGGTTTTGCAAGTAAAAACAGGATTACAAAAGAAAAGAGTACTTTCATTGTTTCAAAATTGTATGAGTTAATAAAATTTTATGTGTGGTTTTATGAAACTGTTCAATTTCAACTTTATCACACAAATTCGTCGTTTGAGTTCGAATCGAACAAAGCGCCGTTTTTAGCCGCATGGTTTTTCTTTCAAAAATGCCGTGGTCATTCACATATTCCATTTCCGCATTCAGGGGGTTTTTAATATGCAATTCTTTCAAAACGGCATCCTTGGCATCCAAAATACGAACTTTAAAATCGCCTTCCGCCAGGGTAGAATTATCCACCAGATTGTTCTTTTTCAGTTCTCCGCTTATGAGCCGGAAATCAACTAATTTTATATGATCAAAAATAGCAGTTGAGTCATTTGTGACCCGATAGTTGAGAAATAAAATCAGCGGTTCTGGAGCCATTAAAGGTTCCACGGGATTACTTGATTTTGATTGTATCGTCTCATGGGATTTACAAGCCATCAATAGCGCAAAAAATGCAAGAAAAAACCAATTTTTCATATTATAACTTCAATTAAATGAATCATACCACATAGGATAAACCGGATCGCTCCAAGTGGATCTACAATTGTATACCTTGCAATGCCAAGTTTTGTGCGTGGTGACAAGGTTGATAAAGTTTATTAACAATCTTATAAACCTTCATAAACCATGCACAAAACTTGGCGGCTGGAAGTAAAGGAACCATAGATGAAACCATGTTTTTTTGCAAAAGTACTGAATCTGCCTCTTTTAGTAAAGCCGCATCTGTTTTGATCTCCAATTCTGGCTTGCCTAACTGAGCAGAATTGACTTGACTGACCACTAAGGAACGGGTCAAAAAAAGAAATAGATTTGTGTCAGGCAGGCCGACTTTTTAAGTTAAATGAGTGTCAGGCAAGAGGCCTTGCTCATGGGCGGAATGAATGCACTTTGTGCAGCAGCGTATCGGCTGAAAAAGGCGGAATGAGCAAACAAAAAGGCAAGTAAACCTTGCGTTTTGTGTGGCGAATTGCGAAGCGGCTGCCTTGAATGATTGACCTTTTTGGCCGAAATTGGGAGCGAGCTAAGTTTTTACAAAAAATGGACACTCAGGATGACTTCCCGAATGCCCAAATTCTTTTTTCAAAATGTCTGTGCTCACGACTGAAAAACACTTGCTGTAAGGGAAGGACTCGAACCTTCACAAGGCGGTTAGACACAACAACAGGTTGTGTTTTATTCCGTGATTCCTTACCCTCGAGACAGGAGGGCATGGCTGCCAAATTTCATCACCTCACATTGTAGTTTGTCAAGCGCTCTTTTGCGTCCTTGATGTCACAAAGATAGGCAAATTACTTTTTTTGTTGCAAATTTTTTAATAATTATTTTATTTATTTACATAATCAGCAAATTTTATAAATATTTAGTAAAAATATGGTATTTGTTAAAAAGAAAAAACTTCAAAATTTGCCAACTTTCAAATGGCCGGAACCATCCGATTTTTGATTCGCTCATCCGAATCGCTACCTTCGCCCAAAAAGTAAACGAACCATGGCTGTTGAAAAACTAAGTATGGGTGAACTGAATCGGCTGAGCATAGCAGCAATGAAAGATCAGGACAAACTGCCGCTGGTACTCGTGCTGGACAACATTCGTTCGGGCCTCAATGTCGGTTCTGTGTTTCGCACAGCCGATGCATTTTTATTGGAAAAAATCATCCTGTGCGGCATCACCGCGCAGCCGCCCCACCGCGAAATACTCAAGACGGCTTTAGGTAGTACCGAATCCGTCCAATGGGCATACGCTGAATCCACCAGCCGGGCTGTGCAAAATTTAATTCAAGCAGGGTACAGCGTTTGGGCCGTGGAACAAACGCAGCCAAAGGTTTGGTTGCAGGATTTTAGCCCCGTGCCTAAGCAAAAATACGCCCTCGTACTGGGCAATGAAGTAGATGGAGTAACCCAAGAGGTGCTTGCCTGCTGCACCGGGGTTTTGGAAATACCACAATTTGGCACCAAACACTCCTTAAATGTCGCGGTCGCAGCAGGCATTGCGGTTTGGGAACTATCGCAAAAAATACGTTCCTTAATGCCGTTTTTAAATACCAGCACATCATCATGATAAGAATTGTAGGCATCATTGCCCTTGTTTTATTCCCTCCATTTGTGCTCTGGGCTCAAAAAACCACGTCTTCATTTGATATTATTCCAAAGCCGCTCTCCGAGGAAGCGCGTGCCGGTTATTTTATTATAGATCAAAAAACGTCAATTTATTACGAAAAAACCGTTGAAAACTTCGATTTAGCGGCAAATTTTTTCATCGCGGCACTCCAGCCTGTTAGCGAATTTGCCTTGCGAGCAAGGCCTTTTGTAGCAGAAAATATCCCACGCGACAAAGGCATATACTTACTGGCTGATCCGAGCCTCCAAAATGCCGAAGCCTACACCCTTGAAATCACCAGGACGGCGGTGCTGGTTCGTGCCAATACGGCAGCGGGTGCTTTTTATGCCCTGCAAACCTTGCGGCAATTGCTATCATCGGACATCTATCGCAGCAGCCCGCCTGCCAAACCAGTCAATTGGATTTTGCCCCCCAAGATACCACGGAGGGAGTGCCTTCAATTTTTTCGCTGCCCAATTGGGTGTAACCGCTCCATTTGGTGCCGTTCCACGATTTGGTGTACAGGACTTTGTCGGTGCCGCGCACGAACACGTTAATCCGATTGGGTCCCCAAGACACCACGGAGGGGATACCTTCTATTTTCTCGCTGCCCAATTGAGTGTAACCGCTCCATTTTGAGCCGTTCCACGATTTGGTGTAGAGCGCATTGTCGGTGCCTCGCACGAACACGTCAATGCGGTTTGCCGCCCAAGAAACCACAGTGGGATTGCCTTCTATTTTTTCGCCGCCCAATTGGGTGTAACCACTCCATTTAGAACCGTCCCAAGATTTGGTGTACAGGACTTTGTCGGTACCCTGCACGAACACGTCAATCCGATTTGGCCCCCAGGACACCATAGAAGGGATGCCTTCTATTTTTTCACTGCCCAATTGGGTGTAGCCGCTCCATTTTGAGCCGTCCCACGATTTGGTGTACAGGGCGTTGTCGGTGCCGCGCACAAATACGTCAATCCGGTTTGGCCCCCAGGACACAGCGGCAGGCAGTGCCGCAATGTGTTCGCCGCCCAATTGGGTGTAGCCGCTCCAGTTTGAGCCGCTCCACGATTTGGTGTAGAGCGCGTCGTCGGTGCCTTGCACAAAAACATCTATTCGGTTGGCTCCCCATGACACAGCAGTAACCTTTTTGCTGATGTCTTCTGTGGGCAACAAGATGGCCCGGCAAACATTGTCCAAGTAAAATTCCTGCCCGCCAACACTGAATTGTTTGATGTTGCCCGTCAGGGTGACTTTGCCTTTTTTGCCACTCGGAATGGGGGTAGCCGTTACGCTAACCGTCACACCGCCAAGGCTTGCAGGGGCCGCTTTCAACTCACCTTTGTACAAAGCGCCATTGACGGACAGGTTTTCAGTCCCCCCCATATCGAGGTAATCAAAGGTCACGGTGGAGTTACCGCCGCTGGTGAGGTATTGAAAACGCAGGGTAACGTTGTTGGTATTGAACACTTGGCCCGAACCAAAATTAGCGGGCGCGGATTCGATGCGGCCCATGTTGAAGTAGGCCGTGCTGCCAATCATCAGGTTTTCGATGCTCACCTTAAAACCGCAGGCGTTGAAAACATCGGTGCCGGGGGTGTAGGCAGGTTTGTTGTAAGTGGTACCCGCCGTAAAAGATGGCTGGTCAAAAGTGATGCAACAGGTTTGGGCCATGCTTTCAGGGACAAAAATGGAACTGATGGCATATAGTAATGCCATGATAAAGATTGATTTCATAATAATTTTATTAAAAATGGGAATAGAAATGAGATATGGGACTTATTTGTTTTCTTATCACTTAGGATGTTTCTCCTCCGTCAAATTCAACACAATATCATAAATGACAGGTTTAAGTGCGATATTTTTTCTGTTTGATGAGTTATTCTTTTGATTGATTTTTAGGCATCCTTCATAAGTAGTTGACACTTTTATTTTCGGAAAATAAAAATAAATTAAAATAAAGCATTGATAATCAAGTACTTATTAGGGTAATTTAAAATAATTGCACAAAGAAAGTGT
>Ga0105046_10011260_pt1 | contig 13915 bp, 9 predicted proteins | sample MAT03_FD_78385 | JGI IMG/M metagenome (GOLD analysis project Ga0105046, IMG submission 78385) | Freshwater microbial communities from Lake Fryxell liftoff mats and glacier meltwater in Antarctica - MAT-03 (megahit assembly) | ecosystem: Environmental > Aquatic > Freshwater > Ice > Liftoff... | reverse complement strand
CACCGCCATCGGATCGTCGGGCAGCGGTGTGTCGTGCGGCGCGGGCAGATCGGATGCGGCGAGGATCTTCTCGCGCTCGGTCGCGACATCGTCGACCACGACCGGCGGCGTGGTCACGGGCGGCACGGTGGTCTTGCCGCGGTTGCACGCGGCGAGCGATCCGGCGAGGGCAACGACGCAGAGCGCGGCGAACGGACGAGACATCGCCGGTGGGCATAGCAGCCCGCGGCGCGTGCTCGCAAGCACGGGCGCGCGAATCATCGCCCGCACGTGGGACACGGTTCACAGGACGCGTAGCGCATCCGCACACTTCGCGGCCAGGTCGACCGCTTCGGCGGCATCCTCGATCTGGAGGACCATCGTGCGACGTCCTTCTCGTAGTTGCGACAGAACCAGCATTCGTCGGCAGCCGGATCCACGTGGAAGCGAGCAGACGGGACAAGCCCCACCGATCGGCTCAGGGCTTGATACCGAGCTCCCGATACGGGTCGATGATCTCCGACACGCCGTCCTCGAGCTGCGTCGTCACGAACCTCGTGATCTGCGTCTGGCCGACGATCGACCGCGCGATCCCACCGTGGGTCGCCATCGCGCCGTCCGCGTCCATGATGTCGAACTGGAACAGGCCCCACGTGTGCGTCGCATCGCGGTTGCCGACCGTCGGCAGCTCGGCCTGCAGCGGCACCCCGCCGATCGGCAACAGCTCGTCGCCGAGCAGCGGCGCCCCGATGCCGCGGGCGAAGAACGCATTCGCCGAGTTCGGCACCGTGTCGTCCTCGAGCACCATCTGCACGAGCACCTGCGGCGTCGCCTCGTCGAAGCCCGGCAGCCGCTCGGCCGCGACGTGTCGCGTGTACACGCCGGCATCACCGCGATCGATCGCGGTCTGCAAGAGCGGGAAGAACCGCGCGAGCTCGCCGTCGGTCGCCATCGACGCGAATACGTCGACGACAATCGCGAACTGCTCGCCTTCCGCGACGATGTTACCGACGCGTGCGCCCGGTACGATCAGCGTCGCGGTGTCGAGCTCGGGCGCGAATGCGACGAGCTCCGCGCCCATGATGCCGCCGAGCGACACGCCGAGGTAGTGCATCCGCTCGATGTCGAGATCGACCTCCGCGTCGCCGTCCGCATCGATGCCCGCGGCGATCGCAGCGATCACCTGCAGCCGGTCGTATGTGCCCTGGCGGAAGTTGTCGCGCAGCTTGAGCGCATCGAGCGGGTTCGACAGATCGAACGACAGCCCGAAGAAGTCGAGCACGTCGATCGCTCCCGCGTCGGGATGCAGGCCGTGCTTGGGCGCGTCGACGGCGATCACCGCAGCGCCGATCGGCGCGACGAAGTCGGCGAGCGCATCGGCCTCGTCACGATCCCCGGCGAGCCCGTGACCATAGAGGAACACCGGCAGCGCACCGGTCGCGCCCACCGGCAGCCACACCGTCACCGGCAGGTCGTAGCCGCCCTGCGCCGACAGATCCGCCGCGAGGTGCTCGTCTGCGCCCGTGTAGTCGAGGACGTCGAGCGTGCCGGTGCACTTGATCCACACCGATTCCGGATCCGGCGTCGTGCACTCGCCGACCGGTGTGAACACCGGCGGATCCGCATCGCGGATCTCCGCGGCGATCGTCGCGCTGTCGTCGACCGTGTGCTGGGTCGTGAACACGACCGCCGCGCTGAGATCGAACACGCCGTCGACGACGCCGAGCTCCACGAGCGCATCCACGAACTCGCCGGTGCGTGGCGCGACGCGAGCGAGCGCCGGATCGGCCGCGCTGCCGTCGAGCAGCGAGATCATCGCGGCCGACGGCGCGACACATCCCCCACCCTCGTCGAGCGCGGCAGTCGTCAGGGCGAAGCCATGGCGATGCATCGGACGCAGCGGCGCCATCGGCTCGACCAACAACGTCGTGTCCGCGCTGCCCGGATCCTCCGCGACCTGCTCCCACTCGAACGGCACGAGCGCAGGTCCGCCGTCCGCATCGAGATCGACGAGCACGAGCGCGTGGCCGACGGCCGGCAGCTCGTTGCGTGCGGCCGGCAACGTCGTCGCGTCGAGCGGTCCCGAGATCCGCACGTACGCGCCCGCCGTCGTGCCGAAACCATCGACCGTCGACGCAGCCTCGAACAGCGACGCGAACGGCATCGACGCCTCGTCGAGCATCACGTTCTCGTTCGGCCGCAGATCGACGCGCACGCCCGACGGCGTGTCCTCGTCGACGGTGAACACGTCGTCGGGGAACGCGTCGATGCGCAGCGCGGCCGGGTCGTACTGCAGCAGCGTCGCGCCGGCGCAAAAGCCCTCGGGCCCACCGCTGCTCGACGACGCATCCGCCGTCTCGGTCGTGACCGGCAGCGTCGTCGTGTCGCCGGTCTCCGATCCATTGGTGTCCTCGGAGGCGACACTCGAGTCGTCGCCACCGCACGCGAGCGGGGCAGCCAGCCCCAGAATCAAGACCAGCCGCCGCGTCATGTGCTCACCGTCCGTTCGTCAGTTGCCGCTGCCGAGAATCTCGATGTAGTCGATGTACCAGCCGCCCTGCTGCGTCGTGGCATTGCTGCCCATGACGAAGCGAAGCTGCAGCGTCGTCGAGCCCGCGTAGTCGTTCATGTCGAACGTCGACAGGCTCCACTGGTTGTCGTCTTGGCTGCCGGTGAACCCGAGCACGCCGTTGACGGGTGCGTAGGTCGCCGTGATCGGCATGTCGTCGTACAGGTCGCCACCGGTCGGTGTGATCGTCGTCCACGCGACCCCGTCTTCGCTCGCCTGCACGATGCCGCCGTCCGCGTTGCTCGCCCCACCCTCGAAGTTGTGCCAGTGGCGCAGCGTCATCACAAGCCCGGCGTCCTGGCAGTCGGACACGTCGATCTCGGGCGATACGAGCGCGCTGATCTCGTTCGCGTTGTACGGACCGGACAGGTTCGTGCCGTAGGTGCCGGGCGCCACGATGCCGGGCCCGAGCGCGTACACACTCGGCTCGCCGCACGCCCAGCTGCTCGCCGACGCGCCGGCGTCGAGCGACACCGTCGAGAAGCCGTCGGGGCAGGTCGCCGCCTCGAAGTCGACGACGAACGCACAGTCGGTGCACATCGAGGTGTCGATCTGGCACGACGAGTCGCACACCAGCGGACCAGCGACGCCGGCCCCGAGCGCGTCGCACGTCGTGTTGATCTCTTCCTCTTCTTCGCACTGCTCGATGCCGTTGACTTCCTCGTCACCGCAGTAGGTGCACAGCGTGGTGTCGAAGCGGCAGCTCGCCATGTTGCAGCCGAGCTCACCGCCGGTGATGGTGCCGGGGATCGTCGGGTCCTCGACGTCGACGCAGCTCGCACCACCGAGGGACATCTCGTCGCACGGGAATCCGCCGCAGTCGCACTCTTCCATGCCGGTGACGACACCATCGCCGCACAGCGAGCCGCCATCGTCTTCGCTGCTGCTCGAGTCGACCGACACGCCCGTCGTCGCCGTGGTGCTCGGATCGTCGGTCGTCGTCTCGGTATCCGAATCGGTCGTCGACGGCGACGTCGACGTCGTCGGCTCGGTCGTCATCGTCGTGGTCATCGTGTCGCTCGTGCCCGAGCTCTCGCCGGGCATGAACGTCGTGACGACGTCGGTGGGATCCTCGGTACACGCGACCAGGATCAGGCTCGGGACCATCAATGGAGCGAAAGCGAAGCGAGTGAAGCGCATGCCCGGAGGATAACCCCAACCGCCGTCCTCGCGCCGCTCGAAGTAGCTCCAGTGGGAACCAACCGGTGCGGGAAGCCGTGCGCTACGCATGAAAGCGCGGCGGGCCCCGCGGCGTTTCGGGCCCACCTCATGCGACCGCGCGAGGCTATCCTCGCGGCGCCCCGGGGCCCGCCGACCGCGATCGATGCCCTTTTTTGTCACCACCTTCGCGCCACTCGGGCTCGGCCTGGTGGTCTTGTCGGCGGCGCCGGAGCAAGCCGTCGAGATGTCGGGCGCACGTCACGGTGCGCTCGTCGAGGCGACGCGCGAGCCTCCAGTGCATGCGAGCGTGCACGCCGCATCGCGCCGCGTGGAGATCGTGCGCGGCAAAGACGGTCGGCTGACGCTGCGCGCGAAGTGGCAGGTCACGGCGGTACGGCCCGGGTGGTTGGCGGGCGAGCTCGTGCGCGGCGACGTTCTCGTGCGGAGCGTCACGATTGGGGGCAGGCCCGCGGCGACCGTCGGTGGCGACGACGCGATCTACGTCGCCGCATGGATCACCGGTCCGACGACGCTCGAGCTCGTCGCAGAGCTGCGCGGAGATCCGTCGCGCGGACCCGTGCCGCTCGGCCTGCTCGGGGCGACGCGCGGCACCGCGATCGTGCGCGGCGAGCCGACGTGGCGCGTCCAGACGAGCGCTGCGGCGACAGGCACCGGCGCAGCAAGCGACTACGGTGAGCCGTCGACGACGATCCACGTCGGCGGCGTGACCCACGGCGGTGGATCGTCGCTGCAACTCGGCGTCGTCACGCCGGCCCCGAGCGACGCCGACGTCGTCGCGATCGGGCGCATCGGCGTCGGGTTGTTCGTCGGTGATGCCGAGATCCGCGGACGCGCACGCCTGCAGTGGGTGCTGCGCCGGGGCGAGCTCGAGCGCGTGTCGTTCGTCGCGCGTGGCGTCGGCGACGACTTCACCGTGACCGGACCCGAGGTCCGCGAGGTCGTACGCGAAGGTGACAGCGTACGCGTCGAGCTGCAATCGAAGCTCAGCGACGTCGTCGCGCTCGAGGCGACGTGGTCGCAGCGCACGCCAACGGGCGATGCCGTCGTCGCGCCGCCGTCGTTCGAGCTCGCCGACACCGGACGCACCGAGGCGAGCTTCGAGCTCGGACGTGACGGCGACGTCGACGTGCTCCCGGAGCTCGATGGTTGGCGCGCAGTCGCTGCAGCGCAGCTCCCGGTGTGGGGCCGCGATCTGATCGAAGGCGCATCGGCTGCGGCGTGGACCCGGCACGCGCCCGCCGACGCCGGAAAGCTGCAGCTCCTGCGCTTCGTGCCGGTCGAGGCCCCGAAGGTCGTCGTCGGCGAGGCCAGCTTCGAGCTCGCATCCGCGGATCACGGCATGACGCTCGTCAAGGTGCGGTACGAGGTGCTCAACGAGCGCGCGTCGCATCTGCGCGTGACGCTCCCGGCAAGGTCGCGCTTGCTCGCGGTCGAGGTCGCGGGTGTCGATGCGCACGCGGCCAAGGACCGCGAGGAGATTCTCGTACCGATCCCGCGATCGCTCGAGACGCTGCAAGGTCTGCTCTCGATCCCGGTCGTCGTCAGCGTGCTCGTCGAGCAGCCGCGCTGGCGGCGTCGCGAGCACCGCGAGATCGCGCTGCCGACCATCGATGCGCCGATCCGCAAGGTCACCGCGAGCTGGCTGTTGCCGCGCGACGTCGAGGCGACGAGCGATGTCGGCGAGCACGGCATCGACGACGTCCACGAGCAACCCCGACCACAACCGCGGCGGCAGCTGCTGGCGACGAAGTACAAGCGTCGCAAGGGGTCGAAGGACGGTGAGGAGATTACGGTGTACGACTTCGACGACGACGCCCTCGATCGCGCGCCGTCAGGCTCCGCTGCCGTCTCGGACGACATGAAGCAGTCCGAGTCCGATCGGCTGCTCCGCGAGGCCCAGGAGTCGTACAACCGCAACGAGTTCGATGCGGCGCAGCAGTCCATCGACGAGCTCCGCGATCGCGGGCTCGACGACGAGGACGCCGCGAAGCTGCAGTCGAACCTCGACATCGTGAACGCACCGGTCGGCAACACGACGTCGGCGGAGGATGCCATGCCCATGCCCGCCGCCACGACCGAGACGCTCTCGGGCAAAGCCGGCGTGCTGCGACGCATCAAGGACCAGGCGCGGGCCCGCGGCGCGAAGAAGCGGGTCGAGCAGGACGTGCGCAAGCGCAAGGCGAAGGAGCTGCGGTCCAAGGGCGACTACCAAGCTGCCGAGGCCGAGTACCGCAGCGTGATCGAAGAGAACAAGAAGCTCGGCAACCTCGAGCAGGACGAGTCCGCGGCGATGGACTTCGAGACCGAGGCGCTCGAAAAGGAGCTCGAGTCGACGAAGACCGAAGCAGCCGCGCGCGCGTCGATGGACGCGCAGACGAGCACGAAATTCGCACCGTCCTTCGACGAACCCGGTGAGCACGGGCTCGGTGCCGCGTGGCTGACGACATCCGCCGCGCTCGACATCCCGGACTCACCAGACACTCCCGCCGTCGTTCCCAATCCAGCGCCCAATCAGGGCCCGCGCGTGCTCATGCCGCAAAACGGCGGCGGACGCGTCGGCTACTCGTTCGATCTGTGGGCGCCGAACAGCCGCCACAGTCTCGTCGTCGACGCGCGGCGTCGACGACATCGTTGACACCCCCCCCGAGGACCATCACATGCACGCTCGATCCTTCACCGCCTGGACGCTCGCCCTGAGCCTCGCACTGCCGCTTTCCATCCCCGCGCAGGCGCATGCCGAAGAGCCGCCCGAGCGCGTCGTGATGAAGCTCGAGGAATTCCTGCGGCTGTACGAGACGACGCGCAAGCGCGACGAAGAGCCGCCCCGCGAGAGCGCGCTCGCGTCGTCGCGCTACAAGGGCGAGGTCGTCTTCGAGGACGGCAAGCCGCACGCGGCGGTGTTCAAGGCGAAGCAGCACATCGAGATCTTCAAGACCAAGGGGTGGGCCCGCCTGCCGCTTCTGCCCGCGACCGTCGCGCTGCAGTCGGCGAAGATCGGCGGCAAAGAGGCGCCGGTCGTGATCGAAGGCGGCTTTTACACGCTGGTCACCGATCGCCGCGGTGCGTTCGATCTCGAGCTGCAGTTCGGCGTCGCCGTATCGACCGCCGAGGGTCAGAGCACGATCTCGTTCCAGCTCGCGCCATCGGGCGCGACCGAGGTCGAGCTCGCCGTGCCGGCGAAGGAGGACCTCGACTTCACCGTCATCGGCGCGCAGCTCGAGTCGGACAAGGTCGTCGGTGGCAACCGCGTCGTGAATGCGACGCTGCCCGCGACCGGCTCGCTCACCGTGCAGTGGCAGCGCGAGATCCCCGAGACCGAGAAGAAGAGAGCGCGCATGTACGCCGAGGCGCAGACGCTCGTGTCGCTCGGCGAGGGCGTGCTGCGGGCGAGCACGACCGTGCAGCACACGATCTTGTTCGCGGGCATCGACAACTTCTCCTACGAGGTGCCCAAGGGCATGACCGTGCTCGACGTGCGCGGCGCGGGCATCCGCGACTGGAAGCTCGCCCCCGACGGCAAGCTCGACGTCGCACTCAACTTCGCCGCCGAGGGCAGCTACGCCATCGCGATCGATCTCGAGCGCGCAATGAAGGACGACGCGAAGGATCTGGCGGTACCGGTCGTCGTGCCGCTCGGGGCCGAGCGCGACAAGGGCTACATCGGCATCGAGTCGCGCGGCAACCTCGAGATCGAGGCAGGTGCGGTCGACGGCGCTACGCCGCTCGACGTGCGCGCGCTGCCGGCCGCGATCCTCGGCATCACCGATCAGCCGCTGCTGTTCGGGTTCAAGTACGTCGGCGGGCGCCCGAAGATCGCGCTCGTGACCGGTGCCCACGCCGAGGTCGACGTGCTCGTCACGTTGCTGGATCAGACGGTCGCGAACACGATGTGGACGCGCGAAGGTCGGCGACTCACGAGCGTGCGCTACCAGGTGCGCAACAATCGGCGCCAGTTCCTGCGCCTCGCGCTGCCGGCCGGTGCCGAGCTGTGGAGCGCGTCGGTCGGCGGCCGCGGCGTGCAGCCGGCGAAGGCGAGCGACGGTCGCGTGATGGTGCCGCTGCTGCGCTCACAGGAGACCGGCGGCGCGCTGTCGGCGTTCGACGTCGAGGTCGTGTACGTCGACACCGGCGACAAGACCGACTCGGGCGGTCGTGGCACGTTCAAGGCGACGCTGCCCAAGCCCGACGTGCCGAGCACGTACGTCGCATGGACGATCCACTCGCCCGAGGGCACGAAGGTCGGCAAGTTCTCGCACGAGGGCACGCTGCGCCACGTCAAGCTCTTGTCGAACCCGATCCCCGTGACGTCGATGAACCTCGAGATGCCAGCGGCAGACGCGAACATGGCTCAGCAGGCGGCGCCGGTCGCCGGGAACGCGCTCGGCCAAGGGGCAGCGCCGGTGCAGGTCAACCTGCCTTTGTCGGGCAAGGCGACCTACTACGAGAAGCTGCTCGCGTTCGGCGACGACGAGACGCTCGATGTCGAGTTCCGCTACCGCGGGCTGCGCCGATAGCACGCGGCCGCTGTGGTAAAAGCCGGCCATACCCTTGGCCGCCAGTTTCAAGGTCCGCCTGCGGACGTTCGCGTTCGAGCACCGCTGGTCGATCGCGATCTTCGTCGCCGCCCTCGTGGTGCGGATGCACTGGAACCTCGTCGCGCATCCGCTCGGCGAGTACATCTACTCGGACATGAACGGCTACAACTCGCGCGCCGATCGGCTGCTGCGAGATCCGTGGACGCCGTACGAGTATCACGCGTTCTTCCCGTTCGGCACGCACCTGCTCGTCGCGGGCTTCAAGCTGGTGTTCGGTGCGCAGAACTTCAACGGCATCGCGGTCGGCTACGCGATCGGCGGAGCGGTGTGCGTGCTCGCGGCGCATCGTATCGCGCTGGGGTTGACGCGCTGGCCCGCGGTCGCGCACGCCGTCGGGCTGTTCGGCGTCTTCTATTATCCGCACATCTCGACCGGCGGCTACATGCTGTCGGAGCTGCCGTTCTCCGCGCTGTTCATGCTCGCGGTGTGGTGCTCGTTGCGGCTCGTCGATCACGGGCGCAAGCGCGACGCGCTGCTGATGGGTATCTTCGCCGGGCTCGCGACGTGGGTGCGGCCGCAGGTGCTCATGGCGGTCGCGATGCTCGGCGTGTTCTGGCTGATCCGGCGCCGCGCGCTGCCGAAGGTCCGCCTCGTCCACCTCGCGATCGCGATGCTGCCGGTCGCGATTCTGCTCGGGGTCGCGGCGATGCACTTCAACTTCCAGACCAAGCGCACCGGGCTCGTGTCGGAGAACGGCCCGTTCAACATGGTGTTCGGGCGCTGCCACAACTCGAAGATCGAGTCGCTGCCGGACGGCAAGGGTCACGGCAAGGTCCACTTTCGTCCCCCGGAGTTCCTGCAGCTCAACAACCTGCAGGATCGCAAGCTCAAGGAGGGCGCCCTGCCGCCGGTGAAGCTCGACCCCATCATCGGCGACGTGCTCCACTACAAGGGCTACATCGGCGATCGCTCCCGGCACGAGGCGTACATCCGCGAGTGCCTGCAAAAGACCACGCTGTGGCGGCAGGTCGAGTACAGCTACCTCAACGTGATCCTGCTGTGGCGCTACAACGTGCCGTGGCCGGACTCGGGGCGCGCGCAGTGGCGCGAGCCGGCGCGGATATGGACGAAGGTGCACGAGGTCGCCTTCGCGATCCCGTCGCTGCTGTTCCTCGTCACGCTCGGACCGCGTCGATGGGTGCGCCAGGGCTGGGTGGCGATCCACCTGCTCGCGGTCGTCGTCGTCGCGGCGATCTACTTCGGCGGCGCACGCCATCGCCACTCGTACGATCTGTTGCTGCTGTTCTTCGCGTTCGAGGTCTATGCGGCGCTCGGCGTCTTCGCGTGGACGAAGATCGCGAAGTGGCGAGCCCGTCGTCACTCGGCAACAGCGGTGGCCGGGCCGAGCGAGCCGCACGACAGCTCCTCTTCGTAGAGATAGCCGAAGTGACGAACCTTCTTCGCGGCCGGCTCGTACGCGAGCACGGCGAGCGGTAGCGCGGGCACGGCGGCGCGGCACAGCGCGCGCGCAAGCACGAACTCGCGCAGCGATCGCGAGCCCTCGACTGCGGTGTGCGCGGGCGATCCGACGCCGGCATCGAAGCGACGGTGCTCGCGTACCGGACCGATGCCGGGTACGTGGAAGGTGCCCGGCTCGGACGTCCACTTGCCGGCCCGTGGCGGCTCGTCGGACGCGAGCGCGCGGAGGATCGCATCGAGCCGCCCGCGCGCATCCTCGAGATCGACGCTCGCGAAGCGGCGACGGCGGGGGGCGCACACGTCCTCGAGCGCCGCATGCACCTCGGTGATCGCCCCGAGCCGATCGGCGAGGACCACCCAGTGCGGATCGAGACGCTCGCTCGCTGCGGTCGCGGCATCGCTGCCGAAGCGACGCAGCGCGGCGACGACGTCTTGGCCGATCACCTTCGCGCAGCCCTCGGGCACGAACACGTCCGGCTCCGGTGCGCCGACGCGCAGACCCCCGACGAGCAACACGCGAGGGGCGAGCGCGCACGGCAGCTTCGCCTGCGCGCACCGCTGATACGGCTCGGTGAGCTGCCACAGCGCATGAGCGCACTCGTGCTCGCGCCACGCCGGAGCATCCGCGGCGTTCTTGCGCGCGCGCGGTGCTGCGTGGGCTGCGAGCGGCTTGCGGAGCCCGGGCAAGAGCGTGCGCAGCTCGGCGCGCCATAGCTGCCACAGCACTGCATCCGCGTGATCGAGGAACGGCTCGAGCTCCGCGAGTCCCTGCTCCTGGCCGAGCGCGAGCGTCTGCATCGGTGCGTCGCAGCTGCCGACCGCCGCCGACGGCAGCGCGCGCCAGCGAGGCTCGTCGATCGTCGCGTCGTCGATCGCGAGCACGATGGTGCCGGCCGCCGCGCCTTCGCCCATGCGTGAGCGCCACGCCGGCGCGAGCTCGATCTGCGTCGCATCGATCGGCCCGGTCGCGACCGAGCGCACCGGCATCGGGCTCGCGAGCGCACTGCTCATCGAGCCCGCGGTCACGAACGTGACAGTGCCCTGCACCTCGATCGCGCGGAGGATCTCGGGCACGCGCTTGCGCCACAGCTCGCTGTCGAGACGCGGGCCGAGCTGCACGTGAATCCGTGCTGCGGAGCGCAGCGCGAGACCGAGCGCTCGCACGTCGCCTGCGACCGAATACGGTGGTTGCCACGGCGCTGCGATGTCGCCGACGGGTAGCCGATCGATCGTCGGTGCGGGCCCCGGCGGCAACGTGCCGGCGACGACGGTGACCGCGGCGGCGCCGACCCCCACGGGCGTCGGGCGCTCGCAGGCGGCCGGTGCGCCTGCGCGGAGCAGCACGAACGCGCCGCACGCGAGCCGCCTTGCCGTGCTGAACCAAGCCGCACGCGGACCCGCCTTTCGTGCATGCGGCCGCCGGAGTCGGTCCGGCGCCGGCGGCTGTCCGCGCAAGTCCACGGTCCTTCGTTATACTCCGCCGGGTGATACTACGCGTCGGCTCTCGCGTGCTCGCCACTGCTGCGACGATCGCCACCCTCGCGTTCGCACCGACGGCGCACGCCGCGGATGACGTGCTCGTCGAGCTCCATTTCCAACCAGTGCCCGGCGCCCAGATCGCCGTGTGGCTCGTCGATGCGAACGGAGCATTCGTGCAGGACGTGATGGTCACGCAGGCGACCGGCACGCTCGGCATCGGCAATCGCCCCGGTCGGTGGGATTTTCTGTCGAGCTGGCGCTTCCCCTACGGTCCCCGACCGCAGGTCCTGCCCGTATGGGCCCACGCGCGAGGCAAGACGTATCCCGCGCTCATCTTCCACGACGACGACGAGGCCGATCTCGAATCGCTCGGCTGGCACGAGAACACGAGCTCGGACGAGCCGTACTTCTGTCGCCCGCTCACGGACAGCGAGAACCTGGTCATCTCGACCGACACGATGACGTGTCCGTCGCCGGCGACGTTCCACTCCGACAAAGGTCGCTTCGCGTCGCAGGAGTCGCCGTACCCGCCGCGCAATGACATCATGAAGTTCGATCCCGCGAAGGATCACACGGACACGCAGATGTTCGGCGCGATCAACGACCTCGACGCGGTCACCAGCGCGACACCAGCGGGCCACGAGCCCGAGCTGTTCACCGCCGTCGTTCCGCACCAGATCGCCGAGCTCGGTCCGATGCAGGCGTTCATCGAGATCAACCTCGAGCACGACGAGAACGATGCGTGGGCATACGACCGCGACACCGATCACTACGTCGACCCGCGACTGTCGGGCTACGGCGTCGAGTACATGGGCCAGCCGTCGGTCGTGTATCGCGTCGACTTCGATCCGCTCGAGCCGGCCTTCACCGGGACCGACATGTACATCGGCTACGGCGAGTGGGACGGCACGTCGGGCGAGATCTACACACCGGACGGCAGCATCAGCACTGCGGCCGGCAGCGGTGCCGACAGGCTCGAGCTGTTCACGCTCAACGACGAGACGTTCCGCTTCGGCGTGTACAGCCACGGGCCGAACAGCGGCACGGATCCGACGGACGGCACCGGCTCCGGCACCGGCTCCGGCTCCGGCAGCGGCAGCAGCAGCGGATCCGAGTCGGACTCCGACTCCGGTGACGGCGGCGGCTGGGGCTGCGAGATCCGCGAGCTCCCGGCGCCGACGTTCTTCGAGCTCGAACCGATGGCGTTCGACACGGTGCGCGCCCACTTCACGATCCCCGCGGACATCGGCACCGACATCCGCAACGTCCGGCTCTACTACCGCACGGGCGATGTCGAGCTGTCGGAGTCGAACGTCGCTCAAGCGGTGCAGTCGGTGCCGGCCGAGACCGACTGCTCGGGACCGATCGAGCCCGGCTCGTCGTCGTGGTGCGACCTCGACCAGCTGTTCGGCAAGTTCCAGTACCAGATCGCGCTGCGCTACGAAGACAGCTGCAGCAACAAGAGCGCGCTCGTGGCCGACGCCATCGAAACGTCCGCGCAGCAGTTCCAGACCGTCGAGGGATTTTGCTTCATCGCGACCGCGGCGTACGGCGGTAGCTGGACCGATCGCGTCGCGTCGCTCCGCTACTTCCGCGACCTGTACATGCGCCAGACGGGGTTCGGCTACGCAATGGTCGAGTTCTACTACTCGACGAGCCCTGCGCTGGCGAAGGCGATCGCGCCACGGCCCTGGGCGCGCGCGCTCACCCGCTCGGTGCTCGGGCCCCTCGCCGATCTCGCCCAAGCGACGACGCAGCCGATGCCGACGCCTGCCCCCTGACCAAGGCGGCGCGGCTGTGGTATTCCACCGGAAGCAGTGATGTCGCCGCTCGCCACGGCCCTCGCCGTCTCTCTCGCACTCGGCCGCGCGAGCAGCCACGCGCCTGAGCCTCCGCCACCACCACCACCACCACCACCGGTGGCGGTGCCCGCGACGCCCGGAACCTCGACATCGAGCGACGTGCCGGATCCGACGATCCCGCCGCCGACGACGACGCCCGGCACTCCGAAGCGCGTGTACATGCCGGGCGCGAACAAGGACCCCGTGGTGCTGCCGACCCCGGTCGCGCCGACGCCGGTGAAACCGACGCCCGTACTGCCGACGGGCCCCACGCCGATCCTGCCGGGCAGCGATCCGAAGGAGCAGACGGATGCCGGCGGCGATCGAGATCCGCCGCCGCCACGCACTCGTCGCAAGCGAGAGCGACGCCCGCGGAACCAACCTGCTAGTGGTCCGGGTAGTGGTCCCGCTAGCGGTCCGTCCGACGCGGAGAGCGGTGCCTGCATGGCCGCGCAGTCTCGCTGCCGCACGTTCGTGCTCACGGGCACCGTGCTCAGCTCCGTCGGTGTCGCCATCGCGGTCGCAGGTGGCGTGCTCATCGCTCGCCCGCTGTCCCCGGTGCGTGAGGATCCGACGACCGTGAAGAGCTTCCGTCCGCCCGGTGGGGTGATGCTCGCGATCGGTGGCGCGGCACTGATCTCCGGCATCGCGGTGCTCGCGAGCGGCATCGCGGGCAACCGGCGCGATCAATCGATGCGGCGCAACGCCGCGTGGTGGCGGCCGCGCATGGGGCTCGGGGTCATCACACCATGATCATGATCAGTGGCTGGATCGGCGCGGTGGCCGGGCGCATTTCGCTCGCGGCGCTCGTCGGCGCGACGATGGGTATCGCCATCGGAGCGTGTCGTGTG
>Ga0105046_10011258_pt1 | contig 13916 bp, 12 predicted proteins | sample MAT03_FD_78385 | JGI IMG/M metagenome (GOLD analysis project Ga0105046, IMG submission 78385) | Freshwater microbial communities from Lake Fryxell liftoff mats and glacier meltwater in Antarctica - MAT-03 (megahit assembly) | ecosystem: Environmental > Aquatic > Freshwater > Ice > Liftoff... | reverse complement strand
AGGTCGTTTGCGGTCACCGCTTCGGCGGTGTCGAGTCCGGGGATCTTCACGACGATGCCCTGGCCCTGGCTGAAACCGTCCGAGTCGAAGTATTCATCCGGGTTGATCGGCGCGCCCTGGAGGTTGGTCGGCATCGCCGGTTCGGTGAAGTGGATCTGCTTGCCGGTGTTGGAGGTGTTGTCGGCCCGCGTGTAGAAATCGCTCGGGAAAGGCAGCATGCACATGCCGTGCTTGGGCTGGGCGATGAAATCGCAGTCGGCGGCGCGGGAAAGGTTGACCGGACTCAGATTGCAGGCATCGGTGTCGCGGTTCATCGACCTCGAGACTTTCGCCTGGCGCTTGTTGCTGGCTCGCCGGGCGGTGAAGCTGAGGGTGCGGGATTCGCAGCCGGCTACAGCGGCCGTTGCGTCGGCGGTGAGCCTGAGCGTGACGATCTTCCTGCCCTTGCGGCCGATCGAGACCGTTTTTGGTGTGGTCAGCTGACTGGAGGGGACATCGAAGGTGCCGGCGGTGGAAGTGAGCTTGACCTTCGACTTCTTCGGTGCCGAAATCCTGACCTTGACCGAACCATCGGCCAGTCCAGAGGCGCTGGTGCCGTAGACGGTCAGCTTCGGCTTGGACTTGCGGGCTCTTGCTTTCCGGGCGCGGCACCTTTTGCCCTGCTTGCCCTTCTGGCAGTTCTTGGACTTGCCCTGCTTGCCTTTCTGGCCCTTTGCGGAGCGGTTCTGGTCAGCCTTTTCGGCCGAAGCGGTGCCGGTGGCACCGGCAGAAACGAGTACGCCGACCATCAGGGCCACGAGCAGGGTCAAGAATCGACGCATCAGTTTCCTCCCTAGAAAATGCAAGACAGATTTGGAACTTCTCCCGGATCGGGAGGCTAACAGGCTTTATGAACCCTGTGTTTGTAATGAAAGAAATTTTCCTGACCGGTCGGCAGGGTTCGCATCAGGGCTCTGGCTGCGAGGGTTGTCCTTCCCGGAAGCGGGCCCGGTCCCGTTACCCCGGTCGATGATGACCCGCACCAAAACCCACCACGAAGTGTTCCAACCCCTGATGACTTCAACTCACCGCCGTCGTTCCACCATGCTTGCCATCCTGCTGCCGCTGCTGCTCCTGACCGCCCTGATTCTCGGCCCGGCGCGCTCGGAAGCCGCTTCCCCATACTCAAAACCGGGAATGTGGATCTGGTACGTGGACAGCTCCCAGGGAGGCAACGTGCGCGACATCATCAGGCAGGCCCGCGCTTCGAAGATCAAGACCCTCTACATCAAGTCGGCCGACGGCACCGGGACCTGGAGCCAGTTCTCGAAGGCCCTGGTCACCCGCTTCCAGCGCGCGGGACTCGACGTCTGTGGCTGGCACTATGTATACGGGCAGGAGCCGGTTCGTGAAGCGAAAGCGTCGGCTTCAGCCAAGCGCCGCGGTGCCGACTGCTTCGTGATCGATGCCGAAGCCGAGTACGAAGGCGAATACGCCGCCGCCGACAAGTACATCCGCGAGCTGCGCCGCCGGGTCGGCAAGAAGTTTCCACTGTCGCTGAGTACCTTCCCTTACACGCATTACCATCCGGCTTTCCCGTACTCGGTATTCCTTGGACCCGGCGCCGCCACCGACAACCTGCCGCAGGTCTACTGGGCCGCGATCGGCGACACCGTGCGTGAAGCGGTAGGCGTGACCTGGCTCCAGAACAGGCTGTACGACCGGCCGATCTTCCCGGTCGGCCAGACCTACGAGGACCCGCGGGCGAAGGAACTCACCGCATTCCGCCGGTACATGCAGAATTACGGCACGGCACCGAGCTGGTGGTCCTGGCAGGAGACGAACGCCTCTGAGTGGAACGTGCTCGGCCGACCGCTGCCCGGTCCCTACCCCCGCTATCAGAACGTGCTTGAGCACCCGGTTGCCGAACGTGGTGCCCGGGGGGACCAGATCGTCTGGCTCCAGCAGCACCTGGTCGGTGCCGGTTTCAACGTGAAGGTCTCCGGAATATTCGGTCCCAGGACCGAGCGTTCGGTCAAGGCTTTCCAGAAGCGCCGGGGCCTCGAGCCGGATGGTGTTGCCGGGACCCAGACCTGGAACCGTCTGCTCAAGGTCAAACCGGTCCGGGTCCGCTGGTCCGGGTCCCGGGCACGCAAGCTGGGCGCCGGCATCTCCGGCAACGGACCGGCCTTTGCTCCGCAGTCGGCCTCGTTGCCATCGAAGCGCAACGAGATCGCCGGAGCCAAGGGTCCGGGTGGCGTACCGGTCCCGGCTGAATAGGCCAGCCGGGTTCTGGCTCAGCGGCTGATTCTGCTGTGAAGCTCGCCGAGCTGCGGTGAGACGACGGTGACGTCGTCGCCGTCCTCGAGCCAGACCCAGGGCTTGCGGCCCATGCCCACACCGGAGGGTGTGCCGGTCGAGATGATGTCGCCGGGTTCAAGGGTCATCCATTGTGAAATCCGGCTGATCAGTTCGGGTACGGGGAAGATCAGGTCGGCGGTTGAGGAGTTCTGCATCTCTTCGCCGTTCAGGATTAGAGAGATGCCGATCGCGTCGGGCTGACCGGCTTCGTCCGGGGTGATCAGGGCGGGACCACAGGGGGCCGAACCGTCGAAAACTTTGCCGGACATCCACTGCGAGGTGAGACCCTGCAGGTCGCGGGCTGAAAGATCGTTCATCAGGGTGTAGCCGGCAACGTGGTCAAGCGCCTCTTCGACGGTTACTTCTTTCGCCCGGCGTCCGATGACCACCGCGACTTCAGCTTCGTAATCGACCTTGGTGCTCGCTGCAGGCAGGGTCACGGTCTCGCCGTCGGCGGCGAGGGCGTTTCGGTACTTGCCGAAGATGATCGGGGCCTTCGGCAGTTCCTGGCCCGTCTCGGCGGCGTGGGCCCGGTAGTTGAGCCCGATGCAGATGATCTTGTCCGGGTCGGGGATCGGGGCGAGGATCTCGACGCTGGCCGGATCCAGAGGTTCGACCGCGGTGCCGGCTCCGATCCGTTCTTCGAGCTCGCTCACCCGGTCCTCGCCGATCAGTTCACGCAGAGTGGAGCGGGTCGGGTGGTCGAGAACCTCCCAGGCGTCGAGTACGCCTTCTTCGGTCAGTACTCCGGCACGTGGCCCGTCGTCAGCGGAAAAAGTGATGAGTTGCATGGCGGCAGCTTATGGCAGCTGCCGCCCGCAACAGATGGAGCGGGAGCGACGGGACTTGAACCCGCGGCCTCTGGCGTGACAGGCCAGCGCTCTAACCAACTGAGCTACGCCCCCGTGGAGCAAAGTCGATCCTGAAACCGACCGGCGGGCATTATCGCAAGTAAGGAGCGGAAGTGCGTCAGGCCCTACCACTCGGAGGCTTCGAAGTCCTTGAGGAAAACACCGAAGATGTCTTCGCCTGCTTCGCCGCGGATGATCGGGTCGTAGACACGGGCGGCCCCGTCGACCAGATCGAGCGGAGCGTGAAAGCCGTCATCGGCGAGGCGCTTCTTCATCGGGTGGGGGCGCTCATCGGTGATCCAGCCGGTGTCGACCGCGGTCATCAGGATTCCGTCGGTTTCCAGCATCTCCTGGGAGCTGGTGCGGGTCAGCATGTTGAGAGCGGCCTTGGCCATGTTCGTATGAGGGTGGCCCGGACCCTTGTAGCCGCGTGAGAACTGGCCTTCCATCGCCGAGACGTTGACCACATAGGTGCGGCGGGCCGACGACGCGGCCATCGATTCGCGCAGGCGGCTGATCAGCAGGAACGGGGCGGTCATATTGCAGAGCTGGACTTCGAGCAGTTCGACCGGATCAACTTCGTTCACCCGCTGGATCCAACTGTTCGTATCGACGATGTCCGGGACCAGCCCACCGGCGTCGATCGCCCGCTCGACGTCGACCAGGTCGAAGCTGGCCGAACCTGCAGTGAGGGCCATCGCGGTCAGGTTGTGCGGCGTCGGCGCCCAGAAATCATGGCCGTCCTCGCTGGTGCCGGCGGTCAGCTCCTCATTGCCGGTCACGTTGCTGCGGCTGAACGTCTCGATCTCCGGCAGCCGGCCTTCCGGCAGCGGACCGCGCTCGGCGGCGACCAGCGGGGCGTAGGCCTCCGGGGTGCGCCGCACCGTCTGGCAGGCGTTGTTGATCAGGATGTCCAGCGGGCCACGCTCTGCGACCGACTCGGCGAGGTTGATCACCTGGCCCGGGTCCCGCAGGTCGATACCGACGATGTCGAGGCGATCGATCCAGTTGTCACTGTCCTTCATCGCCTTGAACCGGCGAACCGCGTCGTTCGGGAACCTGGTTGTGATCGTGGTGTGGGCACCGTCTCGCAGCAGGCGCAGGGCGATGTACATGCCGATCTTGGCGCGGCCACCGGTCAGCAGGGCACGTTTGCCGGTGAGGTCGGTCCGGGCGTCACGACGGGAATGGTTGAAGGCGGCGCACTCGGGGCAGAGCTGGTGGTAAAAGGCGTCAACTTCGCGGTAACTCTTCTTGCAGATGTAACAGGCGCGTGGTTCGATCAGTATCCCGGCGATCGCCCCCCTGGCTTCCGATACGAGGGGGAGGCCTTCGGTTTCGTCGTCGATCCTTCCGGGCGCCGCGGTTGCGGTCAACGCCGTGATCGCGGCATCGTGCTCGAGCTGCTTCTGGCGGGCTTCGAGCTTGCGCCGCCGTTTCACCGATTTGTAAAGACCGGCCGTAGCCTGCTGGACGGTGACCGAGTCAGGGTGCTCGACCGGCAACTGGTCGAGCCGGGCGATCACGCGCAGGGCAACCTCGAGCGCGTCGGGATCGATCGGCTCGCCGGGTCCTTTGCTGCTTCTGGTTCTCTGGTCGGTCATGGAGTTTGCTCAGGATCAATCTTCGAGCAAACGCCGTCAGCATGCGCACCGGCTCGGGGAGGACAAGAACGCCCTCCCCGGCCTGCCGACTACTTCGAGGTCAGGCGCCGCCGGCGACCGGCGGGGCGGTCGGGTCTTCGCCCTCTTCGCCGAGACCTTCGCGGGCGATGTATTCCTCGGCCAGCAGCAGGTTCTCGCTGGAGCGCTCGACAACGTTCAGCAGGTCGCCCATAAGCGCGACCTCTTCGACCTGTTCCTTGACGAACCACTGAAGGAAATGCTCGGCGCGATAATCCTTGAGGTCACGGGCCAGCTCGAACAGGCCGAAGATCTCGTCGGAGACCTCCTCCTCCTGGGCGAGCGCGGCCTTGACCGGAGCGATCGGGTCGTCGAACTTGGCGGTCTTCACCTTGACGTCAGGGATGTCGACCCGCTCATCGACGTCGAGCAGGTACTGGACCATCATCATCGCGTGCTCCCGCTCCTCGAGGGCCTGGCGGTAAAAGAAAGCCGCGAGGCGTGGGAGGGTGGCGCTGTCGTAGTAGACGGCCATCGCAACGTACTGCTGCGAAGCAGCGAATTCGTTGGAAATCTGGACGTTAAGTGCCGTACCGAAATTCTTCTTCTTAGCCATTCTCAAGCTCCGCTGGTTCGGGGATTTAAACTACCGTACAGCAGCTCGCTTCTTTGGTCGGCCGTCTGCACGGTTAGCCCGTGCTAAGTGTCAATTAGGGATTCCAAAGCCGATTGAGGGCAATTCCATCGGGCTGACCGGCAGGCCAGGCTCCGGTTCGGCGGCGTTGTACCCGCGGGGTGCGGTGTCGTTCGGGGCGTCGGGATGGAAGAGCGCCGCCAGGTACTGGATCTGGTCGCGGCCGATACCGAGCTCCCACTGGCCGCCACCGTAGGCGGTGATGCCTTCGTTTTCGCAGTAATCGTAGGAATCGAGCAGCGATTCGAGCCCACCCATGCGCGACGGCTTGATGTTGATCACTTTCGGCTTGTACTCGAGCGCGGCGATCTCTTCGACCGAATGGATCGGCGCGTCCCAGGTGACCCGGTCCATTACGGGGCCGAGGATCTCTTTGGTCTCGGGGGTGAGGTCGGGGTCCTCGAGCCAGGCCTCCGGGAAAGCCGCGACCAGGCGCCGGTAGAGGGCCGGGTCGGTCTCGATGTCGACCACTGTGCCTTTGTACTGACCCTTCAGGTCGAGCGTGTTGACGGCACCGGTCTCGACCAGCCGCTCGATCAGGTCCTGGTCCCAGTCGAGGGCCGGGTCCAGCTTGAAGTGGAGGTCCGGGTAACGCTTCAGTTTCTCCAGGAGGGGGTCGATCGAGGACGGCACCCCCGACCCCGGAGGCCCACCGAGGCCCATCGAAGCGACGAAAGAAAGCGGCGAGAGTTCACGGCCGACAGCGGAAGCCAGGTCGGTGTCGGCCTGCTTGAGCGCGAGGCTGAGGGCCGCTGATTCGAACGCCCAGCGGCGATAGTTCCGGGACACCTCACGTTCGGGGGCGACCGGGAACAGGTCGGTGCGGCCCATCAGTTCGCAGAACTCACCTACGGTGCGAGGGCCAGTCAGGTCGAGGTGCGGCCCGGCGTCAGCGAGGGCGATCGCGTCGAGGGCCTCGTAGGTCACATCTTCACCGCTGCCGGCCAGGCCGTCCTTCATCACCTGGATCACGGTGGTCAGCCGCTCAAAGTCGGGGGATGGCGCAAAACGCAGTGTCTCCAGCTCATACGAATCGATTTCCAAAGGCAGGTCGGCGAGCTTCGCGAAGGTGGACATGGGTTCACCCTAGCCACTGACGCACCCCGGGCAGTTAGGGTCTTTGTATGTCCGAACTGATCCACACCTGTTACCGCGTCTTTGACCTCGATTCCTCGATCGCCTTCTACGAAAAGCTCGGCCTTCAGGAGCTTCGCCGGTCGCCGATCGGTGACGAAGCGGTCAATGTCTACCTGGGCTTCGTCGATGACGGCCCGAGGCTGGAGCTGACCTACAACTTCGACCAGGCCGAGCCATACGAGATCGGGTCCGGTTACGGCCACATCGCCCTCACTGTGGGCGACATGGACAGTGCCCTGGAAGAACTAGCGACCGCTGGTATCTCACCGGAGAAGCCGCCCTACACGGTCAGCGAGGGTGGTTCCCGGCTGTGTTTCGTCCGTGATCCGGACGGCTATCGCGTAGAGCTGATCGAGCGCGACCCTGGCCGGGGCTAGGGACGCGCTCGTAAGCCGGACGTAGTTCAGCCCATCGCCGACCCCTGGAAGATGCAGGCGTTACCGGGTCCATAAGGACCGTCGGCAGCTACCGCACCGTTCTTCACGCCGATCCCGGTGAGAACGTTCACCGCCGTTCCGTCTGTCGCCGCGGCCAGGCTTTCGCTTTCGGAGTAGCTGGCGCCAGCGTTCGTGATACCCGTGAAATAGAGCACACGATTAGCTTCGAGCGTTGCGATATTCAGGTAGTCCGTCGCAAGTAGCCCACCCGGCAGGTCCGTGCTGCCTTCCATGATCGAGAAATCGGTCGTCGTCCTGACGAAGATCGCCCCTACGAGCTCGTCGAGGACGCTGTCGCGGTAGCACTTGGCGTAGAACTCGAGCGGTCCTTTGTTGAGCAGCGGCTGCTCGGGCGCCGCATCTCGGGCCGCAGCCAGAGTTGCACCGACGGTGGCGGTCACCTGGAGCACGCCGAAGACCTTGTAGTCGGACGTTTTGGCGGAGTCGATCGAGTCGTCGGCGACTTTCGATCCGTCGACCGCGTTCGTGGCGATTTTCGTACCGGTCACGGCGCCGTCGGCGATCTTGCCGCCGGTTACCGTGCCGTCGGCGATCTTGCTACCGGTTACCGTGCCGTCGGCGATCTTGCTACCGGTTACCGCTGACGCCGCGATCTTGCTACCGGTTACCGCTGACGCCGCGATCTTGCCGGTGGCCACGGAGCTCGCCGCCAGCTTGCCGGTGGCCACCGCCTTGGCCTTGATCTTGCTCGCCGTCACCGCGTTCTTCTTGATCTTCTTCGCTGTCACCGCGTTGTTCTTGAGCTGTTTGGTGCCGATCTTGGTCGCTGCGATTGCTGTCCCGCCAATGGCTACGACGAGCGCGATCATTGCGACGACCATGGATGGCGTCGGACGAAAACTCCTGGGATTCATTGGAACCTCCTGATGGCATGGACTCGGGGCCAGGACCCCTGGTCGGCCCTTCTAGGTCCAGACTGTGTGATTCCAAGCTAACCGCGATGCCCTCAGGCGTCAACGAGCGTGGCCCTGCAGACTTGGAGAAAGGAGTCCAGCTCTTTCGAGTTGCGGTCACGAGCTCCGCCGTCCAGAGTCGAGAAGATCAGGGAGCGGCCGTCAGAATCGACCTTGGTCAGCCCACGTTCGGCCGACACGCCGACCGGCAACCTGGCTTGACCGGTTGTCCGGCGTCCTTCGGCGACAAGGATCGTCCAGCCCATTGAGTCGAACTCCTGGTTATTCGTGAAGACCAGAAAGCAGCCGGCGAAGTCTCCGGGTTCATCGCCCCTGGCCGCATCGGCAATCAGGCCAGGCAGGAATGTCTTGACATGAGAGGCTCGAAACTCGCCGGGCTCGATCCGGGTGAACCCGGCGGCACCTGCCTGCTCACGGAAGAAAGCCTCGGCTCCCAGTTTCCAGCCGTCTTCACCGATCAGAAGGCCCCGGCGGTAAGCCCTGGCCGCGTCCTTGACGGTGGCCGGCGGCGAGTCGAAGCGGTGGCCGGCGAGCTGTTCTTCGAGCCGGGTCCGGCGGTTGCCCGGGTCGGGGGTGATGCTGCCCGAGCCTGCGCCGATCCGGGTGACTTCCGTGAGCACCCGGCCGGCCGCTTCGCAGAGCGCGTCGATCTCGGCCGGCTCGTCGAGTGTTCCCGGGATGAAGCAGCAGAGGGCACCGTCCTGGAGTTCGAACGAGAAGTCCTTCGGGGCTTCGTGGGTGAGCCAGTCGATCAAGGTAGGGGCGAAGAGCCGCCAGACGGGGTTCGTATCCTGGTCTGCATCAGTGAATAGCGCGTACCGCTCGAGGAAAGCTTCGCTCTCCAGCCTTATCGCCCGATCGTCCGCTTCGATGATTTCGCGGTCCGACTGAGGATTCGACATGTCGAGGTCACTGAGGTCCCGGTCGTGACATAGCAACCGTACGGCGAAACCAAGGCTCTCCGGCGCCTCGATCAGGACCAGGGTGAAATGGCTTCTTTGGAGTTCGTTGGCACCTTCGAAAACGTAGGCGACCTGGGCGAGCCAGGCACCGTTCAGCCCACCCGGCAGGTCTCCCCGGACCAGCCCGGTCACCTCGCGCATGAAGCCGTGCCGCAGCAGCTGCGTCGCCTGGGGCAGGGCCAAGGAGCTCGCCCGGTAGTAAAGGCCCCGCCCGGCAGCGTAGGCCTCGAGCGTCATCTATTCACCGGCGACCACACGCAGGGTGGAGAGCTCGCGGTCGGCCGCACCGCGGACGTAGCCGCCGTGATCGATCGAATCGGCTATGAAATCAAGTGTCTCCCGGGTCAGCCTCTCTCCGGGGAGCACGTTGGGGATGCCCGGAGGGTAGGTCGCGAGAGGCTCGGCCGAGATCCGGCCTTCGGCCGCGGCGAAAGGCACTACTTCCTGCGCGCCGAGGAAAGCTTCGCGTGGCGTCATTGCCTGCTCTCCCCATGGCGGCGGCCGGGCGAATTCGGGTTTGGTCGCCGGCGGGTCCGATTCGAGGTGGGCTACGGCGGCGGCAATGCCGTCGATCAGCCGTCGGGCCCGGGCAGGAGTGCCAGTCGCCATGCCGAAAACGGCAACCGCCACCGTGTCGGAAGCGAGCTCGAGGTTGACGTTGGCCAACTCGCGGGCGAGTGAAGCGACCCGGTACCCGCTGGCGCCGGTGCCACGCACGTCGATCGTCAGGCGCAGAGGATCCCAGCCGTCGACGCTTTCGCGTTCCAGGAGCCGTTCGTCGAGCACGTCGAGCCCGGGGATCCTCTTCAGCTCGGCGCGGGTGTCGGCGAGCACGGAGATCGTTTCGCCCAGCATCGCCTCGCCGTAAATCGCGGCCTGACGACGGGCGGCATCGAGCGAGCCGCAAAGCAGGGAATTGGGGCTGGTTGACTCGGTCATGCTGATGCACCGGTCGATGATCGATTCTTCGAAACGGTCCGAACCGAGGTGGATCATCGCCGATTGGGTGAGGGAACCGACGATCTTGTGGGTCGAGGAGATGACCAGGTCGGCACCGGCATCGAGAGCGTCCTGAGGCAGCGACGGGTGGAAATGAAGGTGGGCGCCCCAGGCTTCGTCGGCGACCAGCGGAACGCCCCGCGAGTGGGCGACCTCGGCCAGGGCGGCAACGTTCGCGCTCGCCCCGAAGTAGGTGGGGGAGACGATCACCGCGGCCGCCGCATCCGGGCAGTTGTCGAGGGCATCCGCCAGCGCTGCCGGGGTGAGGCAGTGGGCGACACCGAGGTCGGGGTCAATTTCGGGTGCGGCAAAGGTCGGTTTGAGGCCGGCCATGATCATGCCGTCGATCACCGACGAGTGGACGTTTCGCTGGACCACCATTTCGCCGCCCATGTGGGCGACCGCCATGCACATCGCCTGGTTGCCCTGCGATGCGCCGTTCATCAGGAACCAGGTGCGTTTCGCCCCCCACGCTTCCGCCGCCAGCATCTGTGCCTCCTGGAAGGGGTTCGGTTGCCCGACATCGATGCCTTCGATCAGGGCCGGGATGTCGTCCACCAGGGCGGTCTGTCCGACCAGCAGATGAAGCGATTCATCGGCGCCGGTGCCACCCTGATGGCCGGGAACGTTGTACCGGCCAGGATCGCTCTGCGAGAATTCCAGAAGGGCATCTACATAAGGTGTTCGGTCCTGATCTTTCATTGATCGAGTCTAGCCCCGGAAGACCCAAAAGTCTTGCCAGTGACCGGCTGGACGGGTATGGTTTCGGAGCTATCACGAACTGGGAGTCGTTCCATAAGCATTTCTGCTCAAGCCTTTGGTTGTCCCGGAAAACCTGGGCTTTGAGTTGTCGCAGGGGACCTGTCGAACAATCGCTGACCAGAGGAGCCGAATGAACCTGAAGGCACGCATTACTATCGCCGGTGCCGTATTACTCGTGGCGGGAACCTTCGCCGGATGCGGCGGAGATTCCGAGGAAGAGTCGCTGTCGAAGTCTGAGTTCATAGCCCAGGTGGACACACTCTGTGCCGAGAACAACGATGTGGCCGCAGAGTTGTCTGACGAAGTCGGGACCGCCTACCAGGCTGGTGACTACCAGGCTGCTGCAGACGCCCTCGAGCAGCAGACCGATTTGACGGTAGCCATGGTCGACAAGGTCAAGGAATTGACTCCGCCCGAAGAAGACCAGGCGACGATCGACGAAATGCTCGCGATCTCTGATGAGCAGCAAGCGCTCGCCGGGGATCTCGTGGTTGCGGTCGGTGAAGGTGACGATGCGAGTGTCAATCAGATGTCTGAAGAACTCGGCAGCCTGGCGGATGAATTCAACGTGATTGCCGACGATTACGGCTTCGTCGACTGCGGCAGCGCCGGCGACGTCTGAAAAAGACAGCCCACCCGGTCGCGGTCGGCGCGGCCGGGTGGTGCATGAAGCAGGGCATCGGGCCCTGGAATGGCGGAGCGACGGATGCCGGGTAGTCTGCGGGTCCGTCCACGAACGAGGGAGTCACGAATGACCATTAGAACAACCCGTATCGCGTCGATCGGCGTCGGTGCCGCACTTCTGGCCGCCGCTTTTGCAGGTTGCGGAGGCAGCGATGGAGATTCCGGAGCACTTTCGAAGGAAGACTTCATCGCACAGGCCGACCAGATCTGTGCAGATTCGATCGCTGAATCGAAGACCAATGAAGATGATTTCGTGGCAGCGATCGGAGCAAACGACATCGAAACCGCCGCGGATATCATCGCCGCTAACGGTGATCTGATCTCCGAAGGCGTCGACCAGGTGGAAGCCCTCGAAGCGCCGGAAGAGGACCAGGAGACGATCGACGAGTTCATCTCGATTTCGCGCGAACAGGCCGACCTGTTAGCTGAACTGGCTGACGCGGTTCGCGCCGATGACGGTGCCGCGGTCGAAGAGATCAGCGCCGAGGGTGAAACGATTCAGGCGGAATCCGACGCTCTGGCCGACGAATACGGCATGGTTGATTGCGGGAGCGCCGGCAACGAGGCATAGGACGCCCAGCCTGTCTCAACCGTAGGGATACCACCACTCCTTGACTTCGATCACGGAGTCCATGTGGACATGCTTGGCTTCACGGAAGGCATCGAGGCCTTCCGTGCCAAGCTCCCTGCCGATCCCTGAGTTCTTGAAGCCGCCAAAGGGGCCGGCGTCGTTGTCGGTCAGCGGATCGTTGATCCAGACCGATCCGGCCCGAACCTCCTTGAGGCACCTGATCGCGGTGTTCAGGTCACGGGTGTAGATGTTGGCTCCGAGGCCGAAGTTGAGGCCGTTCGCTTTCTTGATCGCTTCGTCGAGGTCGGCCACCGGCACGATCGGTGCCACCGGGCCGAATGTCTCTTCGGTCATCAGGTCGCTGTCCTCCGGCACCCCGGTCAGCACGCAGGGTTCGAGGTAGTGGCCTTTCGCCTGGCCGGCATCACCGCCACCGGTCAGCAGTTCCGCACCGGCTGAAACAGCGGCTTCGACCTGGGCCCAGGCCTTCGCCCGCTGCTTCGCGGAGACCATCGGACCGATGTCCGTCTTCGCATCGAGCGGGTCGCCGACCACGAGGGTCTTCGTATAGTCGAGGAAAGCCGCGACATAATCGTCGTAGACGTCTTCCATCACGTAGAAACGCTCGGACGAGGTGCAGACCTGGCCGGCGTTCAGGTAGGCGGCCCAGGCCCCGCCTTTTGCGGCGACCTCGACGCCTTCCGGCCCGATGTCGGAGCAGACGATGAATGGGTCCTTGCCGCCCATCTCGAGATTGGCGCGGGCGTTACGTGATGCGCAGGCCACACCGACCTTCTGACCGGTTGCGACCGAACCGGTGAAAGCGACGCAATCGATGCCGCGATGTTCGCTGATGCCGGCACCGATGTCCCCGGCGCCGGCGAGCAGGTTCACGGTGCCGTCGGGCAGGCCATCGAAGACATCGGCGAGTGCCAGGGTGGAAAGCGGGGTGATCTCGGAGGGCTTGACCACCGTCGTATTGCCGGCAGCGAGGGCCGGCGCGAGCTTCCAGGTGAGCAGCAGCAGCGGGAAGTTCCAGGGGACGATGCAGCCGACCACGCCGTGCGGTTCCTTGACCACAACCGCGAACTGGCTGGCTTCGATCGGAGGAATCACCCGGCCGATCTCCGAACGGGCGACCTCCGAGTAGTACTCGAAGCAGGCGGCGCACCACTCGACTTCGTCCCGCGATTCGACCAGGGGACGACCGATTTCGGTGGTCATCAACCCGGCCAGTTCGTCGGCCCGCTCGCGCAGTCTCGAAGCGATGTCCCTGAGCAGAGGGGCCCGATCGACGGCCGGCATCGAAGCCCACACAGGGGCGGCGGCACTGGCAGCCGTCACTGCCCGGTCGAGCTGCGCGGCGGAAGCCGAAGCGACCGTGGCGACGGTCTCTTCGGTGGCCGGATTCTCCACTTCGATCCCGGTCCCTTCGCCCTCAACCAGCTGACCACCAATGAGTAGACGCGTCTCGTATCCCATGACAGTTAAAACTACCGCCTAGATGGGCAGGGAGACAGCGGGCTTGCTCGCTTCGTCAGCGCGTCTCTCCGCCAGCTTCTCGGCCCGGCGCTGCTGGATGATCACGGCGAACATGGCAATCACGGTCACGGCAAAGAGCATCGTTGCGATCACGTTGACTTCAACCGGAATCCCCCGCTGGTTTGCACCGAAGATGTAGAGCGGGAAGGTGACTTCTGCGCCGGAGTTGAAGTTCGAGATGACGAAGTCGTCGATCGACAGTGCGAAGGACAGCATCGCCGCCGACGCCACGCCGGGGGCGATCAGTGGCAGGGTGACCTTGCGGAATGTGGTGAGTGGTGTCGCGCCGAGGTCGGCCGATGCCTCTTCCAGACGGCGGTCGAATCCGATCAGGCGCGAACGAACGACAACCACCACGAAACTGATCGAGAACATGATGT
>Ga0105046_10011256_pt1 | contig 13916 bp, 10 predicted proteins | sample MAT03_FD_78385 | JGI IMG/M metagenome (GOLD analysis project Ga0105046, IMG submission 78385) | Freshwater microbial communities from Lake Fryxell liftoff mats and glacier meltwater in Antarctica - MAT-03 (megahit assembly) | ecosystem: Environmental > Aquatic > Freshwater > Ice > Liftoff... | reverse complement strand
TTCCACATCAGCCGCCGCGCCCAGCGCCGCGAGACCACCACGCTGTTCGTCGTCGACGCCTCCGGCTCGGCCGCGCTGCACCGCCTGGCCGAGGCCAAGGGCGCGGTCGAACTGTTGTTGGCCGACTGCTATGTGCGGCGTGACCGGGTGGCGCTGCTGGCCTTCCGCGGCACCCGCGCCGAGCTGGTGCTGCCGCCGACCCGCTCGCTGGTGCGCGCCAAACGCGCCCTGGCCGGCCTGCCGGGCGGCGGCGGCACGCCGCTGGCGCTGGCGCTGGACGCCGCTGGCGAACTGGCAGCCACCCTGCTGCGCCGTGGCGGCACGCCGGTGCTGGTGCTGCTGAGCGACGCCCGCGCCAACATCGCCCGCAACGGTGCCCCGGGCCGGGACCTGGCCACCAGCGAGGCACTGGCCAGTGCGCGCCAGCTGCGCGCACTGGGCCTGGGCATGCTGGTGGTCGACACCGCGCCCGGCGCCAACCGGCCCGGCGCCGCTGCCACGGTGGCCCGGCAGTTGTCCGACACGCTGAACGCCCGCTACCTGCCGCTGCCGCAGATGGACGCCGGGCTGCTTTCACGCGCCGCGCGCGCGCTCGGCACGGCCGACGACCGCCGGCGCCCGACCTGAGCATGAGCATGAGCGCGGCCCGGGCCCGGGCCCGAGCCGATCAGGCCGCCCGCCGCGCCGGACGCACCGCGCCGGCCAGACCCAACGCCGCCAATGCATCGGCGACCCGCTGCGGCGCTTCTTCATGCGCCAGGTGGCCCTGGCCGTCGAGCAGTTGCACGCGGGTGGCAGGCAGCTTCAGCCGCAGCCGCTGCGCCTGCGCCGGCGGCACCGTGCCGTCCTGCCCGCCCACCAGCAAGGTGAGTGGAACGCCCAGTGCCGGCAGCTGCCGCCACAGGCTGTCGAGGTCCCAGTCGGCCATCATCGCCAGCGCACCGGCCACATGCGCCGGGCTGCGCATCAGCCGGGCATACAGAGCCAGGCCCTGGGCGTCGAGCGTGGAACCGGTGGCGGCCACCAGACGCTCTACCGCTGCGGCATCGCCGGCACTGCGGGCAAACAGCCACGGCACCCAGGGCTGGCGCGCCATCAGCCGCGCCATCGGCCCGAACACCCGGCCGGCCAGGCCCTCGAAGGGCAGGAGCGCGGCATTGATGCCCACCAGTTGCGCCGGCGCAAGCAGGCCGTCGAGCACCGCCCGTACCGCCAGCGCGGCCCCGGCCGAATGGCCCAGCACCACCGCCGGCGGCAGTGCCAGGGCCTGGGACAGCGCCGCCAGCGCCTGCGCCATACCGGGCAGCGAGGCCTGCGACCGCGGCAGCGGCCCGCTGAAGCCGTGGCCCGGCAGGTCGGGCACCACCAGCGTGGCATGCGGCGCCAGCAGGTGCATCAGCGCCCGCCAGGAATGGCTGGCCGCGCCGGTGCCGTGCAGCAGCCACAGCACCGGCTGGCCTGGTCGCCCGCGCAAGACCTGCACATGCCAGCTGCAGCCGCCGGCCTCGACGAAGCGGCTGGCCTCCCGGTGCGGCCAGTGGGCGCCGTCGCGCGACCAGTCGAGCGGGCCGGTCATCGGGCAGTTCGGCGGGCCTGCAGAGCGGCCGCTATCATCCTGGGTTGGGTCAGCCGCACCGGCCGATCTCCGGCAGCGCGAAGGCACGCATGGGCATTGGCATTGGCACGGGCATGGGCCTGGGCATGGGTCTGGCGCAACGCCTGCGTGACGGCACGCAGGCACTGCACACCACCGCCGAACGGGCCGGTGTCATGCCGGCCATGCTGCGCGGCACCCTGCCGGCGGCAGACTTCTGGCGGCTGCAGCGCAACCTGCTGCTGGTCTACCAGGCGCTGGAGGCTGCGCTGCAGCAGCACGCCACGCACCCGCTGTTGGCACCGTTGCAGCTGGCCCCGCTGGCACGTTGCGCGCTGCTGCTGGACGACCTGGCCGTCGGTGCCGGCCCGCACTGGCAGGACGATCTGGCCCTGTGCGTTGCCGCCACCGCCTATGCCGACCGCCTGCAGGCGCTGGCCCGGCAGCAGCCGCCAGCGTTGGCCGCCCATGCCTATGTGCGCTACCTGGGCGACCTGGCCGGCGGCCAGGCGCTGCGCCGGGTGGCGCAGCGGGCCTATGGGCTGCAGGGCGACGCCGGCACCCGCTTCTTCGACTTCGGCCCGCCGGCGCAGGTGGCGCAGCTGGGCCAGCAGCTGCGCCAGGCACTCGACGGCCTGGCGCTGGACGAGACCACCATGCAAACCCTGGTGGCTGAGGCGCAATGGGCGTTCGCGCAGCATGTGCGGCTGTTCGATGAACTGGCCGCCAGCGGGCGCTAGCCCAGCTGGCGCACGCGCGCGTACAGCACGGCCGCCCGGCAGGCCGAGGCCTCCACCTCCTCCAGCAGCGGTGCCACGCCGGGGCCGCCGCTGCCTTCGGCGATGTCCATCGCCGCCAGACTGGCGTTGGTGAGGATGGCACTGATCACCTGGTCGGCCGGGCCGGCCGGGCCGCCCTGGCCGTCGGGCGCGGTGTCGCGTCGGCCGGCCTGGTGCAGCGCGTCTTCCAGGTGGCGGCGGGCCGCGTCGGCGCGGTGGCTGTCGCTCAGGTCGCTCAGCACCAGGATGTAGCCCAGCACCTGGCCGTCGCGCCCGGGCACCAGCTCGATGCGCAGGCCCACCGGCAGCGCTGCATCGGCGTCGGCAGCGCAGGCCAGGTGCAACTCGCCGCGCCAGGCCTGGTGCAGGCTGCGCACCGAATCCAGCCCGGCCCGCAACAGCGCCGGGTCGGTGAAGGCGGTGGCCAGCGCGTCCAGCGTGGCCAGGCTGTCCGCCGTGCAGCCCAGCAGTGCGGCAAATGCCGGGTTGGCAAACAGCAGCTGGCCGCCGCCGTCGGCGATGGCCACCGGCTCGCGCGAGCTGCGCACCGTGGCGCGCACGCCGGCCAGCTGGTGCTCGGCCACCAGCAGCCGCACTGCATTCACCTGCACGATGATGTCGACCAGCGAGGCTCCGACGGCCCGGCCCAAGGCCAGCTCTGCCGCGCTCCAGGGCAGTGCGGTGCCGCGCACGATCTCGCTCCAGGCGGCGAACGAGCGGCGCGGCGACAGCGTGAGCGGGTCGTCGTTGACCGTGGGCTTGACCGGGTCACCGGCCCAGGTGACGGTGCGCAGCTGCTCCTTGCGGAACCACAGCAGGTAGTCGGGCTGCTGGTTGGACAGCTTGACCGCCAGCACGCCGCTGGCCAACGGGGCGAGCGATGCGAGCGCGCTGTTGTCCTTGCCCACCGCCGCAGTGGCGAAGGGCGCGTCGACATAGCAGGTGTCCACCCACTGCAGCAGCTGGCGCAGTTCCGGCGTGGACGGCACGTCGCCGGTGGTCAGCCATTCACCACCGTGGAACAGTGCCGCGCCGGTGGCCTCCAGGGGCTGCAGCAGGGTGCGCGGGTTGCGGAACAGCGCCAGGCGCCAGTCGCCCTCGGTGGATGTGGCCTCGACCAGCCGCTGCTCCAGCCGGCGCACCAGCACGGCCACCTGCGCATGGGCATAGTTCTCGATGGCGGCGATGCGGGTGGCCGCCACCTCGGCCAGCAAATCGCAAGCCGAGCGCAGCACCGGGCTGATGCCACGTGCGCTGTCATGGTGGGCGGCGATCAGGCCCCAGAGCCGGCCTTCGCGCACCAGCGACACCACCAGCGTGGCGGTCACGCCCATGTTCTTCAGGTACTGCAGGTGCAACGGCGACATGCTGCGCAAGGCACACATCGACATGTCGAGCTCTTCGGCGTCCGCCCGGCCAGCTGCCGGGTCGGCCGGCAGCTGCACCGGCACCAGCGGCACCGCCTGGTAATGCACATCGACCAGCACCCGCACCCGGTTGGCCAGGTACAGGGCCCGTGCGCGCTGCGGAATGTCGCTGGCCGGGTATTGGTGGCCCAGCAACGTCTCGAGCCGGGGATGGCGGGCCTCGGAGATGATCTTGCCGTGGCCGTCGGGGTCGAACTTGTAGACCATCACCCGGTCGTAGCCGGTGAGGTCACGCACGCAGCGGGTGATGCCGTCGCACAGCGCACCGATGGAGGCCGCCTGGCTGAAGTGCTGCACCGCATCGGACAGGCGCTCCAGCAGCGCGGGCTGCCGGGCCGCCTGGGCGACGTCGGCACCGCCGCCGTCGGGGGACTCGAACTCCAGCACCAGCACGCCCTGGGCGGGCACCCGGTGCAGCATCAGCAGCCACTCGCGCGCCTGGCCGCCCACCTCGGTCTGGACCTGCAGCGGCTGCGGATCGGCCAGATCGGGCACCGCAGACAGCAGGCGCACCCGCGCCTCCAGATCGCCACCCAGCACCGACAGCGGACGCATCAGCAGCCGATCGGCCGCCAGGCCGAGCAGGCTGTCGCAGTTGGCCGAGGCCTGCACCACCAGACCATCGCGCTCGCGCAACACCAGCAGCGCCCCCTGCGGCTGGATCGAGCCGGCGAGGTGGATGAGCTCGCGCTCGCAATTGCTGAGGTCGGCCTGACCGAAGGCGGGGCTGTGGTCCACGGCCGCGAGATTACCCCAGCGCGCAGCCGGTGCACCGGCGGCAATCCCGGCTTGCGCTGGCGCGCTGGCTGGTGTCAGTTCAGCAGCGGCGGCGCGTCGCCGTCGGCGACCAGCCCGTGACGCATCAGCCGCAGCGCCAGGCCCTCGGGCGTGATGCCCAGGCAGTCGGCCGCCGAGGCGGCATGTTCGCTGGCGCGCTCCAACGCACTGCGGATCAGGTAGCGCTCGGCCAGATGGGTGGCCTGCTGCACCAGATCAGGCAGCGAGACCCGGCCCAGCTGGGAGGCCAGACTCTCGATCGCCATCGCCAGGGCTTCGGCCGGCTGCTGCGGCTGGGCCTGGCGCGGGCGGTGGCGGCGCAGGATGAAGCCGATGCATTCCTGGTCGCCTTCGGCCAGCAGTGCCGACGACACCTCGACCTCGTCGGTCCCGTGGCCGACCCAGCTACTGTGCGGCGCACCGATAGGCACCCGCACCTGGGTGGCGATGCCGTTGAGCCGCACCTCGGCCAACAGCGCAGCCAGGCGCAGGCCCGGATCGCCCAGCAGGTCGGCCAGGGTGCGGCCCTTGACCGTGCTGTCGCTGGCGCCGGCCGGGCACAGCGCCAGGAAGGCAGGGTTGGAGATCTGCAGCCGGCCTTGGCTGTCGGTGATGACCACCCCATCCGGCGTGTGCTCGACGAAATCGGCCAGGCGCCGCGCGGTGTCCGTGCCGCGCCGCTCGGCGCTGCGCACCCGCACCAGCAGCAGCAGCTGGCTGGAGCTGTCCGACGTGGCACGGAACGGCGTCGCCGACACGTCCACCAGCGCCACCGCCGCCTGGCCGCCCGGCGCGCCCAGGCGGGCACGGATCTCCGCCGGCTTGCCGCTGGCGCGGGTGGCGCAGAGCAGTTCTTCAAACGCCGGACGCGATGCGGGGTCGATGCCGATGCCGGCAGGCTGGCCTGCCATCTGCGCCGGGGCGCTGCAGAACAGCTCGGCGGCGGCGCGGTTGGCCTCGATGATGATGAGGCTGACCGCGTCGATCACCAGCACTGCGTCGGTGGCGACCTGGAACAGCAGGCGGTAGCGGGCCTCGGTCTGGCGCTGGCGCCAGTAGTCGCGCTCCAGTTCCTGCTGGGCTTCGACAAAGCGCTGCTGGATCGCGGCGATGGCACGCAGGTCGCGCCCGACCGCCAGCACCGGGCCGTCGGCGCCCAGGCGGATGGCGGCAAACGCCACCGGGATGCTGGTACCACCCAAGCCCGGCAGGTTGACTTCGCGCCGTCGCGAGACGCCGGTGCGCTGGACCTCCTGCAGCATCAGCTCGATCTTGGCGCGGGTCTCCTCGGTGACGGTGTCGACGAATTGGCAGCCGACCCATTGGTCGGCAGGGCGGGCGACGGCGGCGTCACCCAGGGCCACGTTGCGGATCACGCCGGCAGCGTCGAGCACCAGGGCGATGTCGCTGGCAATGGTGGCAAAGGTGTTCGCCAGCTCGGGCGCCAGCCCGGCAAAGGCGCCCAGATCCGCCGTCTCGGGTGGGTGTGGACTCATGCCAGTGTTCCTTCGCTACGGTTGGTTGCCACCAGACTCCGTGCTTGGCGGCACCGGAATAGGCACACCAGGAGAATGGGCTTTACTGTCACCGCCGCAAAGACCGATCGGCAGGGAAGGTCGGCAACCCTATTGTCAACTAAACTAGACACAATTGCCATCACGAAATGTTGACAGGTGTTCTCGCGAGGAAACGCCGGGGCCACTCCCAGGTTTCCTCATCCCTTTCGGGGGGCCTGACGCGCAGCGGCAGGTCTGGGGGCGGCTTCCGGGCCACCAGGCATCAGGCAGCGCCGCCATGGCCGCTGGTGCGGCCCGCAGCCAGGGTTTGAAAATGCATGCGCCAGACGCCTCCCCGCCCTCCCTCCCGTCTACCCCCTTCCAAGCAGGAGCACCACAACATGCTGACGATCACCGCGATCATCCGGGTCCAGTCCGGCCATGAACTGACGATGCGCGAGGCGCTGCTGACCGTGGCGGCCCATGTGCAACGCAACGAGCCGCAAACCATCGGCTTCTTCATTTCGCAGGATCCCGCCGACCCGCGTATGTTCACCACTTACGAGCGCTTTGCCGACCAGGCGGCGATGGACCGCCACAACCAGTCGGCAGTGGTGGCGCAGTTCTTTGCCATCGCCATGCCCATCCTCGACGGACAGGTGACGCTGGTGACGGCCGACGAGGTGTCGGCCAAGACCTGAGAGCGCCCCCAGGCCTGCCGCTTCGCGCCAGTCCCCCCCGGGGGACACGACTGGCGCAGCAGCAGACAGCCGAGCGCCGCAGCCTTTGCCCAGCGGCAGGCGTCCAGTGGCGACGACGGGCCGCAGGCAGTGGCCCGACCTCCCGACAACCGGCAATGCGGATCAATGACTGGCCGGTCAGCGGCTCGTCGATCGACCGCCACCGCGCGCAAGACCCGGCGCGCTTGGCCGGCAGGGCGAGGCGGCTGGCGCCTCGCGCCTGCCCAGGCCTGCCCCACCGGCCACTGTGTGGCAGAGTGACAACCAGAGTTGACGCTTCCGGTCAGTGTGTCTATCCTGCATGACACATTTAAATGTAATGCGCTGGTGACAACAGGCTTTGCGCCTGAGGTTTGCCCGGCATTCGACGGAGGCCCCATGGATCTTTTGCAACGCATCGAGCTGGCGCTGTCGGCCGCACTGTCCACCACCGAGGTGGCAAGCGGCCCGCCGCGCCTGGCAGCGGCAGTGCGCCATGCCGTATTCCCGGGGGGCGCCCGGGTGCGGCCCCGGCTGTGCGTGGCGGTGGCGCTGGCCTGCGGAGATGACGACCCGGTGCTGACCGACGCCGCAGCAGTGGCGTTGGAGCTGCTGCACTGCGCGTCGCTGGTGCATGACGATCTGCCCTGCTTCGACGATTCGCCGCTGCGCCGGGGCGTGCCGTCGGTGCACAGCGCCTTCGGTGAGCGGCTGGCCGTACTGGCCGGCGATGCCCTGATCGTGCTGGCGTTCCAGGCAATGGCGGCGGCGCCGGCGCGCCATCCGCAGCGCCTGGCCAGTCTGATCGGCCTGGTTGCGCGGGGCGTTGGCCAGCCGCACGGCATCGTGGCCGGCCAGGCCTGGGAATGCGAGCCGCAGGTTTCGCTGCGCGAGTACCAGCGCGCCAAGACCGGCGCCCTGTTTGCCGCCGCCACCATGGCCGGCGCCGAAGCTGCCGGCGGTGCACCCGCCCCCTGGCGTGCGCTGGGCGAATGGCTGGGTGAGGCCTACCAGGTGGCCGACGACATCCGCGATGTGCTGGCCGACTCGGCCACGCTGGGCAAGCCCACCGGGCGGGACCTGACGCTGGGCCGCCCCAGCGCGGTGGCCAGCCGCGGACTGCGTGGCGCCGTGGACCACTTCCACGATGTGGTGCAGCATGCCGTGCAGGCCGTGCCCGAATGCAAGGGCGCACCTCGCCTGCGGGCGCTGGTGCGGGCCGAGTCTGAGCGCCTGGTACCGACCGCCTGGTGCGACCAGTTGGTCCGCGCCACGGCTTGACACTGCAGCGCAGACACACCATGCAGGCCCTGCCGACCATGCCCGCCGCGACCGATGGCCAAGCCGGGTGGCTGCAACGCCTGCGGCTGCGCTGGGCCGCCTGGCGCGACCAGCGGGTCGCCAACCCGGAGTTTCGGCGCTGGGCAGCCGACTTCCCGCTGACCCGTCCGCTGGTGCGGCGCAGCGCGCGGCAGTTGTTCGACCTGGTGGCCGGCTTCACCTACAGCCAGGTGCTGCTGGCCTGCGTGCGGCTGCACCTGTTCGACCGACTGGCACGCGGGCCGCTCAGCGCCGACGCATTGGCACCGACGCTCCAGCTGGCACCTGACGCCTGCTTGCGGTTGCTGGATGCCGGCGTGGCACTGCGCCTGTTCAGCCGCAGTGGGCATGGCGTGCAGGCCCGTTACGGCTTGGGGCCACTGGGCGCACCCATGGTGAACAACCCGGCACTGGCCGCCATGGTCGAGCACCATGCCTTGTTGTACGCCGACCTGGCCGACCCCTTGGCGATGCTGCGTGCGCCCAAGGGCCAGACCCAGCTGGGCCGCTGTTTCGCCTATGCCCGCAGCGACACCCCGCAAGCCCTGGACAGCCGCGAGGTGGCCGAATACTCGGCGGTGATGGCCGCGTCCCAGCCCCTGGTGACCGAGGAAATCCTCGGCGCCTACAACATCGGCAGGCACACCCGGCTGCTGGACATCGGCGGCGGCGAGGGCGTGTTTGCCAGCGCGGCCGCGCAGCGCTGGCCGCAATTGCAGGTGATGGTGTTCGACCTGCCGGAGGTGGCCCGCCTTGCGCATGCCCGGTTCGAGCGGCTGGGTCTGTCCGGCCGCGCCACCGCCCACGGCGGCGACTTTGCCCGAGCCCAGTTGCCGGGCGGGGCCGACATCATCAGCCTGGTGCGCGTGGTGCACGACCATGACGACGACAAGGTGCTGGCCCTGCTGCGCGCCGCGCGACAAGCCTTGCCCGACCACGGCGTGCTGCTCGTGGCCGAGATGATGGCCGACACCGCCGGCGCCGAAGCCATGGGGGACGCCTATTTCGGCATGTACCTGTGGGCCATGGGCAGCGGCCGGCCACGCCGTGTGCAGGACATCAGCGCCCTGCTGCAGGCAGCGGGCTTCCAGGCACCACGCCGCATGCGCAACGCCACACCGCTGCAGACCCAGGTCTTGATCGCCCGGGTCGGCAGGCAGGGCTGAGGCGTTGCCGACGCCCACCCCCGGCAGCCCGATCGCGATCAAATTCAGTGTCAACCTGTCTTGACAGTTCATTCAGTCCTTGTACAGTGACACATCGAGAGCCAGTTCTGCACATGTCCCCCGCTTCCCCGACCAAGACCAGGCCCAGCCGCAGGGCCACCGCATGAACACCACCGCCGTCCTGTTGGAACAACCAGAGCGCATTCGCCTGGCACAACTTGATCTGATCGAGCCCACGCCGGAAGACGTGGTGGTCGAAGTGCAATGGAGCGGCATCTCCACCGGGACCGAGCGCCTGCTGTTCGATGGCAGCATGCCCGCCTTTCCAGGCATGGGCTACCCGCTGGTGCCGGGCCACGAATCAGTGGGCCGGGTGGTCGTCGCCGGCTCAGCCAGTGGCCATGAGACCGGCGAGCAGGTGTTCGTGCCAGGCGCCAACTGCTACGGCCTGCTGAACGGCCAGCCCGTGCGCGGGCTGTTCGGCGGCGCCGCATCGCGGCTGGTGGTGCCGGGCGAACGCGTGATCCAGGTCGACGAACGCCTCGGCGAGCAGGCCGTGCTGCTGGCACTGGCCGCCACCGCCTACCACGCGGTGGCCGGTGGCGGGCGCATCGCGAAGCCCCGGCCGCCGCAGCTGATCGTCGGCCACGGCGTACTCGGCCGCCTGCTGGCGCGACTGAACGTGGCAGCCGGCTACACCGACACGACCGTGTGGGAAACCAACCCGCTTCGACAGTCGGGTGCCGAGGGCTACGTGGTGTGCAACCCGCAAGACGACCCGCGTCGCGACTACGCGGTCATCTGCGATGTGAGCGGCGACGCCACGCTGCTCGACAGCCTGATCGGCCGCCTGGCGCCAGACGGCGAAATCATCCTGGCCGGCTTCTACAACCAGCCGCTGCAGTTCAATTTCGCGCCTGCCTTCATGCGTGAAGCCCGGCTGCGCGCAGCGGCCGAGTGGAAGCGCCCTGACTTGCTGGCCGTGCAGGCCCTGCTGACCGAGCAACGTCTGTCACTCGACGGATTGATCACGCACCTTGCACCACATGCCGAGGCCGACAACGCGTACCGCACTGCCTTCGGCGATGCAGCGTGCTTGAAGATGGTTCTCGACTGGACACACTGACCCGACTGACCACTGGAAGCCCACCGCATGAACCCCAGCATCAACAGCCCCCAGGGCGCCCCGATCCAGATCCTGCGCGACCTGCAGTTGCGCGCCGAGGCGGCCATCGAGCCCGACGCGCCAGCCACCGGGCCGGTCACCAAGGAAACCCAGATCATCGCCATCTACGGCAAGGGCGGCATCGGCAAGAGTTTCACCCTGGCCAACCTGAGCTACATGATGGCCCAGCAGGGCAAGAAGGTGCTGCTCATCGGCTGCGACCCGAAGAGCGACACCACCAGCCTGCTGTTCGGCGGCCGGGCCTGCCCGACCATCATCGAAACCAGCAGCAAGAAGAAGCTGGCCGGTGAGGCCGTGGCCATCGGCGATGTGTGCTTCAAGCGCGACGGCGTCTACGCCATGGAACTGGGCGGGCCCGAGGTCGGCCGCGGCTGCGGTGGCCGCGGCATCATCCACGGCTTCGAGCTGCTCGAGAAGCTGGGCTTCCATGACTGGGGCTTCGACTACGTGCTGCTCGACTTCCTGGGCGACGTGGTGTGCGGCGGCTTCGGTCTGCCGATCGCCCGCGACATGTGCCAGAAGGTGATCGTGGTGGCCAGTAACGACCTGCAGTCGCTGTACGTGGCCAACAACGTGTGCAGTGCGGTCGAGTATTTCCGCAAGCTCGGTGGCAATGTGGGCGTCGCCGGCATGGTGATCAACCGCGACGACGGCACCGGCGAAGCTGCCAACTTCGCGGAACTGGTCGGCATCCCGGTGTTGTCCACCATTCCCGCCAACGACGACATCCGCCGCAAGAGCGCCAGCTACGAAATCATCGGGCGGCCGGATTCGCCCTGGGGTCCGATGTTCGCCGAGTTGGCCGACAACGTGGGAACCTCCCTGCCGGTGCGGCCCAAACCGCTGAGCCAAGACCAGTTGCTGGGCCTGTTCTCGGCATCTGCCGTCGGCCGCAACGTGGTGCTCGAACCCGCCACCACCTTCGACATGTGCGGCAAGCAGGACTTGGCCAAGGCATCGCTCGAAGTGGTCTACGACGAGGTCTGAAGCCATGGCAAGCACGACGATCCCGATCATCCCGGTGGCCAATCTGCCCACCGGCCAAGTGGCTGTGCCAGCGGCCCTGGAAGGCGATGGCATGGGCTGCCACTCCGGTGGCGAGGCGCTCCTGGCAGCCGCCAAATCGGCCGGCAAGTCAGAGGTGCTGGACCAGTACGCCCGCGATTACCCCCGCGACGCCAAGGCCGGCCCGCACGACCAGCCGCAGAGCATGTGCCCGGCGTTCGGCTCGCTGCGCGTGGGCCTGCGCATGCGGCGCACCGCCACCATCCTGTCGGGCTCGGCCTGCTGCGTCTACGGCCTCACCTTCACATCGCACTTCTACGGTGCCCGGCGCAGCGTGGGCTACGTGCCCTTCAACAGCGAGAGCCTGGTCACCGGCAAGCTGTTCGAGGACATCCGCGACGCGGTGCATGCGCAGGCCGACCCCGCCAAGCTCGACACCATCGTCATCATCAACCTGTGCGTGCCCACCGCCAGCGGCGTGCCCTTGCAGATCCTGCCCAAGACGATCAACGGCGTGCGGGTGATCGGCATCGACGTACCCGGTTTCGGCGTGCCCACCCATGCAGAGGCCAAGGACGTGTTGGCCGCCGCCATGCTCAAGGTCGCCCGCCAAGAGGTGCTGGCCGGCCCGGTGGCGATGCCCCGCGCAGGCCGCTCGGCCAAACCCACCATTGCGTTGCTGGGCGAGATGTTCCCGGCCGACCCGATGATCATCGGCATGATGCTCGAGCCGATGGGCCTGGCCGCCGGTCCCGTGGTGCCGACGCGTGAATGGCGCGAGTTGTATGCCGCACTCGACTGCGCGGCCGTGGCGGCGATCCATCCCTTCTACACCGCCAGCGTGCGTGAGTTCGATGCCGCCGGCCGCACCACCGTGGGTTCCGCCCCCGTGGGCCATGACGGCACCGAAGCCTGGCTGCAGGCCATCGGCCAGGCCACCGGCGTCGCCCAGAGCGCGATCGACGCAGCCAAGAACCGCATTCTTCCGGCCATCCGCGGCGCGCTGGCCAAGAGCCCGATCAAGGGCCGCATCACGCTCAGCGGCTATGAAGGCTCCGAGTTGCTGGTCGGCCGGCTGCTGGTGGAAAGCGGTGCCGACCTGCGCTACGTGGGCAGCGCCTGCCCGCGCACGCCATGGAACGAGGCCGACGCCCAATGGCTGCAGTCCAAGGGCGTTGCGGTGCAGTTCCGCGCCTCGCTCGAACAAGATCTGGCCGCGCTGCACGAGTTCAAACCCCAGCTGGCGATCGGCACCACGCCGGTGGTGCAGGCGGCCAAGGAACTGCGCACACCGTCCTTGTACTTCACCAACCTGATCTCGGCCCGGCCCTTGATGGGACCGGCCGGTGCCGGCTCACTGGCCACGGTGATCAATGCGGCCATCGGCAACCAGTCGCGCTTCGACGCCATGAGCGACTTCTTCGGCAGTGCCGGCACAGGGCATGCCAGCGGCGTCTGGGAAGCCAGCCAGGGCGTGCCCACGGACCGGCCCGAGTTCAAGGCCGAGCAGCGCCGCCAGGCAATCAAGCTGGCCAAGAAGCGCAAGTCCGAGGAGATGATCTGATGGGAGCCGCAGCATGCTCGTACTAGACCATGACCGCGCTGGCGGCTACTGGGGTGCGGTGTACGTGTTCACCGCGATCAAGGGCCTGCAGGTGGTGATCGACGGCCCCGTCGGCTGCGAAAACCTGCCCGTCACCAGCGTGCTGCATTACACCGATGCGCTGCCGCCGCATGAATTGCCGATTGTGGTGACTGGCCTGGCCGAGGAGCACCTGGGCCGCGAAGGCACCGAAGGAGCCATGCGGCGGGCCCATGCCGCGCTGGACCCCGACCTGCCCGCCGTGGTGGTCACCGGCTCGATCGCCGAGATGATCGGTGGTGGTGTCACCCCAGAGGGCACCGCACTCAAGCGCTTCCTGCCCCGCACCATCGACGAAGACCAGTGGCAGTGCGCCAACCGTGCCATCTACTGGCTGTGGACCGAGTACGGCCTGAAGAAGGTGCCCGCCCGCAAGCCCTTTGCAGAGCGGCCGGCAGGCGAGCGGCCACGCGTGAACATCATCGGCCCCAGCTATGGCGTCTTCAACTCGCCCAGCGACCTGGCCGAGATCCGGCGCCTGGTGCAAGGCATCGGCGGCGAGGTGAACATGGTGTTCCCGCTGGGCAGCCACCTGGCCGACGTATCGCGCCTGGTCGAGGCCGACGTCAACATCTGCATGTACCGCGAGTTCGGCCGCATGCTCTGCGAAGCCCTGGAGCGGCCTTACCTGCAGGCCCCGATCGGCCTGCACAGCACCACCAAGTTCCTGCGCAGCCTGGGCGAGTTGCTCGGGCTGGACCCCGAGCCCTTCATCGAGCGCGAGAAGCACACCACCATCAAGCCGCTGTGGGACCTGTGGCGCTCGGTCACCCAGGACTTCTTCGCCACTGCCAGTTTCGCGGTG
>Ga0105046_10011247_pt1 | contig 13922 bp, 10 predicted proteins | sample MAT03_FD_78385 | JGI IMG/M metagenome (GOLD analysis project Ga0105046, IMG submission 78385) | Freshwater microbial communities from Lake Fryxell liftoff mats and glacier meltwater in Antarctica - MAT-03 (megahit assembly) | ecosystem: Environmental > Aquatic > Freshwater > Ice > Liftoff... | reverse complement strand
GACACACCAACTGTTGTTATCAATGCTGATACGGCTGCTTTCTATGGCGAAGTATTCCGCATCATGCGGGTAGCCAAAAAAGATACAGCGAAAGTGGTGGCGAGGATAGATTGATGAGTTTATTGTTTTTTGTTTGTGGCCTGCCTGCCGGTAGGCAGGTTTATAGTTGGGTTTCCGATGTTTGAAGGATTCAAACAATATTTATACGTATTTTAAATGCAACTCATTATTTTATGTAGTTGTATTTTTATTTTAAGAACCAACAACAGCAGTAAAATTTTTAGTTTAACGACTCTCTTAACAACAAACTATAAACTATAAACTGCCTTTACCATCCGGTCTTTTTGTTGCATATCCTTTTTTATCTCTGCTATATAGCCTGTTGATTGAAAAGTATTCATTATTGCTTCGCCGAGGTCTTCATGTATTTCAGTGTAAATGCTGCCTGATTTGTTCAAATGTGTTTTACCAAATTCAGCAATAGCTTTGTAAAATAACAACGGGTCATTGTCGGGAACAAATAAAGCGGTAGATGGTTCGTAGTGCAGCACATTCGGCTGCATCGTTGCTTTATCTTTTTCCGGGACGTACGGTGGATTGCTAACGATAATATCAAAAGAAGGAAGCTGCTCCCATTGTTGCCTGTCCAAAAAATCTAATTGTATAAAATTTATTTCTGTACCAAGCGACGCTGCATTTCTTTTTGCCACTTCAAGGGCAGGTAAACTTATATCGCAACCCCATACTTCGGCTCTGCGGATTCTTCTTTTCAATGAAATGGGTATACAACCACTGCCGCTGCCAATGTCAAGAATTTTTAATTGATCAACCGGGAACCTGCAATTAGTAATAACCCACTCTACCAGTTCTTCAGTTTCTGGCCTTGGTATCAGTACATTCTTGTCCACGTAAAATTTAAACCCGCAAAACCATGATTCGTTCAGTACATACTGCACAGGTTCATGCTGCATCAACCTTTCAATATATTGCTGTAACAATATTTCTTCCTCATTGGTAATTGCAGCATTTTTATATAGCATCCGTTCTGCTTTTTTTGACCCTGTCAGTTTTTCGATTGCCCAGTCCGTTATTTGGCTGGCTTCTCCTTCAGTATAAATGCTGCGGAGCTGGTTCAGCATCGAGTAAGTTGCTTCCTGCATTGTCATAACAGCAAACTTAATTCATTTACTTTTGCGGCAATATGTCAGCCATTCATTATATGCAGCGTTGCCTTGAACTGGCAAAACTGGGAGCCGGTTCTGTTGCCCCCAATCCGATGGTGGGTGCAGTGTTGGTGTATAATAACAGAGTTATTGGCGAAGGCTGGCATAAACAATACGGCGAAGCACATGCCGAGGTAAATTGTATTAATTCGGTAAGGGAAGATGATAAGCAATTCATTTCTCAATCCACCCTGTATGTTTCTTTAGAGCCATGTGCTCATTATGGAAAAACACCTCCCTGTGTGGATTTAATTATCAAGTATAAAATCCCATATGTCTTTATTGGCTGCCGTGACCCCTTTAAAGAAGTGGATGGAAAAGGTATTGAAAAATTAAATGTAGCTGGTGTGAAGGTGGAACTGGCAGACAGGTTGCTGTCATACGAATGCCAGCAAATCAATAAGCGGTTCTTCACTTTTCATACAGCACAAAGACCTTATATTATTTTAAAATGGGCACAAACGGCTGATGAGAAAATATCATCCGGGAATGGCGAAAGATTACTTATCAGTAATGAATATACAAACAGGTTGGTTCATCGATGGAGAAGTGAAGAAGCAGCAATATTAGTTGGAACAAACACGGCATTGCTGGATGACCCGGAATTGACAACAAGACTATGGCCGGGAAAATCACCGGTGCGGCTGGTAGTGGATATGGATTTGAAATTACCTTCTTCTGCGAAAATATTCAATAAGGAAGCCCCGACTGTCATTTTTAATTCAGTGAAACAGGAAGAGGAGGAAAACATCCTGTATTACCGGATACCAAAAGGGTCAAGTCTTATTCACCAGTTATTGAATGCCCTTTATAAATTGAAAATCCAAAGTGTACTGGTGGAAGGTGGGGCAAAATTGTTGCAATCATTTATTGATGATGGCTTGTGGGATGAAGCGAGGATAATTAATAATGAACAATTAATAATTAATAATGGTCTTGATGCTCCGATTCTTAAAAATGCTGAAAAAATTTCCGGGCAGAAACTGCTTTCAGACAAAGTAGCAATATATAAATTGAAACACTCCTGACTACCGAACTAATGGCTCCCGACTTACACTACAGTACGATTGAAAAACCTTCCATTGCCGAATTTAAAGACCGGGGAAGCAAGTTCATTGCTTATGTCTATCCCATTGCTGATCTAATTGAATTTAAAGAAAAACTTGCGGCATTAAAAAAAGAACATCCCAAAGCAGTGCATCACTGCTTTGCTTACCGCCTTGGTTTGGATGGAACCACCTATCGGGTAAGTGATGATGGCGAACCTTCTGGTACAGCTGGCAGGCCGATACTTGGGCAAATAGACAGCAAGCAACTAACCAATATGCTGATTATTGTTGTCCGCTATTTTGGCGGCACACTGCTTGGCGTACCAGGACTTATCAATGCGTATAAAACGGCTGCTGCACTGGCTTTGGAAGCTACTTCTATTATACAAAAACCTGTTGTAGTTTATTACCGGCTGCAGTTTGATTACACACAAATGAATGATGTGATGAAACTGGTGAAGCAGTTTGATTGTGTGGTGCTGAAACTGGAAACGCAATTATTCTGTTTGCTCGAAACAGGAGTGCCAATAAACAGGTTAGATGAAGTATTGTTCAGATTAAAAGAATTGAGAAATGTAGGATTGGAAAAATGCTAAACCCAGGACCTTTTTTAATTATGGGTTACAGACTAAAAAACAAATTACCGTCTTTATATAAATGCAAAGGGCTTATTGCATTTATTATTAAGGTGATGGCGTTAATACAAAACCGCCCTGCGTAATGCAAGGCGGCGATTATGGTTTTTTTCGGGGGTTCATTATCTCAGGAAAAGCAGTTCCCTGTATTTAGGCAAATACCATTCTCTGTCATCAACTAATAACTCAAGCTTGTCAACATTGTAACGGATTTCATCAAAGAACGCATCCTTCACCTGGCTTTGATAAGCGATAGCTTTTGATCGGGTATCATCCATATTGTTACAAACCTTTCTGGCGTTAATCATCTTTTCTACCAGGTCGCTGGTTTTATTGATGTGTTCAGATATTTTTTCCAGTATCTGTTTTTGATTGCTGTACGTTTCTTCTTTTAATCCGGCATCTTTCAATCCTTTTATATTATTCGCCAGCAAATTCTGGTAGCGGATAGCAGGTGGTAAAATATGGCTGGTGGCCAGCTCACCCATGATACGGCTTTCGATTTGAACTTTCTTAATATACTTTTCTAATTCTATTTCATGCCTTGCTTCCAGTTCGCTGTGGCTGTAAATACGATTGCTTTCAAATAGCTTCTTAGCTTTTTCAGTTACCATTGCATCCAGTGCAAGTGGAGTTGTTTTTACATTCGGCAAACCTCTTTTCTCTGCTTCTTTCTCCCAGGCTGCACTGTATCCATCACCTTCAAACAATATTTTTTCGCTGGCTACAATGTATTGACGGATGATTTGCATAATGGCAATTTCTTTTTTCTCACCTTTGCCAATCAGTTCGTCCACTTCTTTTTTAAATTGTTTCAGTGTGTCAGCCATGATAGTGTTGAGTACTGTCATCGGGTTGGCACAGTTGGCAGTAGAGCCTACTGCACGGAACTCAAATTTATTTCCGGTGAAAGCAAATGGAGAAGTCCGGTTACGGTCTGTGTTATCCATCAGCAATTCAGGAATGCTCTTATGGATGTCAATCTTCAGCATACTTTCATCGGTCTCATCCATTTTATCAGACACTCTTTCTTTTACATCGTTCAATACTTTAGTAAGATATTGTCCAATAAAAACAGAAATGATAGCAGGAGGGGCTTCGTTGGCTCCAAGGCGGTGATCATTAGGTGCAGAAGCAATGGATGCTCTTAGTACATCTGCATAGTCATGCACCGCTTTGATAATATTTACAAAGAATGTAAGGAACATCAGGTTGGTCTTAGGTGTTTTACCGGGAGCTAAAAGATTTACCCCGGTATCTGTTGCCATACTCCAGTTGTTGTGCTTACCACTTCCGTTGATACCGGCAAATGGTTTTTCATGTAATAATACTCTCAGGTTATGACGGCGGGCTACTCTTTCCATCACATCCATCAATAGCGAATTGTGATCTACAGCCACACTTACTTCTTCAAAGATGGGGGCACACTCAAACTGTGCAGGCGCCACTTCATTATGCCTTGTACGAAGAGGAATACCTAATTTATATGATTCAGTTTCAAAATCTCTCATATAAGCATACACTCTTTCCGGGATGGAACCAAAATAATGATCTTCTAATTGTTGGTTTTTAGCTGATGAATGACCGAATACAGTTCTTCCCGTCATTACCAGGTCTGGTCTTGCATTGAACAAGGCTTCATCTATAACAAAATATTCCTGTTCCCAACCAAGTGTTGGAGTTACTCTTGTTACATTTTTATCGAAATAATTACAAACATCAACAGCGGCTTTATTTAAGGCATCCAATGCTTTCAGCAAAGGGGCTTTATAATCTAATGATTCGCCGGTATAAGAAACAAATATGGTTGGAATGCACAAAGTTTTGCCTTGCCCTATCTCCATAATGAAAGGAGGAGAGGAGGGATCCCAGGCAGTATAACCTCTTGCTTCAAAAGTGGCCCTTAATCCACCACTTGGAAAGGAAGAGGCGTCAGGTTCTTGTTGCACCAACGCATCACCCTCAAATTGCTCTATAGCTGTACCGTCTCCTTTCAAAGTGAAAAAAGAGTCATGCTTTTCTGCTGTAGTTCCGGTAAGTGGCTGAAACCAGTGTGTAAAGTGGGTAACGCCTTTTGCCTCAGCCCAGGCACGGATGCCGTTGGCTATTTGGTTAGCTACTGCCCTGTCAATTTTCTGCCCGGCTTTTATAGATGCCTGAAGACTTTTATAAGCTTCATCACTTAAAAATTCACGGGCAATTTTGAGTGTAAAAACATTGCTTCCAAAGATGCCTGTGATTTTGGCTGAAGCCTCCATCTGCACATCCGGATTTGTAAGAAGATTGTTGATAGCATTAAAACGAAGTGACATGTGTTATAATTTTCAGCAAAACAAACACATTACGACAAGGATGCCAATTTTTTATGTAAAAATTTGTAGTTATTATACAGGAATGTGGAAAAAACACTGTTTTTATTAATAAAAAATTGATAATGAACGTATTTTAAGCGGAATTAGTTACATTATTTTTATTATTAATGTTATTAAAAATAAATCCCCCTAATTTTTTCCAATTTATTTGTGCAGCCATAGGGATAATAAGTAGCGGCATTATTACACTTCTGTACCGCACAATTGCACCAAGGTTATTTACGCTGAAGCCGATAGCAAGTAACAATGTCATTGAGAAGAAGACACAGAAGTACATAAAGTTTTTAGAGGTATTACGATTGCCATTTGTTCGCCAAAGCAGAAACAGAATGAACAGAAATAAGAGAACATCAATTTCTACAGCTGCTGCCAGGGACAGGATGTGCCGTACATCGCTTGGGTAAGGGCGGATGGTTGATAAGTTAATTGCCTGGGGTGTATTTTTTAAAAAACTGGCAGCATTTGGCTCCAGGTCTTTCATTGGAATGGTAGAACCGCCTATCGTCAGGTTTTTAAAGGCTTGTTGTTTGTTTACTACTGCCTGCGGAAAATCAAGGCGGGGATTTATATACCGGGCTGTAAAAAACAAAATGCCGAACAAAAGATATAATGAAGAAAAAATCGCCAACCCATATTTGGGCTTTCTATTAGCCAGAAGCCATGCCATAATCGCCGGCAAAATAAGAATGATAATAAAATTTCGAAGTGCCAGAATTAATAACAGACCAAATACAAGACCCAAAAGCCTTTTAATACCAAGCCTCTTTTCCTTTGTGCTGAAATAGATAACATAAATAACAAGGCTGATACCTGTAAAAATTAATCCTTCTTTATGAATGCCGCTTGTCCAGTATATAAATGAAGGCACCAGGAAAGTGGCCAGCAATATGGCTGTTTTTTTACCGGGAAAAACATCTGTCATCACCTGGAAAATAGAAATAGCCCCAAACAAAGTAATAAAGGAGTAAAAAATTACATTCACATAATAATTCCCGATACTAAGGATGTTGAAAACAGAAAGGATTTTTATAAATACATTTCCTTTCAGGTCATTCCAGTAAGAATCATTGCTTTCAAAAAATTTAGAAACACCGCCTTCATACGGGTCCATGAAAAGGTTGGTGAAGTATTCATGCGGGTTATTAAAAAGCAAATGATACTCCTGTATACTGTTGGTGTGAAAGCCCCAGGTATCCTGCATTTGTGCCAGCCCGCCATAGTACAAACCTATCCAGCCATAAAAAATACCGGCCATTACTTTCAGCAGAAGGATGATAATAAGCTGTGACTGGCTTAAGCCAGTTCGGGTAAAGAATTTTACTTTGGTGACCAGCCATGCAAACAATACGAGATAAGCAACAAAAAGAAGGTACTCCAAAACAGCAAGATTTTATCCCGCAAAATAGCCATTCTTACTCTGATTGTCAGCACAAAGTTGACAAGTTATGCTCCGCCTCCAGGCTTCATCCTGTAAATTTGCAACTTGCTTGCCGAAGCTTATGCGAAGGCATAGCTCAATCATTTTATACTTTAATTATATTATAATATAGCCATGGAAGTAAACGTAAAAACCGCACAACAGCTACGATTAACGGAACAGGAATTTGAATTGATCAAACAAAAACTGGGACGTACACCCAACTTTAATGAACTCTGTGCTTTCTCCGGCATGTGGAGTGAGCATTGCAGCTACAAAAATTCCATTAAGTGGTTAAAGACATTACCAAGAGAAGGTGGGAGAATGCTGGTGAAAGCTGGCGAAGAAAATGCAGGGTTGATGGATATTGGTGATGGATTGGGTGTTGTTTTTAAAATTGAGTCACATAATCACCCATCTGCTATTGAACCTTTTCAGGGAGCAGCAACAGGAGTGGGTGGAATTCACAGAGATATTTTTACCATGGGTGCAAGGCCGATTGCATCTCTCAACTCACTTCGCTTTGGCAATTTAGAAGAAGATAAAACACAGCATCTGCTATCAGGTGTGGTGCATGGTATTGGCCATTATGGCAATTGTTTTGGTGTACCTACCGTTGGGGGTGAAATATATTTTGATAAATGTTACCATACCAATCCATTGGTAAATGCGATGAGTGTTGGTATTCTAAAAAATGGCGAAACAGTTTCAGCAACTGCACTCGGAAAAGGAAACCCTGTGATGTTTGTAGGAAGTGCAACGGGTAAAGATGGAATCGGCGGCGCATCATTTGCATCTGCCGACATCACTGCGGAGAGTACACAGGAACTACCTGCCGTGCAGGTAGGTGATCCATTCCAGGAAAAGAAATTATTAGAAGCTTGTTTGGAAGTAATACAAACCGGTGCAGTAGTGGGAATGCAGGACATGGGAGCAGCAGGAATTATTTGTTCCACTGCCGAAATGAGTGCCAAAGGCGAAGTAGGTATGCGGATTGATCTCGATAAAGTACCAACCCGCCAAAGCAATATGAAGGCATGGGAATTGTTGCTGAGTGAAAGCCAGGAAAGAATGTTACTGGTTGCCACAAAGGGAAGAGAAGATGAAGTAATAAAAGTTTTTACGAAATGGGATTTGCCTTGTTCAGTAATTGGTGAAGTAACGGATGATGGTTTGTTGAATTTCTTTATGAATGGTGAACTGGAAGCCTCGTTACCTGCCTACGAATTAGTATTGGGCGGAGGTGCGCCACAGTATGAAAGAGAATACACTGAGCCGAAATATTTTGCTGAAATAAAAAAATTCAATCCGGATGCAGTTGAAGTGCCGGAAGATTTGAAAGCAATAGCAAAGCAATTAGTTCAGCTTCCTTCCATTGCATCAAAGAGATGGATATATAATCAGTACGATAGCATGGTAGGCACTAATAACGCTTCTACCAATGCGCCAACTGATGCACCTTTAGTAATTGTAAAAGGAACAACGAAAGCATTAGCCGTTACCACAGATTGCAACAGTCATTATGTTTTTGCTGATCCATATAAAGGAACAATGATTGCGGTAAGTGAAGCGGCAAGGAATATTGTTTGCAGTGGTGGTTTACCATTAGGTGTTACTAACTGCCTGAACTTTGGTAATCCTTACGATCCGGAAGTATATTACCAGTTTGTGCAGGCAATAAAAGGAATGGGAGAAGCTTGCCGCAAATTTGATACTCCCGTTACTGGTGGTAATGTTAGTTTTTATAATCAATCCGCCGAAGGCGGACCTGTGTATCCTACACCAACAATCGGTATGGTTGGTTTGCTGGAAGATATTGCCGATAAAATGACATTGGATTTTAAAGAAGAAGGAGATGTGATTGTATTAATAGGTAAATCAAATAATGATATTAATTCTTCTCAATACCTCAATAAAGTTTGTGGAGTTGAATTTTCTCCGGCTCCTCATTTTGAATTGGAAGAAGAGTTTGCATTGCAACAAAAAGTAGCTGAGTTAATTAAAAGCAATCATATTGAATCCGCACATGATGTAAGTGAAGGGGGCTTGTTTGTTACACTATTGGAATCTGGCTTTCACCGCAACCTGGGTTTTGATGTGGTGGCGGCAGATTACAATATCAGGAAAGATGCACAATGGTTTGGTGAAAAACAAAGCAGGGTAGTGGTGACTGTAAAGGCAGCGAAAATAGGTGAATTAAAAAAAGTGTTGGGCAATCATCCGTTTGAAGAATTGGGAATAGTAACAGCCGGTTCTGTTGATGTAGATGGAATGGAATGGGGAGCAATTGAAGAATGGAAAGAAAAATATGACACTGCGATTGAAAATTATTTGTCAAAAGAAGAAGCTGGTTCGGCATTGAGTTCTATATAAAATTTGCCACAGCAACACAGAAATGATTTTTCTGTGTTGCTGTGCTTCATTGGCAATTATTCCGTTGATTTATGGGCAAAAATAAAACAATACTTCTTACCGGTGCTGCAGGCTTTATCGGTAGTTACCTGTTGGGGTATTTTAATAAAAAAGGATTTTACAATATCATCATTGCAGATGATTTTAGTGAAGAAGATAAATGGCTCAACTTCGATTCCAAACAATTTGTATCAAAAGTTGAAAGAGAAGAATTATTTGATTGGCTGGAAAACAATGACAAATCAATTGACCCGGTAGATATCGGGTTTGTTTTTCATTTGGGTGCCAGAACAGATACTACAGAATTTGATTACTCTGTTCATGAAAGGTTGAATGTAGAATACTCCAAAAAAGTCTGGAACTACTGTACCCAAAAAAGTATTCCACTGGTGTATGCTTCATCAGCAGCAACATATGGCAGTGGAGAGTTGGGTTATAAAGACAATCATGATATTGTAGACAAGCTGCAACCGCTGAACCCTTACGGGATTTCTAAAAATGAATTTGATAAATGGGCGATTCAGAAAAGTCGGGAGTCGGGACCCGATAGCTATCGGGTCGGGAGCCTGCCTACCGGACAGGCAGGTCAGGAGTCAACTCCTCCATTCTGGGCGGGATTAAAATTTTTCAATGTGTACGGGCCAAATGAATATCATAAAGAGAGAATGGCAAGCATGATCTTTCATGCTTATAACCAGATACGGTCAACAGGTAAAGTAAAACTTTTTAAATCGCACCGACCCGATTTTAAAAATGGTCAGCAACTCCGTGATTTTATTTATGTGAAAGATGTGGCAGCTGTTTGCTATTGGTTAATGGAAAATCATATTGCTTCCGGACTGTATAATCTCGGTACCGGTAAGGCCAGGTCGTTTGAGGATTTGGTAAAGGCTACATTTACCGGCATGGGTAAAGAACCAGTTATTGAATACATTGATATGCCCGAAGACATCCGTGACAAATATCAATACTTCACAGAAGCGGATATGAATAAACTACAGGAGGCCGGGTATAAAGAATCTTTCTCATCATTAGAAGAAGGAGTGAGGGATTATGTAAAAAATTATCTGCTGAAGAAAGAATACTATTAAAGAAGAAAGAGGATAGCAATTGCTACCCTCTTTCTGAAATATTCCAACTTGTAATAAAAGACAATTATTTCTTCGGCATCAATACAGCATCAATCACATGAATTACGCCGTTAGTTCCGGCAAGGTCTGCTGCAGTTACATTAGCACCATTAATTGTTACTTTACCATCTTTTATAGCTACAGTAAGCTCGCCACCTTGTAAAGTTTTAATTTTTTGGCCATCCTTCAGGTCGGCCGCTTTTACATTCCCTGCTACTACATGGTAAGTTAAGATATTAGTAAGGTCAGCCTTCTTTTCGGCCTTCAGTAATCCTTCTACAGTACCTGCAGGTAATGCTTCGAATGCGGCGTTAGTTGGCGCAAAAATGGTGAACGGACCAGCACCTTTTAATGTTTCTACCAATCCAGCGGCTTGTACTGCTGCAACTAAAGTAGTGTGGTCGGCAGAACTAATAGCTATGTCAACAACATCTTTTGGAGCATCCGTCATAGGTTCCGTTGGTGTTGCTTCTTTTACAATAACAGTTGTATCTGCTGCTGGTTTCTTTTCACCATCATTGTTGCAGGCTACAAATGTGGTTGATGTTAATACTACTGCAGAAAGCAGCGTCAATAAATTCTTTTGCATAATAATGTTTTTAAGTTTATTTAGGCTACAACGCCTGTCGTCGAAAATTGTTCATAAGGTTGGGTAATAAAAACAGAATTATTTCTGTTGTTTAATCTTTTTTTGAAAAAATACTTTTATGCTTAAACAAAATAGATTCTCCATACCTTCTTTATCTTTACCAAAATCAGCACTATGGCAAAAAGAATAGCAATTATTGGTGGAGGAAACCTGGGTGCGTCTATTGCAGACGGATTGATACAGAGTGAATTCAGCAGACCGGTGGAATTGACCATTACACGGCGCAACTTATCTACTCTCAGTCGCTTTGCCGAAAGAGGTTGTATGGTACACAGCGATAACAAAAAAGCTGTTCGTGACAGTGAAGTCATCATCCTTGCAGTAAAGCCGTACAATTATGAAGACATTATTAAAGAAATAAAGGCCTTGCTGAATCCTAAAAAGCACCAGGTGGTTTCTGTTATCACCGGTGTGTGGATAGAGCAATTGCAAAAAGCCATTGGCAAACCGGTGCCGGTAATAAGGGCCATGCCCAATACGGCCATTGCCATTCAGCAGAGCATGACCTGCCTGGCACATGCCGGGGCTACCAATGCCCAACTTAATTATATACAGCAGTTGTTTGACCAGTTGGGAAAAACAACCATGATTGATGAAAAGCTAATGGATGCAGCTACGGTATTAGGTGCTTGCGGCACTGCCTATGCCATGCGTTATATAAGGGCCAATATACAAGGCGGTATTGAAATTGGTTTTGATGCAACAACCGCTTCTTTAATTGCTGCGCAAACTGTAAAAGGTGCAGCAGAATTATTATTGCAAAAGAACACTCATCCGGAACAAGAGATTGACAAAGTAACAACACCAAAGGGCTGTACTATTGCGGGGTTAAATGAAATGGAGCATCAGGGATTTAGTTCTTCGTTGATACGGGGAATAACGGTGAGTTATAAGAAGATTGCGAAGGATTGATTGATATTACTTAGCCCAGCAGCATTACTACTCTCATCGTCTGTTGCGTCGCACCATTCATCGTTCTGTTCGCTACTGAGCATATCGCCAGAGGCGAAAAAATAAAACTGCGAAACTGCAAGTTTCGCCGAGCCGGAGGACGATGATAGTAGTAACGCAGTCGGCTTAACCCTTCGATAAACTCAGGGCTTATCACTGCTTATACACCACCCCATCCTTCATCACAAACACCACTTTCCCAAAAACGGTTGAATCAGTTAATGGGTCACCATCAACAGCAACTACATCAGCTGTTTTACCAACTTCTATGCTGCCGAGTTTATCTTTTTGCCCGAGTAAATCAGCAGCGTTAATGGTGGCTGCTTTAATAGCTTCCATCGCAGGCATACCAGCTTCTATCATATAGCCAAACTCCATCCAGTTTTTTCCATGTTGAAAAACACCAGCATCGATACCAAAGGCAATCTTTACACCGGCTTTATATGCGTTGGCAAAAGTGGCTTGTACCTGCGGGCCGGTGGCTAATGCTTTGGGTGTAACGATGTCTGTATAATAACCGGGAATTTTTGCACTGTCAGCCGTTGCTTTTCCGGCAGTAATAGTAGGTACTAACCAAGCGCCATATTTTTTCATGAGTTCCATTCCTTCATCATCCATAAATGTTCCATGTTCGATAGAATTAACACCGCCACGAATAGCCCTTTTTATTCCTTCGGCACCATGTGCATGGGCAGCTACCTTATAGCCATAATCTTTGGCGGCAGTCACAATAGCTTTTACTTCTTCTTCGGTAAACTGTGGATTGGCTCCGTCTTTGGCCTGGCTTAGCACACCACCGGTAGCGGTAATTTTTATCAGGTCAGAGCCTTCTTTGTAACGTTGTCTTACGGCCTTATATGCATCTTCCGGCCCATTGATAACACCTTCTTTTGGTCCGGGGTCGCCCATTAAATCTTTTCTATAACCATTGGTTGGGTCGGCATGGCCGCCGGTGGTGGCAATGGATTTTCCGGCAGTAAACATTCTGGGACCAACAACCATTCCTTTATTAATGGCATTGCGCAAAGAAATATTTACGCCGCTTCCTCCAAGGTCTCTTACGGTGGTAAAGCCAGCCATCAGTGTAATGGTGGCATATTTTATTGATTGAAAAGCTACATCGGCAGGGTTTTCGATAAATTTATCGGCCACTGCACCTTTCTTTGTTTCGCTTTCAAAATGTACATGCATATCAATCCAGCCGGGGGTGACAGTTTTAGTTTTCAGGTCAATTGACTTGTCGCCTTGGCCGGGTGATGAATAGCCAGTCTGCACGGCAGTGATTTTATTTTTCTCCACTACTATCGTCATGCTCTTTTTTGGTTCATTGGAAATGCCGTCAATCAAAGTGCCGCACCAGATATAGGTTTTTTGAGAGAAAAGATTGAGTGCAGACAATAGTGCAACAAAAAGGATGGTTGACTTTTTCATGATTAATTATTTCCTGGCCAAAATACTGGCTTTTTTCCACAACTTATTAATGGATTTCTATGCCCCGGAAAATTCTTATACCTTTACATGACCTCACGGAAATTTTCTCAGTGCAGACTTCCGCTGGTCAATAGGAAAGGGATAGGTTTTCAGTTTCTTTTATTTTTTTCAAGTGGTTTTGAATGATTTTAATTGTTCGGAATTACTTAATTTTTTATTAATCCCCTCCAGCTTTTAAAAATATAAATTGACCATACAATGGCTAAATATGTTTTTGTTACCGGTGGTGTTACTTCTTCTTTGGGCAAAGGAATTGTTGCCGCCTCTCTCGCCAAGTTATTGCAGGCTAGAGGGCTGAGAGTAACAATTCAGAAACTTGACCCATATATTAACATTGACCCCGGCACCATGAACCCTTATGAACATGGTGAATGTTATGTAACAGAAGACGGAGCTGAAACTGACCTTGACCTTGGTCACTATGAAAGATTCCTCAACATTTTTACCTCGCAGGCCAACAATGTAACTACAGGTCGTATTTATCAAACGGTTATTAATAAAGAAAGGGAAGGTGCTTATCTTGGTAAAACAGTACAGGTAGTTCCTCATATTACCGATGAAATAAAAAGAAGAATGCTGCAGTTGGGACAGGG
>Ga0105046_10011246_pt1 | contig 13922 bp, 11 predicted proteins | sample MAT03_FD_78385 | JGI IMG/M metagenome (GOLD analysis project Ga0105046, IMG submission 78385) | Freshwater microbial communities from Lake Fryxell liftoff mats and glacier meltwater in Antarctica - MAT-03 (megahit assembly) | ecosystem: Environmental > Aquatic > Freshwater > Ice > Liftoff... | reverse complement strand
GCGGGTATCGTCACGGTTGGGGGACTTTCTTGACGAGATTGACGTCATTGAGGTCACCAAGGTCAATGCTGTCATCTCCGTCAATGTGGTCATCATGGCTTTTCCTCACAAGTTCCTTTCATAACTCCCCGCTGAAGGCTTGGTTCAAGAGAACCAAACACAGGATACGTCCCATCTATCATTGATTTACTGATTAAACCATCGCCAATCTTAAGCCTGAAACACTCTCCAAGAGGCCGATTGCAGTGATCATTATGTCACCCGCAGTAGGAACACCGTATCGCTTGGAAAGATCGGCGAAGTGTTCTTCTGAGACGAACAGCTCATTTTCGACTGATCCATCAGCCGCCAACCGTGTGATTTCTCGTCCGCAATAAATCGATGGCTTTCACGTCCAGACTCCAGCTTTTCGGCGAGTCAGCAAAGTCCTTCTGCCGGTCAATGAAGTCACTGAAGTCATTATCATTCAGCGGATCCGTCTTCCCCATATTCCGCCCCGGATCGAGCTGATAGAACCAGACTTTCCGGGTGAAGCACGGTTTTCGCGTTGCACCTGTGGATGGTTTCGCGCATGATCGTCATATGAATATTCCCGGTTTGCGGTCCCCACATGCGAAGGTCCAGGATTTGGTTTATTTCGGTCGGATGATCGACAAGATCCGACTGCATGAAAAGGGAGTGCTCACTCCCGATTTTGTAGAAAATCTCGGCATCGGTTTCGATGGGCGCGGCGTGCGATTTTTAAAGGTCAATTATGCCGATTTCGTGGACCGTGTGAAAAACGGCGGCAGCGATGAGGAACTTCTCCAGTGGTGCTACACGACCGGACGGCAACCGACCGAGGAAGAGATTGAAGTCTGGAACTCCTTCATGTCGAAATCGGGTTGGAATGACGGGGTGTCGGCCCGTCTCAAGTTTCGTCTGGAAGAAGCCGGTCAATCCCACCGCGGCGATATTTTGACGATGTTTGATTTCATCGACCTTGATGAAGGCCGCGATCCGGCTGGGAAAGAGTAGCGTTTTTTATCTCACAAATTTTTCACATGCCTTTCATGAGGCTGTGACACTTGGCTTGCTGTGAGGTGGCAGCGTGGCGGCAATGAAAACCTCATGCATTGTTGTTGCGGCCTTTTTAGGCGTCGCGTTTCACCCGGGCATTGCGGCCCCGATCACCGTCGAGATCGATACGGATCGCACAAAACTCCTGAACACCGAGCGCAATTGCGTGGTGCAGGTGCAACTCAAGGGCGGCGAAGCGCCTTCTTCAAAGAAGCGGTTGCCCCTCAACGTCTCGCTGGTCCTTGATCGCAGCGGTTCGATGGGAGGCGCAAAAATGGAGAGAGCTAAACAGGCCGCCGCTGCCGCGATTGATCAACTGGATCGTGAAGATACCGTCTCTGTGGTGATTTACGACGACGAGGTCGAAGTCCTGGTGCCACCGCAGAAAGTCACTGATCCCGAAGCAATAAAGAGCCGCATTTACGGAGTGAGCGTAGGCGGCAGCACCGCGCTGCATGGGGGAGTGGAGGAAGGGGCCAAACAAATCCGCAGCCGGATGGAAGGGGATCGGCTGCACCGGATTATTCTGCTTTCGGACGGGCTGGCCAACGTGGGTCCGAGCAGCCCAGGCGATCTTTCGAAATTAGGTCGCGCTTTGCGCAAAGAAGACATCGCGGTGACGACCATCGGTCTCGGCGATGATTACAACGAGGATTTGATGACGGCTCTCGCGGAGGCTAGCCACGCGAATTATTACTATGTGCAGGACCCGGAGAAATTACCGGGTATTTTTGCGGAGGAATTACGTGCCGCCAAATCCGTGGTGGCTCGCGGACTGAAGATCAAGATCACCCTGCCGGAGGGGGTGAAAGCGATTGAGGTGTTGGGCGAACCGGATTTGAAATTTAAAAACAACACGCTGGAGATCGATCTGGCGGAATTTTACGCCCGCCAACAACGCCGCTTCCTCATTGCCTGCGAAGCACCGGAGGGTGAGAAATCGCAATCTATCGCACGGGTCACTGTGGAAGCCGTGGATTTCGAAGGAGTCAGCGTGAAGCTAACCGGAGAGGCGAAAGTGGAAAGAACGACGGACTCGGACGCCGCTGAAAAATCGGTGAATCGCGATGTCGCGGCTGGTGTCGCCATCACGCGCAATCGCCTTGCCAAAGCGGAAGCCGTGGCATTGGCCGATGAAGGAAAAGCCGATGAAGCCGTGCAGGTGTTGCGTCGCCAGGCGATCACAAACACGGCGTCCGCCTCAGCATTGCCAGCTGAGGCCGGAGCGGCATTGGCAGTGGAAAATGAAGCGCTGGAAGCGACGGCGCGGGAACTGGAGCAGAAGCGGAGCCTGGAGAGTTCGAGCCGGAAAAGGATTCAATACGAAAACTACCAGGACAAGATGAACAAACGTTGAAGTGGTTCGGATGGAAACGCCCGGCCAATTCAGGTCGGGCGCTTCTATATTTTTAAACGAGGCCGCTCCGTGATGACCGATCTTGCTTTTCAATGGACACGCACTGATTTCTATTTGCACTAATGTCCCGCACCTCGTGGCTTTTTGTTTTCGGTGTTGTGCTCCCCAGCTTGCTTTTGGCGTGGCTGGCTTGGCGCAGTATCGAGCAGCAGCAGGTGGTGGTGGAAAATCAGGCTGCTGCTCTTTACGAATCCGAAACCCAACTTCTGGCCGAAGAAACCCGGAACGCGATCGCTGCGTTGGAGGAAGTATTCGCGGGTGTGGCAAGGAGCTTGAATGGTGAAACACCGGCAAATGAAATTTCAGCCGCGATTTCAAGCGCGATTCCGGGCGGGATCGGGTTCATATTGGCTTATGATTCGGAAATTTTGGTTCCGCCAAGCTCCAAGGCGGATGCCGATGCCCAAACGGAAGTGTTTCTGGAAAAAAACCGTATTTTTTTAGAACCACCCTCCGCCGCTCCGGGTCGCGACCTTTCCAAACGCGAGGAAGCGGATGATGCGCAGGTGGTGGTGAGTCAACGCGCATTGGTCGCCCCCGCCGCCGAAAAAGAAGGGAAAATTTTTTACTCCGATGGCCAGCGAAAAGACGCTCCCGTCGCGGGGTCAAAGCTGGAATACGCCAATGTCCAGCAACTGCGGCGTCAATCGGCCAGCGAGTCCTCGATACAAATCGATTCACTATCCGTGGCAGACAGCGCGCCAGCCCCTGCGGAGAAGCAGGTGGCCGTCGCAGCGCCAGAGGCGCCAGTGACGACTGCGACCTCAGCAGCGTTGGAGTTGGGCGCGTCCCGGCAGCGTCAGTCGGGATTCCGCCGGGCGATAGGCGATGCGCCTTCCGGATTGCTTGCGCGTTTTACTGAGGATGGCACCGAGCTTTTCCTGTGGCAACGACTGCCAAACGGTCTCGTGGCCGGGTGTGCGCTTGCGGGGAGCTCGCTTGCGGACTGGCTGCGCTCACGCTTGCCGGAGGATACGCAGCGGACGGGCGACTATACGCTGGCGCTGCTGGATGAGCGAGGTTTGGTGAAATGGACGAGTCGTCCGGGCGAGGCCTTGGAAGGCAAACCTTTCGTGGGAATCACGGTGGGCGATCCGTTGCCGATGTGGGATGCGGCGTTGTGGCTGACAGATCCTTCGTGGCTCGCGAGCAACGCCCGTCAGGCCAAGCTCACCATCGCGCTGCTCACCACGGTTTCGTTAGGCGTCATATTGATGGCGGGTTTTATGGTGATGCACAACGCGCGCAGGCAGATCGAGTTGGCGCAACGAAAGAGCGACTTTGTTTCGAGTGTTTCGCACGAATTAAAAACGCCGCTCACTGCGATTCGCATGTTTACCGAGCTCTTGCAACAGCCTGCGCTCGAGGTGGAGAAACGCGAAAAATTCACCGGGATCATCGCGGAAGAATGCGAACGTCTGAGCCGCCTGGTGACTAACGTCCTGACGTTCTCGCGCCTGGAGCACCCTCGCAACAAGCTGCCACCGGCTTTCTGCGATCTGGCGGAAATCGTACCGCGTGTGGTGGCGCGTCAATCGGAGGCGATGAACGCGGCGGGTTCCCCGCTTGAATTCGATTCAACGGAATCGATCTGCGTGGCGATGGCCGGCGATGAAGTCGAGCAAGTCCTGCTCAATTTGTTGGCGAACGCGGAAAAATACGCCGCTGGCTCAGGGCCGGTGCGCGTTGAAATTGAATGCGAAGCCTCGTTTGCTGAACTTCGTGTGAGCGACTCCGGACCGGGCATTCCGCGCGGCGAAGAACGCCGCATATTTTTGGCATTTGAACGTGCCGTTGACGCCATGAGCTCCGGCAAACCCGGCGCGGGGCTCGGCCTCGCGATTTGCGCGCGTTTGTTGGCGGAACGCGGCGGCTCGATCAGTTGCGGCCACGCAGCCAAAGGCGGGGGCGCCATGTTTACCTGCCGAATCCCCATCCAAACCGAATCTCTACCATGTCCCTCCGCATCCTGATAGTTGAAGACGAACCCAATCTTCGCCTCGGCCTCGTTGAAGCGGTCTCGGCTGAAGGCTGGGAAGCGATTGAAGCACCGAACAGCGCCGAAGCCCGGCTCCTGTTGCCACGGGAACGCCCCGATCTTATCCTGCTCGATGTGATGTTGCCCGGCACAAATGGATTTGATTTATGCAAGGAATGGCGCGCCGCACGTGTGAAAACACCGATTGTGTTTCTCACTGCGAAAGGCCAGGAAATCGACAAGGTGCTCGGACTGGAGTTGGGCGCGGATGATTACATTACAAAGCCCTTCAGCCTGCGCGAACTCACGGCGCGAATTCGGGCGGTGATGCGGCGCACGCGTCCTTCAGAAGAAGAAGCCGCGCCGATTGCGTCCATCGCATTTGGCAATGTGCAAATCGATTGTCGCGCGCTGCGAGGCACACGCGGGAAAGAGGCAATTTCCTTTACGCCGCGTGAACTTGCGGTTCTCACCGCGCTCTTTCGAGAGCCCGGCTCGGCAGTTTCACGCGACCAATTGCTAAACACCGTGTGGGGCAGCGATTACTACGGCACCACCCGCACACTCGACCAAGTGATCGTGAAATTACGCCAGAAAATCGAGGATCAACCAGCAAACCCGCGACATTTACTAACGGTGCACGGGCTTGGGTATCGATTGGATACGTGAACGAGCAGATGTTAGTGATTGTGCCAATCACTTCGATCCTTACCAGTGACATCAAATTGTGCTGCATCTGCCTAGCAGGCTGCAATATGCAATAACCTTGTTAAGGAGAAAAATTCCGCAAGGGCGAAAATGGAAGGCTTCGTTTCAAGAACACCATACAGACTGTCATGGCACGTTGGTCTGCGGGGCGTCGGTCGATCCTGCCAAACTCGAACAGATGAAAATCATAGTTCGCCAACGTATTTGCGATCTCAAGCCATGTCGGAGTCTTTGGATCAGATCCTCGGAATAGCCAGCAGTCGCATACAACCGCTGACGCATGCTTTAATATGTCGCCGGCCCCTTCCATTACCTCCAACTCCGCCCCTGTGCCATCCAGCTTGATGATATCAGGAAGAGGCAGTGCTCTCTGGCTGTAGTAATCATCCAGCAGGTAAAACGGTATCTCCATTGCCTTGGTATTCCGTGGCTCATGTGGCGAATCGTTTGTCATTCCAGCAACAGACCCTTGAAAGCCGCTGAACCCAATCTCTGATATCCGAGCGCCAAGTGACACCGCATGAAAATGGCATCGTTCGGAATCCATTAGGGAAGAGGATTGCGACGGTTCTGTCTCCAGTTCATCACCCTCGGGTTTATTTACCAAAAGATCGAATATTTGGTGGATCGCACCAGGATACACAAGATCGCACATAACACTCCACATACGGTTTGATCCGCCAATATTGCAGATGTGGTTCGCCTCCAGACCAAGTGCTTTCAATTTCCTCAAAATAGTTAGATCATCAGCGTAGCGAGCCGCAGATAAGCCCAATTTACCTTCAAGCTTTTCTTCTCCCGTTTTTAGTTGGTCTTCAGTCATGGCAAAATTCTTGTTGTCACGCTTCAGGCACGCAGCCAGCCCGCGTCGCTACGGACGAAAACCGTATCATAAGTCACGATTAATCCCGCCTCGTCCCGGAAACAATCGCCTACGTCAAATAACTCGAGCCCTTTGTCGTGCAGGAGATTTGCGACGTTAAGAAGCAAAGGCGTGTGCGCTCCGTAACCCTTCTGAAGCCAGGTTTCGATGAATACAACTTCCACCATATCCAACAGGTCGCCCGATCCTTTCAAAATTTCCAGCTCAGCACCCTGTGTATCAAGCTTTAATATCTGGGGACGCGGAAGGTTTTCTTCCCGCACGAAATCTTCCATCCGGCGCATTGGAACTTCGATGACATCAAACGCATCGCTCTCCCAATTCAATTCCAGAGATGTTGAGCCGGCGGATTGCTCGAACTGATTGAACCTGGCTGTCTTGTTTTCATTGCCCAGCGCAATGGCGTGCGTTCGATGGTTTGCCACCGTAACGAAATTCAGAACTGCGGGATGCAATAGCTTTTCCGACTTATACGCCGGCGCAATCTCGGCTAGGGGCTCAAATAGTTCGAACCGTGCCTCTGGGTATATCACGTGCGCCATGACCGACCAGATCGTGTTCGACGCTCCTACATCGAACACGCAATCCGCCCGGAATCCAAGGCCATATAGGTGACTGAGCAACTGGGCGTCTGCGAGGTAATACTGACTCGCCGCCTGCAAAGTTTGTTCCACTTTGGAGACTAGTTCGCGACCGTGCGTGGGCAATTCGATGTTGTTCATTGAGGGCCTAAGTTCCTCGGAGCGCAGCCATGGTAATTATGCGGAACAGGTTCAGAACCCCTTCGGCCGTTCGATTAGTCCCCTTCGCAAGAACACGCAATCTTTTTGGATCAGAACTCCCGTCTCCGAATGCCGATATCCGCCCACTTCATCCCAATATAGATAGCCGCTACTCTCGAGCATCCTGCTGATTTCCCAGAACGTTTGCGCGTCCGGGGCAAGTCTTTCCAAACTCAACTCGATAAAAATCACATCGATGTATTTCAGAACATTTTTTGCACCTGCAAGCACCAGATGTTCCGCGCACTGGACATCAATCTTCACCAAGACACTGCCACTCACGTTCTTGGTGCGGAAGATGGTGTCCAGCCGCGCGATGTCGACCATCATCTCTTCGTAACAACGACCATCCTCTACATTGAGCAGAGAGCTACCAAACAAATCTTCCGAAACCTTGAACTGAATCTTACCATCGCAGTCGCCCACGGCCACCGGGATAAACTCGAAGCGTTGATGCTTTTGCCTGCACCAATCATTATTATAACTGTTGATCAAAGGCTCGAACAGCATATAATTGGCGTCTGGAAACACATCGTTGCACATGTCAGCCCAAATGCCCGAGCTCGCCCCGATATCGAGCACCCATTTTGGCTGAATGCCCAGGCACTGCAAACGCTGCAAGGCCCCGTAAGCAAGGCCTAAATCGCCTACGTAAACCCGCGGATGACGAGGTTCGACATATGAATGCCCTTGAGCAGTAAAGGTATTGAACACGCTGGAAAAACGGTCGCTTACCGGTCTACCCAGAACCAGTGACGCTTCCAGCCAATCATACAAACCTTCATCGCTAAATTGCTCTGCCACTTTCCTCGCTTCCCGATGCAAATGCCGCCTTTGTTCCGGGTCTTGTACCTTGGCAAGAGCGGCCTGGAATTGTTCCGTGTCATAGTCCGATACCACGCCAACCCCGAGTGTGGTGACTACCTTGGCCACGCAACTTTTGTTAGAGCCCAGAACCACCAACGGAATGCTGGCGCAAGCCAGAACAAAGGGTAGTTTCGTTGGAAGACTGAACATGGCCACGGGCGTAAGCGGAGAGCGCTCGCTGTCTTCAGCCGTTGGAAGAATTACGCAGGTATATTCCCGCAGTCTTTCCGCCAGTTCCCGTTCCGGTAATGCGCCTTGATACCGGATCCGAAGATTTTCCGGTGTTATGTTAACTTCATGGAACCACGGCGGTTTTTCATTGGCGACAAACCAGTCTACAGAAATCTCAGTTTCGAGGCACATTTGGTTTAATAATTCAAACCATCGGGCATCCCAGATATTGCCGACCAAGGCTGGTTTAATTGAATCCGGAGCCGGAAGAAACCGGGCGCCGTCATCCACCAAGCCATGATTGACCACTGGGGGCAGGATGTATAACGGCTCATTGAATACCGCCTGGTAGAGATTTTTCAACTGCGGAGAAATCGCGAAGTTCAACGCCGAGTTTTGAAGCAACCGTTTCATGCGAATCTGCGGAATACCTGCTGAGTAGATGCAATTATCATCCATCACCCAAGTAATGCAGGGAACCTGAAAAATCTCCTGCAATGCGAGCGCGAGCTCCACATCCTCGGCGAAATAAGGTACAACAAAGACAAACTTCGCTTGCTTCGAACCAGCTGCCTGCAAAACCCTGCGGCACATCTCCTGTAATCCCTGGGTGGCTGCATCAAGAAGGAGACTGCGGGAGATCACCTGGCTCTTATAATGGGAGTGGGCTCGCACAGAAAGCACATCCTGCCGCTGCTCAAACAATCGGGAGAGCAGGACACCAGTACCGTGTTCGTGGCACACTTCGTTCGGTGAAACCAGGATGATGAACGGAGTTTCCAAGTCATCCATCACCTTGTCTATGGGCGCACCCTGTGTAATTGGACCGTTTTCTATCAGTCTCTCATGGTCAAACGGCTCGTGCGTGGCGGTGGCCAGCAATTGCATGGTCTGTTTTAAATGGTCAAATGTTGCTTTCATTATGATTGCCCGCTGGTATTTGCACGCCAAACATCCGCCGGATCGTGTCTTGCACCAGGCCTACGCCGGATTCCTCCCTTGCCAATACGATGTTTCCCCAGCTGCCCTTCACGCATGCGTTGAAGTTAGTGACCGGCTCGGCGAGGACCGATCCATTTTCCCGCTGAAGCGCCACGGCTTGGCGGTAACCTAGATCTTCCAGGATTCCGAGCGCGGTCCGGGTTCTTTGCGCCGTATTTTCGTTGGCAAACACATGGCCTTCCTGCCAGAACTCTATCACGACAAACTCATAGCGTGCCCGGTCGATGCCCTCCACCACCTCCAGATCTCCTCCCTCCGCATCGATCTTTAGTAACCCGGCTTCCTCCGGCAAATCGCCTCTCAAATGCGCTTCGGCCAACGTGGTAGTCACGACCGGCAGCCCCTCATCGAACACCCACCCGGCCGGCAGGCTGTGGGAAATGATAGAACTATAAAGTGATAACGACGTCTCAACGTGTTCATCGCCGATGACCCGTCGCAAAACAGCAGTTCCAACCGCGTTCGAAACGGCTTGGTTAAACGCATAAAAGTTCTTCACCCGCCGCGCTTCCGAACAAAGGCTCTCATAAAGCTCTGCATTGGGTTCGAAAGCATACACAGAAAGCCCCATTGCATGAAAAAACCATGATTGTTCCCCGCGATTGGCACCAATATCGATCACTGACCGCTGTGTAAACGTTTCTGAAAGCGCCCCCATCAGGACCAATTCGGCGTCGTCGGAATACTCGAAAACTTGCGCCCGATTTGCCTTCCTGCGTGCACTCGCCGCCATGTAACGAAGCTGACGCACATCTGGTGACTTTACGCTGATGCGACCGATAGTCAGCGTCCCGCTGTCAGTCTGATCGAGACTGGATTGCATGCTCTCGATCAGCATTTCAAGACCAGCCAACCGGGCGCTCGATTTTTCTTCGGAAGCGAGGTAAGATGTCAGCCCTATCTCAATACTTTTTAAGTGTTGGTCAAGTTGGATGAGAGCATGCTTAAAGGAATCTGAAGCTGCGGCGTTCATACGAGACGCTTCTTTGTTGAGCTGGGCCGCTACAAGCAAATCAGTAATTTGGGCGTCCCGATGTGCAAACTGAGTAGCCATATTATCCAAAATTTCCGCGTGTTGTCGGTTGGCTCGTTCGGACATCGCAACCAATTGGCCGGGAACATGCTTGAACGGCTCCAACGCTGAGGCGTTAATTCGGGCAGCCGCAGCATTCAGTCGTGCCGATACAAGTAAATTGTTTGTTTGGTTTTCCCGGTCCACGAACTGATTGTCCATTTTGGCCAGAAGCTCCGCGTGTTGCCGGCTGGATTGTTCACTCGTTAAGACTGAACGGAGCCCCTGCAGAATGCGGGCCGTGGCTTCACCTATCAAACGGGTGGCCTTCACCCATTCACGCAAGGAACGGTTGCTTAATACTCCTGGAAGGAAATCGGAAATTACTCGGAAGGCGGACTTTTTCAATGTAAAGGTAAGCGAGTTAGAAACTTCGCGGGGGACTTAGGTGCTCGTAACGTATTCCAACAGGTTCATGATCCGTGGCAGCAGATTGCCGCATCAATTGTATTGGGAAAGCCCATCTGCACAGTTGAGTTAAATTCCAGCGCATTGTCCAGCGTCCGGATGCGCCTAATGCTTGCTGCTTGTGCTTTTATAGCCAGATCGCATATTTTGATCAATCACATCAGGCAATCCTGTGCTGCCATGCCGCCACGATTTCCTCAAAGATCGCCCGCAGCGAGATGCTGACCGACCAATTGGGATAGTGTGCCTTCGTTTTTCCAAGATCACTGATATAACAAATATGATCCCCGATCCGCGTCTCATCCTGGTAAGTGTAAACCTGCTTCCTGCCTGATATCTCTTCCGCGATTTGGAAGGCTTCCAAAATCGAGACCGAGTTTTCACGGCCTCCGCCGAGGTTGTAGACTTCGCCGGACCGCGGAGCTTTCACAAATTCCATCATAAATTGCGCGACATCGAGCGAATGGATGTTGTCGCGCACCTGCTTCCCCTTGTGTCCAAAAACGCGGTATTCCCGCCCATCCAGATTGCACTTGACCAGATAGCTTAGAAAGCCGTGCAACTCGACTCCCGAATGATTTGGTCCTGTGCAACAGCCGCCTCGCAAGCAGACGGTTGGCATTCCGAAATATCGTCCGTATTCCTGTACAAGAATATCAGCCGCCAGTTTCGACGCTCCAAAAAGGGAGTGCTTGCATTGGTCAATGGTGAAGTCCTCTCCGATGCCTGCCGCAAATGATTGTTCAGCATAATCCCAACGCGTTGCCAGTTCTTGTAACGCAATCCGGTTTGGGCCGTCGCCGTAGACCTTGTTCGTGGACATGTGCAAGAAAGGCGCTTCAGGCGCATACTGTCGTGCTGCCTCCAACAGATTGAGGGTTCCTACCGCGTTGGTGTCAAAGTCATCAAAGGGTATCTCTGCCGCACGGTCATGAGAGGGTTGAGCAGCGGCGTGTACGATGACACCAGGTCGGGTCTGCTTGACTAAATCGAGAATTTGCCGGCGGTCTCGAATGTCAATTTCGTGGTGACTGAACTTTCCAACTAAACTGTTGACCAGCCTCTGCTGGTTCCAACGCGTGTCGCCTTGTGGACCAAAAAAGATGGCGCGTTGATTATTATCAACGCCATGGACACGATAGTCTTTCTTTGCAAAAACCAAGGAAACCTCAGAACCTATTAATCCCGAGGACCCTGTAATCAATACGGTTTTCATGATTTAGCTAAAACGTTCTATGAAACAGGAGTAATGTAACATTGTATTTCTTTCGTGTCACCTACGAGAGTCAGAAGTTTGTTCCGCGCTCCGCTCAAGGCTTTTTTATTGATCGCCACGCTTTTCTCCGATGTATTAGAAAATTGTGATACCAGAGAGGGCGAAACTTTGGCTGTTACCTTCGGGCGTTGACAAAACCTCAGGCACTTTAAATTTTATTAAAGTGTATTGCGAGTTGTCGGTCAGTGGTGGGAGCGTGGTGGAAAAGCGTCGTCCCACCGACAGCGAGTCATTTGCGTCGTCATCATGGCAGGCGGTGAAATTAGTTTGAGCGACTGATATTTCCAGCGCATTGCTTATGTGGTGTGACATGAAATATGCGATTTCAATCTGGATGTGACGAGGCTCGCTGCGATCAAGCGGCAGCCACATTAGACTTGTTAGACCGGGGCCCGCCCAACGAAGCCATCGACCGAGTGGCGGGTAGAAGAACCGCTCGTGCCATCCATCCAAAAGCATCCCGCTTTCGACTCCAAGAAAACCAGCTTTGATGGGGTTGACGGAAATTGTTGGGGTAAAGCGAAGCAGAGTCTCCCTGAGCCTGTCGATTTCTCCCGGGCCCGGCTCCACCCCCTTTTGTTTGAGAAGGCCTTGCCAGCGCCGTTCAAATTCATTCTTTGCAAAAGCATAAAGCTGAATATCGAGATTGTTCGTTTCGGAGGCCAAGGCGATATCGGAATCATTCCAATCTGCCATCGGGTGGGATGCATCATCACGGACATTGAAGTGCTTGCTTAGCAGTCTCGGCGGCAGTCCGAGTTCCGCGTTGATCATCAAAGCGCTTCGTTCCATGTCTTCTACAAGACCAAAGGCATCCAGATCCAAGACTCTCTGCATTGCAAAGGCGATTTTTTCTGGAGCGGAGGCTGTGCTGTCGGGTGTGCCAAGAAGGTGTTTGACCTGGGTATTGGTATTTTGGCTCTTTGCGGATGAAGTAAGGAATTTTGAAGGACTGAGTGTTTGCGCCGCTTGCACCAAATCCGCCCTGGCCCAGGTTTCTTTCCCGAAACGACGGATCTGCTCGTCCGTAAAATTACGGATATAATTCCATTCAGAATATTCACGGCGAACCGGTTCACGTAAGAAGGTCACTGTCGCAAGCGGAAAAATAGCGCCCAGCCGTTCAACCAAAGGGTATCCGTGGTGCCCGGAAAAAAAGCAATACCGGTGCAGACTTTGATTGTTCCGGGCATCTAGTTCATGATGATGAAACCACGGACAACAAGCTTGTTGGTCAAACAAGTCACTCAGCCAAATCCGAAAGCTGGTTCCTGCGGTTTTAGGAATGTGGAGGTGATAGATGCGACGGTCAACCATACCAAGATCAGCGATCAGATTGAACCTTGCACTCCTGAGCACACCAACCACCAGGGGGGCGAATGGCGACTCGATTTGAGCCTTTAACATCCATTACACGCTCACCACGGTCACGTCCAATATACCGTCAATCGCGCGTAGTGCTTCCTGTGCGGCGTGGCTCGGTTCGGAATCGAGATTTAAGACCGTGAGCGCGGTGCCGCCCTGTTCGGTCCGGCTGAGGGCCATCGTGGCGATGTTCACGCCGTGTGCGCCCAGGGTGGTGCCGATGCGTCCGACGATACCGGGTTGATCCGCATTTTCCAACACGAGCAAGACACCGTTTGGTTTGGCTTCTACGTGACGTCCATTGATCATCACAATGCGCGGGCTGTTTCCAAAGAAAGTGCCTGCCACGCTGACCGGATCCGTGCCATGCGCGCCTGCGGTGATTTCAATGAGATCCGTGAAATCGCCCGGCATACTGATCCGCGTCTCCTGCAAACGCAGACCGCGCGCGGTGGCGACGGCGGGGGCGTTGACTTCGTTTACATCGCTTCCAGCTGTGCGGGCGAGAAAGGCTTTAAGCACGGCGCGTCCGACGGGGATCGTGTCGGATTGATTCATTTTACCGCTGTAATTCACAATGATCGAATCAGCGCGCGGCGGTGCGATTTGTGAGAGGAAACGGCCGAGGCGTTCCGCGAGATCGAGGTAGGGTCCGATGGCAGCGAGGGTTTTGGCGTCGAGATTGGGGACGTTCACCGCGTTGCGAATTGTACCTTCGAGGAGGAGCGCTCCAATGGATTCGGCGATTTCAATGCCGACACTTTCCTGGGCTTCGGCCGTGCTGGCCCCGAGATGCGGAGTGAGAATGAGATTAGGAATTTGCAGCAGCGGATTAGCCGGATCGGGAGGCTCGACTTCGAATACATCGAGCGCCGCACCAGCGATGCGTCCGCTGTTAAGGGCATCAGCGAGAGCAGCTTCGTCGATCAAACCG
>Ga0105046_10011244_pt1 | contig 13923 bp, 8 predicted proteins | sample MAT03_FD_78385 | JGI IMG/M metagenome (GOLD analysis project Ga0105046, IMG submission 78385) | Freshwater microbial communities from Lake Fryxell liftoff mats and glacier meltwater in Antarctica - MAT-03 (megahit assembly) | ecosystem: Environmental > Aquatic > Freshwater > Ice > Liftoff... | reverse complement strand
CGAGGCGCTGTTCCGTGAAGCGATCGAAAAGGACGCTAATTTCTCTCTCACCTGGCACGAACTGGTCAAGCTCCTCCGCGATCAGCGCCGCGAGAGCGACGCTCGCGAAGTGATCAACCTCTGTCTGGAAAAAATGTCCAAGGATCAAGCGGAGCTCGTCGCCGGACAATGTTACGAGTTGCTGGGTGATGTTGCCAGCGCCGAAGAGCACATGATCAAGGCCCGCGACGCTAAACCCGATGACTTGGGCATGTCGCGCGCGTTGGCGATGCTCTACGGCCGCAGCAAGGATTACGTGAAAGCGCGCGAAGAGTTGGAGCGGATCATGGCTGCCAAGCCGGCTAGCCCGACGGATCGCGAGCAAAGCGCCTGGGCTAATCGCGAAGTGGCGTTGATGATTGCCGGTCGCGGCGCCTATTCGGATATGATCGAGGCTTTGAAGCGGTTGAACGAAAAGGACATGAGCGACAGAGCCACGATGGCTTCGATCCTCGCCAGCCGTCCGGAAGCGGAATCGCGGATGAAGGCCGTCCGGCTGTTGGAAGATATCAAGGCGACTACGCCCTTGCGTCCGGAAAGCCGGTTGGTTCTCGCGCAGCTCTATGATATCACTGGAAATTGGAGCAAGAGCAAGGGAGAGATGCTCTCACTTGTCACGAGCTTTCCAGAAGACTCCAAATACTTGGGGACTTTCGTCGAGCAACTCACGGATCATGACGAATTACAAGACGCCAGTTTCTGGATGGAAAAGCTCGACGCTCTCTCGCCAGGCACCCCGCTGACGTCGGCGGTCAAAGCAAAACTTCTGGTCAAGCAGAATAAGCCAGAAGAGGCGGTCGCGGTACTTCGTAATCTTCTCCCGCGACCGATGCCGCGCGATATGTTGCCAACTCTGCTGCAGGTTGCACAGTTGCTGGAATCCTTGAAATTGAATGAAGCCGCGGAGCCAATGTACCGCGAGTACAAAGCGCTGAATCCAGAAGGGACGTTGGTGCTTGCCGGTTTTCTTGGCCGCAACGGGTCGTTGAAAGACGCGCTCGACATGTGCGAGGCGGCTGCCGATACTGCCCCTCAAGAATTAGTATTGCGAGGCGCAATGCAAATTCTCCGCGAGCAACACGGGGCGGTTCCCAAGGAGGAATATGCCCGCGTCGAAGGCTGGATCACCAAAGCGATCGCCAAGAATCCGAAGTCCGTGTTGCTGAAGCTCGTCTACGCGGAGTTGCTTGATTTGCAACAGCGCTATCCGGAGTTGGAAGACCATTACAAGGCATTGCTTGCCAACCCAGAGATGGTTGGCCAGCAGCGAGCGATTGTGCTCAATAACCTGGCCTTCTTGAACGCGGTACAAAACAAGCCCGGCGACTCGCAGAAGTGGATCAACGAGGCCGTCCAGATTATCGGCCCCACGTCCGACTTGCTCGACACGCGCGCGCTCGTACATCTGGCCAACAACGAGGTCAAAGAAGCGATCGCTGATTTAAACATGGCCATGGTGGATGAGCCCAGTGGAGTGAAGTATTTCCATCTGGCCCAAGCGCAGAAGATGAATAACGACACACAGGCCGCCACGGAATCCATGAAAAAAGCCTTGGAGACCTACAAAGTCACTCGCAAGGACGTGGCGCCTGCGGAACAGGCTAAGTTCGACGCGCTACAGGCCGAATTGGGGTTAAAGTTGTAAGCTCCGTCCGGCAGGCCTTGACGAGCGCCCGCCTGCGACGCTTGGGCAGTGGGACCCGTGTTAGGCGTCGCTCCCTGGTGCAACTCTTTGGGCTATGGTTGCTGGTAGGGCAAACGCTACTAGTTTTCTCATTCAAAACTCTCGAGCAAACGCATGACAACGTTGGAAACCGCCATTCGTGAAAAGACCGCGCGTGTGGGCGTGGTTGGTTTGGGCTATGTCGGGCTACCGTTGATTCGCGCGTTTGTCGCGGCCGGATATCGCACCATCGGGTTCGACGTTGACAAGTCCAAGGTCGAGCACTTGAAGGCCGGCGAGAGTTACATCAAGCACATTCCAGCGAGCTGGATTCGCGAGTGCCTGTCCGGCGGAAGGTTTGAGCCGACCGCGGACATGAGCCGCCTGTCCGAAGCCGACGCCGTTTTGATCTGCGTCCCCACGCCGCTCAACGAGAGCCGCGATCCCGATTTGCTCTACGTCGAGCAGACCGCGGAGAGCATCGCCAAGGTACTCCGGCCGGGGCAGTTGATCGTGCTGGAAAGCACTACCTACCCAGGCACTACGCGCGACGTCGTGTTGCCGATTCTTAAGAAGAGCGGTCTGACTGTCGGCAAGGACTACTACCTGGCGTTCAGTCCCGAACGCGAAGATCCGGGCAATCCGGACTACGGAGCTAGTGGCATCCCTAAGGTCGTCGGCGGAATCGAACCCACTAGTTCGAAACTGGCTGAAATGCTTTACAGCCAGGCTGTCGTTCGAGTGGTGCCGGTTTCGAGCTGCGAGGTCGCCGAGGCGTGTAAGATACTGGAAAACACCTACCGGGCCGTGAATATCGCTCTGGTCAACGAGCTGAAAATGCTCTACGACCGGATGGGAATCGACGTCTGGGAAGTGATCGAGGCCGCCAAGACTAAGCCCTTTGGCTATCAGGCGTTTTACCCTGGTCCCGGTTTGGGCGGGCACTGTATCCCCATTGATCCGTTCTACCTCAGTTGGGTTGCCCGCAAGCATGGACTGTCGACCCGCTTCATCGAGTTGGCGGGCGAAATCAACATGCACATGCCGCAGTACGTGGTCGACCGCGTGGTGCGCGAGCTCAACGATCGCGGCAAGGCCGTCAAGGGGAGCAAGATTTGCATGTTGGGCGTCGCCTACAAGAAGGACGTCGACGACCCCCGCGAGAGCCCATCGTTCGAACTGATGGACCTGCTCCGCGAGCGCGGCGCCGTGCTGACTTACAGCGATCCTCACGTGCCGCGTCTTCCCAAGATGCGACATCACAAGGTCGAAGACTTGAGCAGCGAAAAGTTGACGGCGGAATTCATTAAGTCGCAGGATTGCTTGTTGATCGCGACGGACCACACCGATTTCAACTACGATGAAATCGTCCGCCACGGCTCGCTGGTGATCGATACCCGCAACGCCACAAAGAATGTCCGAGAGCATCGCGATCACATCGTCAAGACGTAGTCGGCGGCCGGGCTGCGGGATCCTGATTGCCGTCAAGCGAACGGCTTGCCAAAAAGACAAGCGCCACTAGCGCCGGCCAGAGCTGCGCTGCCAGACGCGTCATGGATGAACTCAGATGCCAGGCCAGGTCGCGCGGTGTGGTCAGGTAGACGGCAAAGTAGCCTGCAAGAAGCATCGCCAACGTCACGCCGAAGAAGATTCGTGCGCGGCGTGCCGCAGCGTCTTGGCAATTTCCAGTGCCAATCCAATAGACCGGCACGGCCACGGCTACCAGCTTCCCCAGCTTGAAGTAGTGGCTGATCATCGCTTGGGCAATCTGCCCGTATCGGGCAGGGTCTGTCAGCCTGGCAAGCGTTGCTTCGGAGGATTGCCCCACCATCAGGTCGTTGCTGGCCGCCAAGTTCCATTTGAAATAGATCAGGCACGCCGCCGCTGGCGCCGCGCCGGCAACGATGATCGCCAATCCGCGGAGCGCGCCGCGAAGACCACGCGTGCGAAACAGCGACACGGCGGCCACCAAGCCCAGGCACACGGCAAACAACAGCCCTTCATTCTTGGTCCACGCGGCAAGCGCAGTAAACCAACCGCACAGTGCGAACCACCGTCCGGAATCTGGAATCGATGTCGCATCGTCGGATCGCCCGGCAAGCGTCAGGCAGACTAACGCAGAAACGATATACAACGACAGCGGCGCGTCGGCGTATTGGCTCGCTGCGGTGTTAACGTAGCCTACTGCTCCCAATAGGGCGACGCCGGCCAACAGGGCCTGATTCAAGCCTCGCATCACCCCCACTGCGCCGACCGTTACCGCCACGGCGCCGGCGATGAACATGCCTGCAACGGCGCCACTAATCCACCGGGCCGCGCCTCCCCACTCGCTCCAGCCGCTCGAAACGACCGCCGGGAGTCCCAGAGGATAGTCGAGGTGCCATGCGACGGGCACGTTGTCATTGCGGGCGATTAGAAACGCACGCTCCCAGTCAGTGCCGCCAGCGTAAAGAAACCGAGCATGCAGGTTCCAGATCGAGAGCGCGTCGTCTCCGCCACTCGGCTGGATCATGATCGAATAGACGAAGCCGACGCTCGCCACGGCCAGTACCACTGCAAACGCCGCTAAGAGCGCTGACTGCATTCGCCGCTTGGACTCAATGCCAACCTCCGCGGGAATCCGAGGTTGCCTGTGGCGCAATACCGCCGCGGCGACCGCTACAAAGAAGAATGCGACCATCCTGAGGATCGCGAATGCGTTTACTGAGTTACTGCGCGCTTCAATTTCAAAATTAGGTCCCGTGTCGTAAGAAATCCAAATGAGCCAGGCAAACCGAGAGCAAGACTCCAGGCCAAGCCACGTTGCCACCGCCAATCCGACGTGCAGCACGCGTCGGCTTGCGCTACGCGGTAAAGTCGAAACCACAAGATCCGTTATCGCCCAGGTGGCCAGATACCCAATCATGCAACTGGCCAGCAGCATCATTAGTGCGCTTCCGGATTATGGTAGAGACGCACGCCCTGGCCGAAGTCACGGATTAATTGCAAAGAAGCTGGGATGCCCGGTGGCTCACCATTGGGGAAATCCGCCACCACCAAGTCTTGTTCCAATCCAAAGACAACCAGACGAGGCGAAAGCGCAAAACGCGCTCGGTCGAGCGCAGCTTCACGTTCTGAAGCGGACCACCTCGGATCGCTAAAATAACCCAGTGGGGCTCCAATCGTCGCATCTTGTTGCAAATTTGCAAAACGCTCTAGCGCAAGCGCGGTTAGATCAGGCGGCCGGTCCGCCGCGTAATACGAACGGACGACGCGGAGTAATCGGACATTCCCCAGCGCCGCCAGTACGACGAAGGCGGCAAGTAGGCGCGTTCGCCGAGCTCGAGCGTCGCCACTCGCTTGCCAGAATGATTTCCATGTATTGATCCACTTCGCCACGGGGATTCCTTTTCCAATCTCGCCGCGCTAGCGCCACATGTCATCGCCGGCGAATGGATGCGCGGGGCCTTGGAATCTTGGCTTCGGCAAGGCGCGAAGCGCCTGCTCGGCCAGTCGCAGATCTTCCTTGGTGCTGATCTTCAGGTTCATAGATGAGCCGCGCACGACCGCCACCGGCTTGCCCAGTCGCTCGACAAGCTGCGCATCGTCCGTAGCGATAAAACCTGCCCGCTGGGCGTAGGCATCCAATAGCAATTCACGTTGGAACACTTGCGGTGTTTGCGCCTCCCAGAGGCCTTCGCGCGAGACCGTTTCGCTGATCTCAGCGCCACTGCTCACGCGTTTGAGAGTTCCGGTCACGGGCACGGCCAGGATCGCCGCCCCCGTTTTTACGGCGGCGTCGAAGACGCGCTGGATCCATTCGTCAACCAGGCACGGGCGCGCAGCGTCGTGAACTGCGACGTAGTCGATCTCCGGCTTCAGTTTTGCCAGTGCGTTTTGAATTGAGTCGGCGCGCTCGATGCCGCCTTCGACCACGTCGATTCCGAGAATCGCCACGTTCGATGAGAACTTGAAGTCGAAGTATTCGCGATCCTCCGGAGAGATCACCACAATCACCTGGTCAACATCTGGGCGATTCAAAAACTTCTCTGCGGAGTGGAGCCACACGGCCCTTTCCGCCAGCGGCGCGAAGGGTTTTTTGTAATGCGGATCGTTAAATCGGCTACTCTTGCCGGCAGCCGGCAGTATCACGGCAAACTTGGGCACGGTCGGCCCCCCTTTGGTATTTAGCGTGGGACTTGCAGCTGCAATTGTCCAGCTACCGCAGAGTGCGTCAAGCTTGTCTGGACGCCAGACGAGAAGCGGTGGCAGGCTTGCATGAAAGATTTGCGGCTTCATCCCTGCCTGAGTACGATAGCATCGCGAGGGCTGTGATCGTACGCACTGGAGCGTAATGCCAAGATGAGGTTGCCTGAGTAACAACCGGGGTAGGCAGTCCGATGACAATTTCAGTTCGCTGTAGCGTCTGCAACGCGCTGTATCAGGTGAAGGACGAACTCGCTGGGCGGCGTTTTAAGTGTCGAAAGTGCCACACCGCGGTGGAAGTGTCGCCCGTGGCCAGCGTTCCCGCCACAACGCGCACGCCAGTGGCGTCCGACAGCATACGCGTTTTCTGCCCAGCTTGCGGCAACGGTTCCGCTGCCAGCGCCGCGGTCGCTGGTCGCAATGTCCGCTGTAAAAAATGCCAGCACGCATTTTGCGTCCCGGCGCCTGATTCAGGCAATGCGCGCCGTGGGCTTACGAAGCCAGAGCCCGTGGAAGTGAAGCCGGCGCCCAGGTTTGATTTGGACGATGAGGAAACTGTAGAGGATTACGCAATCGAACTCACGGAGGCGGGAGATCCGATTTATCGGCACGAATACCGCGAGCGTGGTTTCCAAGTTCCACAACATTTCGGCAAAAATCTAGAGGAGATCCAGGCCCACATCGAGCGTTACATTGGCAAGGTCGATGGTGTGTTTTACGAAATCATTTCAGATCTTGTGCATCTGGATGTTTTGCTCTCTCAGGCAACGGACGAGCGGCCCTACCACGTGCTGATCACTAGCGGCTGCAGCGATCTGCCGATGAACGTGTCTGCGGGCTATGAGGAGTTCCGCCGCGCGGAGTTGCTGATGGTGCTGCCGCCTGACTGGCCCCTGGGTCTGGAAGCCTTCAAAGATCCGAATAAGTACTGGCCGGTCTATTGGCTGAAGATGATCGGCCAGCTGCCGCACGAGTTTCAGACCTGGATTGGCTACGGACACACAATCCCCAATGAAGATCCCCCGGAAAAAATTGAGAATACGGACTTCGTCGGCGTAGTGCTGAGATACCCTGAATTGGTCGACGCAGAATTCTTTCAACTCACCACTCGATCTGGCAACCTGATTTCGTTTTATCAACTGTTTCCGCTCTATCAGGAAGAGATGGATCTTAAGTTGAAGCGAGGATTGGAAGAATTGGAAGAAAGATTTCAGCAGCGCGAGGTCGGGTTTGTGCTGGATACGTCACGCGTAAACGTGGCGAAACAAAAGGGTTGGTTTCGGTAGATTTGTCCGTATACCCGTTGTCGGTTGCCAGCTTCAATTGAGGTGGTTAACATAACGTGAACTATGCGAATCGGCGGAAGTTCGCGTCAGCGTCACTGCGTTCTTATGTAACGGCTTGAACTTCGAGTACGACCTGGGCAAACGCATGGCGATTTCAGTAGAGTGCGCCGCGTGCGGATCGACGTTCAACGTCAATGAACAGCACGCCGGGAAGAAATTTGCGTGTCGTAACTGCCGTGCACCGATTGTAGTGCCTCCAGCGCAGGCTCAGCGACCGGCGCCCGCGGCGGGTCCAGTCAGGCCGCCCCAGACTCCGCGTCCGGCACCCTCCCTGGCATCGCGCCCAACTCCTGCGCCGCAGCCGGTTCCACGACCCGCTCCAGCGCACCAATCGTCGAACACAGATTCCTTTCGCGTGACGTGCCCCGGCTGTGGCAACGTGACACAAGGCAATTCCGCGCTGATCGGCCGAGGCGTTCGCTGCAAGCAATGTCAGCACGAGTTTCGCATCTCGGGACCGGAAGGCGCCGGCAATCCGTTGGGCGTCGCTGCTCCGCTTCGCAACGCGGGCGGATCGAGCGCTCCCATCGCGCCAATGGAAGTGGCAATGTTCGAAGCCTCGCGGCCTCTGGCGCAGGCGCCAGCGTATGTGAAACCGGCGCCCGTCGCCAAGGCCAAGCGTCGCCCGCGGCACAATGATCTCGACATGGTTTGGACGACGGACGTCGTGCTAGGGATCATTGGACTATTATGGTTGGCGGTGATGGCGTGGTACGGCTATGAGATCTTCTATAAGGATCGCCGTCTCGATCTTTATTTAATTCTGGCGTACGTCACCTTAGCCGTCCCCAATGTCGTTTGCTTTCTGACGGCCATTATTCGGATGGCCTGGTTTGGCAGTCCATACTTAGCGGCGGCTTGCTTTTCGGGTGGCTTCTTGATGTTCATGACGTTTCTGACGTCATCGTTCGTGTCGCCGATGTATTACGTTCTGGTGATGACACTCGGCATAATTTCGCTTTTGATCGGCGAACTGGTGGCGGTGATCGCCAGTTCGTCTAATCCAAGCCGGTGGCGATTGGAAGGTATGTTTCCGATTTGGATGTTGTCGTTTGTGGGAACCTTCTTGCTTGTAGTGTCCATCGGCGGACGCATTTATTACCTCAAGCAGCATGGAGCGCCGGGGGCCCAGCCTCAAATTGCCGCGTCAAGTCTCTGGGGTGGTTCATCGACGGCTGCGCGCCGCGCGCAATTTCCCACTCAATCGAGCGGTCCGTCGTCGCAACAACCTCCATCCCCCTTCACGAGGCCGTCGCCGACGGCCCCTCCCGCGCCTAGATTGGTCGATAATTCGCACCTCGGAGTGCTTGAGCAGCTTGTCACTAACCGCCAGTCGGTGGTCAACTTGCTTGCCACGGTTGTCGACAGAGCATCCGCAAAGTCCGCCTGGCATCAGTATGTCAGGCTCGACATGGAACATAAGAGGGTAGTTGTCCAGCCGTACAAGGCCGATAGCACCGCCAAGGATGTCGACGCGAAGATTGCCGCGACCGAATCAAAGCGGTCGACCTTAGATGCCAAGATAGCGAGCGAGATCGCCCGGGTTCGGGCCATTCCGGGCGCCGGTCACGAACTTGGCATTGATACGCGCGATACGGCGTACACCTCCAGCGACGCGTCTTCAAATGCAGCGCCGTCGGATACGGGTAAACATCGGCCTTCGATGCGGGAAGAGCGGCCCAAACCTAAGACTCCGGAAGAGAAAATTGACCGGGCGATCGAGGATTTGACCGAAGGGGACGTTTGGGCGCGTCGCGAGGCAGCCAAGACTTTACGCACGGCCGATTTCCTCGAGGAAAAACACGAGCAGGTCGCCAAGGCGCTGGAAGTGGGCCTTGCGGAGAACGATTCATTCGCCGAGGAAGACATTGCGGCCGCATTTGGCGTATGGGGAACGAAGAAAAACGTGCCAGCGATTATCGATATGCTGGAGGGAAGTCGATGGGGCCACGGCGATTCCCGCAAGCACGCCATCCGAGCGCTCGCCAAGCTAAAAGACGAACGCGGGGCGGTGGCGATCGTCGCAGCCCTCTCGTCCAAGGAAGGACTGGTGGCGGTTCAAGCGCTGAAGGACATGGGGCCGGTCGCGGAGGACGCGGTGCTGCCGCAATTGGAAAACGATGATCCAAAAATGCGATTTCAGGTTTGTGGCATCCTGCAAGAGATTGGCACGGCGGACAGCATTGATAACCTCAAGCGTCACTCCAGCGGTGACCGCGTCCCCGAGGTCAAGAAAGCCGCGCGTGAAGCCATCAAGGCGATCGAAGAACGGGGCGGGAAGGTCCTCAAGCCGGCCACCAAATCCTCTCGCTGATGCTAACCGACGCTGACCGACGAATACCGGATTGGAAATCGTCGTCGATAGTCCCCCCGCGCACTTAGGCCCGCTGCAAAACTGGGCAATCTAGCGGGTGGACGCGAACTTCCATTGAGTGAAACTGGATGCTCTGCGCTATCGCGGAGAATTTCATCTCGGAGAAATGGCGGGCTCTCCGCAAAATCGCTGTGCATCCACGCCGCAGACCGATCTTGACACAGCGGCGAAATCCTGGAGAATCCCGCCTCGCTTTGGCTGTCTCGCCAGGAAGGCGCTGCGGCCAATACCAGACAATCTCTTTCGTTCGTCATCACACGATATCCAAGCGCATCGTCGGCATGGAGGCCGCACGCCATGGAAGATCGGGCCACACGGGTCCGTGGGCTTAGCCTACGCGAGTTGCTGCCAGACGCGCAGTTTCTCGGCGCCGACGACATTCGCGTAACGAGCTGCACTGGCGATTCACGCCATTGCAGCCCGGGCGATTTGTTCGTAGCGCTCGTGGGCGAGCAGTGTGACGGTCATGAATTCGCTATCGAAGCCGCCAGTCGCGGCGCAAGTGCCATTCTGGCTAGTCGCCCGATCGTTGGGGCTAAGTTACCTATCTGCTTTGTTGCCGATACCCGCGCTGCGTTTGGTTTAATCTGCCAGGCATTGGTCGATAATCCTAGTCATCGGCTGCGTGTTGTGGGCGTAACTGGGACCAATGGCAAGACGACCACGTCCCATCTGATTGGTGGAATCCTTGCCGCTGCGGATCATCGTTTGGGCATGCTTGGCACGCTCGGATATTGCGACGGTGTTGTCGCCGCCCCGGCAGGGCACACCACGCCGCCGGCGCCGGTGCTAGCCTCTTGGTTGGCTCGCATGGAGGCCAATGCGTGCGGTTATGCGGTGCTCGAAGCGTCGAGTCATGCCTTGGCTCAGCGACGCCTGAGCGGCGTGCGTTTGGACGTGGGTTGCGTCACAAACGTTCGCCAAGATCATTTTGATTTTCACGGCGATCGCCGCCATTACATTGCCGCCAAGAGCCGGCTTTTCGAGCATCTCTCGCCCGAAGGCGTGGGCATCATCAATGCGGACGATAGTGGCAGCGTCGCCTGCGCGGCGCACTACGATGGTCCGCTGGTGACGATTGGGATCGAAACGCCCGCCGAAATCACCGCTACTCCGGTCGAGCAATATCCGAGCGAACAGACGTTCTTGCTCGACGTCGGTAGCGAAAGCGTCCCAGTCCGGACAAGCTTGATCGGCGTTCACAATGTCTACAACTGCATGATGGCCGCCGCGGTTGGATTGGTCTACGGGATTGACCTGAACACGATCGTTCGCGGAATTGAATCAGTGCAATTCGTGCCTGGTCGACTGGAGCGGCTGGAGTGCGGACAACCGTACAGCGTGTTTGTCGATTACGCGCACACGCCCGACGCCTTGGCAACCTGTCTGGATGGTCTGCGCGGCGTGACTCGTGGGCGGGTGATCTGTGTCTTTGGGGCCGGCGGAGATCGCGACAAGCTCAAACGGCCATTGATGGGCCGCGCCGTCGAAGTCCGCAGCGATCTGGCGGTGGTGACGACAGACAATCCAAGGTCCGAAGATCCGCTCGACATCGCCCACGATATTCTCGCCGGGTTTCACGATCGCGATCGGGCGCACGTCATGCACGACCGCGCCGAGGCGATTCGCTGGGCACTAAGTCAGGCTCAGCCCGGCGATTGCGTGATTATCGCCGGCAAGGGGCACGAAGATTACCAGGTTATTGGCCAGCAACGAAATTATTTTGACGACCGCGAGGTCGCCCGGCACTGGCTTTACGAATCCAATCTCAATCAGTGGTGGGATCGCGCCAGCGCGTGACGCACGAAGGTCTGAAGTCATGAAAAAACTAACAGTCGAACAATTGCAAGAGATTCTGTCCGCGCGCCGCGTTGGAGCCGTTGCCGAGGACGCGCAGGAAGTGCGGCTGAATCACGTACGAATTGATAGTCGCGACATTCGGCCTGGCGACGTCTTTTGGGCGTTGGAAGGAAGCGTTCGTAATGGCGCCGATTTTGTGGACGATGCTTTTGAGCGCGGCGCCGCGGGCGTGGTCGTAAACGAATATGCCTCCGACGTTCAGCCCCCTGAAGGTGGCTGGGCGCTGGCTGTGGATGACACTCGCGACGCGCTTCGGCAGGTGGCGAATTGGCAGCGCGAAGACTTTGCTGGCCGCGTAATTGGAGTTACGGGGAGCGTCGGCAAGACAACCACTCGCCAGATGATCGACACGGTGCTCCGTAGCCGCTTCACCGGTACGGCCAGTCCCGCAAATTACAACAACCAATTGGGCGTGCCGCTGAGCATGTTCCAATGGCACGAAAACGACGCATACGCGGTGCTGGAGTTGGGCGCGAGCGCCCCGGGCGAGATCGCCAACTTGTGCGAAATGGCACGCCCCTCAATCGGCGTGATTACGAATATTGGCGACGCCCACTTGGGCGGGTTTGGCGGTCCCACGGGAGTCGCCGCGGCCAAGGGCGAATTGCTGGAATCGCTGCCGGCCGATGGCCTGGCGGTGCTGAATGGCGACGATCCTCGTCTGCGACGGATTGCTCATCGTTCCAACGCCGTGGTGGTGTGGGTTGGTCGCCAGGCGGATTGCGATATATGTGCAACCAACGTCCGTAGCGGCGAAGGCGAGCTTCAATTTACGGTCGACAATCAAAATTTCATGGTCCCGGTCTGGGGGCGGCATCAATTGACCTCGGCGCTAGTAGCCGTGGCGATTGGTAAGGCATTTGGTATGTCGCTGGCTGAGATTAGCGCGGCCCTGAGTGGCTTTGATCCCCCGCCCATGCGTTGCGAGGTCAGCAGCTTCGGCGGCGCCCGGGTTATCAACGACGCGTACAACGCCAGCCCAGCATCAATGCGGTCTGCGCTGGAGCTGCTCCGCGAAGACAACGCGCCGGGACGCAGGATCGTAGTTTGTGGCGACATGCGTGAACTGGGCGCGGAATCTCGCCGGTTCCACCTGCGCACTGGTGATGATGTCGTCACTTTGTGCGGCGCAGACATGCTAGTTGCTTGCGGTGATTACGCCACGGACGTGGTCGAAGGCGCGACTGCCGCGGGAATGCCAAAACAACGTACGTTCGCTTGCCGATCGGCCGAAGAGGTTCGCCCCGTATTGGCGCGGATCGTCGGACCAGGCGACGTCGTACTGCTCAAGGGTTCGCGCGCCGTAGGGCTAGAGCGCGTGGTCAGCGGCGGATTTCCGCGGCTGGCTAGGGCCGCGTAAACGTTCACATCCAGTCGGATTCAATTTCAAGTCGAAGCTTCGTGGGAATTCTCCCAACTTGTATTTAACCAAAACATTGTTAGCGGATTTCATCGATTACACGCCGATTTGCGGGAATTGGCGTGTTACCCACTCTCCTGGGTAGGAGCATTACGCTCGCCGGAATTAGCGGTTTCTGGGTCAATCGCTCTGGCGAGTGCTTCGCGATGAAATTCGTATACTGAGCGCCGGAGTGGCATTCATTGCCGCTCCGGCTGCTCAGGGATCACCTCGACACCGGTCAAGCCACTCGCGCCTGGCCGGTGTCGATTTTTTGGCGCCCTTCTCATTTCTATTGGCATTCGTACATGGCCAACTGGCTCTTCCAGTACCTCTTTGCGCCGAGCGTGCTCCCCAGCGATGACACGCGCTGGCTGCTGTTGCGCGCGATGTTGGCTGGTTGCGGCCTGCTAGTTGTGGCGCTATGCGGCGGATTGGCTGCGATCCGCTGGTTGAGAAATCGATTTATTGAGCCAATCAAGAGCGCCTCGCTGAAACTGGATGAACTGCACCGCGGCAAGCAATCGACGCCCACCATGGGTGGACTTTTTCTAATTAGCGGCCTGTGTCTGGCAGTGGTCTTGTTGGGCGATGCGACAAATCATTATGTATTGCTGACGCTGGCGGTCACGCTCGGCCTGGCGGTTGTTGGCGCCGTGGATGATCTGGTCAAGTTGCGAACGACAGCAGCAGGGCTTGGCTGGCGCGCGAAGCTGCTGAGCCAATCGGTCATTGCGCTGCCAGCGGCGGCCTGCCTCTGCTGGATGCGCGGCGACGCCTCGCCGTGGCTCACCATTCCCTGGGTGATGCTGGTCGTCGTTGGCTCGTCGAACGCCGTCAATATCACCGATGGGCTGGATGGTCTGGCGGCGGGCTGCCTGACGTTGGCAATGTTCGCCACAGGCTGTGCGATTTATGCGCTTGGCAACCCCGCGACAATGGAGTTGATTGTCGTCGCTGCGGCCGCGATCGGCGGACTGCTCGGGTTTTTATGGTTCAATCGTTACCCTGCGCGCGTTTTTATGGGCAATACCGGCTCGCTGCCGCTGGGTGGACT
>Ga0105046_10011243_pt1 | contig 13923 bp, 10 predicted proteins | sample MAT03_FD_78385 | JGI IMG/M metagenome (GOLD analysis project Ga0105046, IMG submission 78385) | Freshwater microbial communities from Lake Fryxell liftoff mats and glacier meltwater in Antarctica - MAT-03 (megahit assembly) | ecosystem: Environmental > Aquatic > Freshwater > Ice > Liftoff... | reverse complement strand
TCGGTCCGCCTCCAAAGCGTAGGCACGCACAAACGTACGATCACCATTTAAGACCTGCCCGACCACCACGCCACTTTGCGCAATTTCGCCTTCATCATAGCGTCGTCCGCCACCGCGACCTTCGCTAAAACCATGCGTCACCATGCCGCTTACCGTAGCTTTGACTTCACTGCGCTCAGCCGTGGCCAAAGCAAAAGCCAGTTCGACTTTCGCCTTGTTCAATTCTAATTGGGCATCCTCGGCTTTGCGTTGAACCGCCGCGCGCGCTGAGCTCAACACTTTGCTTTTTTGCAGAAAATCCTGCGCGCTGCGCGCCGCTTCGGCGGCAAATCGATCAAAATCCAGCGGGCTTAAATAGGTTTTTGGCACTGCAGCGTCTAATTTCGCACGCGCGTTGGCGGCTTTCGCATCAAGCTCGGCAATTTCTGCATTTACCGCCACTACGCGCAAAGTGGCAAGATCCTTGTCAACGCGCGCCTGCGTCAGATCAATTTGCGCCTGCAAGTCGCTGAGTGACGCGAGCGCACCCGCATCAATGCGCAATACCGCCTCGCCGATTTTGACCGTTTGCCCTTCAGCGACAAAATAGCGAATCAGAGTCGGCGAGCTATTCGACGGTGGCATCACAATCGGTACCGCACCACTGGCCTGCACATCACCGGTTAGAATCCAGGGGCGCGCAGTATGTTCTTGCGCCGACAACGGCGTACTCATGAACAGTGCAAATGCAATCAAACAAAGGCGCGTTTGCAAACCTAGTAGGCCACTCACAGCCGCATTCCCAACGCCTGGTTTTTCGACGTGCGCACTTCTGAAAGCCTAATTTGATCCGATTCCACGCGGCCGTCGCGCAAATGCACGACCCGGTGCGCGCGCGCCGCAACATCGCTGTCGTGCGTCACTAACACGATCGTTTGGCCTTCGCGATTGAGTTCGTCAAACAAAGAAAGCACATCGCGTGCGCTTTTAGAATCCAAATTACCGGTCGGCTCGTCCGCTAGCAGCAATTTTGGCGCCATCAATAGCGCACGACAAATTGCAACGCGCTGTTGCTGACCACCGGACAGCTCGCCCGGGCGATGATTTAAGCGATCTTCCAGGCCCATACGACTGAGCAACTGGCGCGCGCGTTCTGGGGCTTTAAGTTTGGGCTCGGGGCAATAGCGCAGCGGCAAGAGCGTATTTTCCAACACGCTTAGGCGTGCGAGCAGGTGAAAGGACTGAAATACAAAGCCAATCTGACTGTTTCGCACTTTTGAGGCCATGTCATCGTCCAAGCTTGCGACGTTGACACCGTCTAAAAAATAGCTGCCGCTGCTGGGCTTATCCAAAAGCCCAAGCACATTCAATAAGGTTGACTTGCCCGAGCCCGACGGCCCCATGATTGCGGCAAATTCGCCCGTTTTAATCGCAAAACTAACGCCTGCAAGTGCGCGCACAACTTGGCCGCCAACCCCGTAGAAGCGTTCGATATTTTCTAACTTTAACATTGATAAATTTTTTTTCGGCTCAGTTTTAGAGGTGACAAATTATTCGAGCTAGCCCTGTTTAAGATAATTTTTTGAACAAACCCTGAGCCTACGAAACTTATAAAGTTCCCGACCGCACAAAAGAATCGCACTTAACAATTTGCTCACACTATTGGCATATTGAGTATTTGCTCAAACTGCAAGTATCCTTGAAGGATGATTAAAAACCGCTCTTGCGTATTAAAAGCATGTTTAATGCTCGTTGCCTGTGGATTAAGCCTTATTAGCTTTTCAGCGCTCGCATTCGATCATAGTGCACACCGAAAGCAATTGACTACGTCGGTATTCACGCCAATACACGCAGACGCGATGGGATCAAATCCGTTGCCGACAGGTCAAGAGAAAATAGCAGCACAAGGCTCAGACCCGCTGAATTTAACTTCAAATTCAAATTTGGCGCTGATTGCAAAAGGCGCGCTAGATTTCACGCCGGCTGGTACTCAGCCGGGCTTGCTGTCAGCCATTGAAGGCAATGAGGCCTGCAGCAATTGCCACACCGGCGATGCGAACGACGCAAATCAAATGGCGTACCCAACTTGGTCGGGCTCGATGATGGCAAACGCGGCGCGTGATCCGATGTTTTGGGCTGCGGTCGACGTTGCTAATCGCGATGTTCCCGGCGTGGGCGATTACTGTATTCGCTGCCATGCGCCAAACGCATGGTTAGGCGGGCGGGTGCGGAAGGACGGCAATGGCGGATTTGTCAATGGTGCCAACGGTTGCTTGCTCGAGGGTGATCACGACAATTTTGACGGCAAGGGTAACGACTACTCCGGCATCGGCTGCCAGTTTTGTCATCGCATTTCACCCACGGGCCCGGCTGGCGAGCCGACAATGACCTTCAATGCCAATATCTGGTTTGATGACACCGTAACCTGCACCGAAAACGGACAAAATACCGCAGGCCCGTGTCGACGCGGCCCCTATCGCTATCCGGACATCACCCCTACAGGCTCCGTGACCGCACCGCACGGTTGGAAACAAGATAGTTCATATGAAGGCAGTGCTTTTTGCGGCACTTGTCATAACGTCAGCACACCCGACACCAGCAACGGGCCACTGAAAACGCTTATATTGAATAACGGCACCGACACGGGCGTGCCATTTCCACTTGATCGTACTTACAGCGAATGGCTGAAAAGCGACTACAGCGATACGCTGTTCCGCGATGGCGTCGAGAATTCTGGCCCCTCTAGCGGCAGCGCGTTCGGCGAGACCTGCCAAAGCTGCCATATGCGAAGCTCGACACAAACGACGGCCCGTGCGTGCTCGCAGACTACTCCGGGCACTCGCACTAATAATTTAGCCGTGCATGAGTTCGCGGGCGCAAACGGCTTTATGGTAAGTGTTTTGAAATCACTTTATGGCACCCAGTTAGATCGAGCCGCAGCGTTTGATCGAACTTTAGGCTTTATTAACGACAATTTGACTAATCGATCAGCGCGAATCGCGGTGACGTTAAATGCACTCGCGCCAAGTGCTACAAGCCTCAACGCTAGCGTCAAAATTACTAATTTGACCGGTCACAAGTTGCCCGCTGGCTACGGCGAAGGCCGGCGCATGTGGATCAATCTAGTTGCACGTGATGCGAACAATGCAATTGTTTTCGAATCAGGGGCTTATGAGCCGATCAGTGCGACTTTGAGCACTGGCAATCAGCTGAAAGTTTATGAAACCTTGCAAGGCGTCTGGGAGCGTTTCGGCAACACCGGCATTTGCGTGCTGCAAGAAAACACTACCAATCGCAAGCTATTTAATATGGTACTTAACAACTGTATCGCGAAAGACAATCGCATTCCGCCGCTTGGCTTTACTGGCGGTAGTGCGGTGGATACGCAGCCGGTGAATTACAGCTACCCTGAAACCGCGCCTGGGTCGGGCAAACTAGTCAATTTCGACGTCACCACCTACAGTATTCCTATTCCGGCAAATGCCGTGCGCCCAATTCAAGTGCAGGCCAGCTTGCGCCACCAAGTGATGAGCAAAGAATACGCGGAATTCTTAAAAGCGGAAGCCATAAACAGCAGCTTCCAAAGCGAGAATGAAATGTGTAACCGAACCTGGACGGTTGGCCCTGCGGAGAAAACGCGCGGCGAATTTATGTTTGACGCCTGGACTAATAACGGCAAAAGCGCGCCGGCCGATATGGTCAGCGCCACGGCAACGAGTATACCTACCCCATGAAAACTCTTAAAAATTTGGCAAAACTTGCATTTTTGATCGCGCTGTTGACTGGCTGCGCACACGAAAACAGTAAGGAGATGGCCAGCGCTGCCATTCCAAGTGCTGCCGTTCCAAGCGCTGCCGTTCCAAGTGCTGCCATCGTGCGCCCGAGCGGCTATGTCATGGTGCGCGAGTACGTCGATAGCGTCAAAACCGATCACGGGGATGAGTACCGGAAGGTTCAATATGGCTGGGACTACGCCCAAGGTGTGGCGGTACAGCGTATTTCAAGCATGGATGGCAAGCTTATAAGCACGCAATCCCAACCCAATTTGACCTTAGAAACCACACCGAATGAACTTGAGTTCGCGATTGCGTTAGTTCGTCAACATCCAGAGCTTGCCGATATCGCCCAGCAAGCAGACGCGCTCATTTATGGTGGATTTTCACTGACAACTGACCCCAGCGAAGAAAGTTCGGATGCCGCCAATGTCGAATGCGGGGCAAAAAGCCGATGCATTCACATCATTATTTCCGGCGGGCAAGACGGCGAGAAGTCGCTCGGGCACGCGATCGTCAATTTGGCAAGTGGACGTGTTGTTGACGCGCACTATCGCGGCGAGAAGACCTTTGTAAGTAAGGTCAAATAAATGCGTTGTCGTTATCGAAAATGCCAAGTTATTCCCATTTAAATCAACCACCCGCGCTGGAGCGCATAGATATGAACCTTAAATTTTTTGCTCGATTACTGCCGGTTACAGGGTTGTTATGCATGAATATGGCGATGGCACTTTCACCGACATGTTCGTTAGCCGCCGGGGAAAACAAAGTGTCATGGCCTTCTGCGGCAGATCCAACGTGGGAAATGTGTTGGGTTAAGCCAGGGATGTCCTCGGGCCCAAGAGGTTCAGGCCTGGAATTGCGTAATGTGCATTTTCGCGGGGTACTGGTGATGAAGCGTGCACATGCACCCATGCTTTTCGCCGAGTATCGCAATGGCGCGGGCGGCAACTGTTACCGCGACTGGAAAGATGAGGACTCAGCGATTCTCATTGATCCGATCGTGCGAAACGTGCTGGGCACGCCGGCTAACTTTTTAGCAACGACGAATTGCGATGTTTCAAGTTCGCCAACCGCATCGTTCGGAAATTGTCCGTTTGGGCAGGCTGGGCGCACTGCTGCGGATTGCAGCAATGGCATTGCAATTGAAAACCTGCCTGGAAATATGGGATTTAGACTTACCAGTCAGTACGCTGCGGCTTGGTACAAATACACCTCGCGCTACGAATTCCTTACAAATGGGAATATTGATACCCAGTTTGGTTTTGGTAACAACAATGGCACGTACAACAACACGACCCACTGGCATCATAACTACTGGCGCTTCGATTTTGATATCGAAGGCGCTAGTAATGATTCGATCAACGTCGACGGTACCTCGCAAACGACAGAATTTACGGCTGTGCGCGGTGCAAGTGTAGTTTCAGTAACAGACTCCTCGGCAGGTTTTGGCTATATTGTCGCCCCAGGCTCGAATGACAGTACCTTTGCGCCTAATGAGTCAACCAGAAATTTTCACACGGTGGACATCATTGGCAGCGCTTACAAAGCGAACGAATATTCTGATCGAAGCGATAATGTTCTTAGCGATTGCACAATGAATTCGTCCGCAATTGCCAACGGCGAGAACATCGACAAAAAAGACGTTGTGATTTATTACCGTGCATCTGTGCGCGACTCCACAGCAAACAATTGGGCCTTGCCCGGCGGCGGTTTTGCGCCACAGGACTCGATGGTGTGCAAGCGCGTTGGCCCGACTTTACAAATGACCGGCACATTCCCGGTACCCGAGGGTGATTTCCGCTTTTTTAAAGACGGCGCTGAATAGCATTGTCTTAACTGGCAAACCCTAGTAATTCCCTGTCCCCGCTTCTGCGGGGATAGTCATTTTAGGGCTTAAGCAGTTGACGCCCAGAGCAAATCACAACATCCGCGGCGCGGCGCGCAAATAGCCCGACGCACACGACGCCCGGCAATACTTCAAGTTTTGCTTCTAGCCCGACTGGGTCGACAATACGCAAGTCCGCCGCATCCAAAATCCATTGGCCGTTATCTGTGATCAGCGGCTTACCTTCGCTGATTTGGCGCCACGTGGGCGTGGCACCCAACCCCACAAGCTGACGCGCGATCAAACTGCGCGCCATCGGTATGACTTCGAGCGGAAGCGGAAACCGGCCCAAAATATCCACAAGTTTAGTGTCGTCAATCATGCAGACAAAGTTTTTTGCCGCTTCAGCAATAATTTTCTCGCGCGTTAGTGCCGCACCGCCGCCTTTAATCAAGCGAAAATGCGCATCACATTCGTCCGCGCCGTCGATGTAGGTGTCGATGGTGCCAGCTTGATTGAGATCGATCACCTCGATACCCAAAGCACGCAGCCGCTCGGTGCTAGCGACTGAACTGCTGACCGCCGCACGCGGCAAATGTCTTCTTTCTGCCATCACCGCGATTAAGGCATTGACGGTCGAGCCCGTACCCACACCCAAAACTTCGCGTGTGTCGATAAATTCTATAGCCGCTTCAGCGCTGGCGCGTTTTTGTTGTTCCGGTGTCATTGAAGTGTCCCTTATTTTATGTGCTTGGCTTTTCCAGCTTTAATACCGCGCGCCACTCGGCGGCGCTAACTGGCAAAACACTCAAACGGTTGCCGCGATTTAAGAGCGCAAAACCCGGCAAAGTTTCGACATTTGCACGCAAGCGATCCAAGCTTATCGGACGCAGGGTGTGGCGCACATAACCAACCAACACGCTCGACCAACGCGGCGCATCAGCGGTGCTTTTCGCATCAAAATAGTCACCCTCCGCGTCGAACTGGGTCGGATCGGCCTCGGCCACACGCGCAATCTTGCCAATACCCACAACCCCTGGCTCTGCACAGCTAGAATGATAGAAGAAAATTTGATCCCCGAGCTTCATCTCACGCATGAAATTACGCGCCTGATAGTTGCGCACTCCGGTCCATTCTTCGGTTTCGCGCGCTTTCAGTTGATTGATCGAAAACTCATCGGGCTCGCTTTTTAACAGCCAATAGTTCATTACTCGAAACCGTCGCTAAGCAAACCATCCGCTGGCGAATTTACACGCGCCACCTCAATCTCAATTGGCCCGCCAGAAGGCGTTTGCGTCCAGCCTTTAGTAACGGCAAGCGCCCTAAACGCGCGCCGATACAGCACTTTCGCGTCGACATCGACATCTGACAAATTAACACCCGGCGGCAAAGTAAAGTGGTAAACCGAGGTGTCTGTAGTGCCAGAAGGAATTGTCGTGAGCACGAATGATTCTGCGTCTATAAACGGCACCGGCGTCACGGTTGGGCCGACGCCATTAATACGTCCGCTTAAAACTTTTGCATAGCCTTTACCGGGCAAGCCGGAAAAATCACCGAATTGCACGCCCGGCACGTCATCATCGGCCCAATTCGGCACGGTAGGCCCAAACGACTGCACCAACACAGCGCCGCCACGCGTTCTAGCACGCACGATCAACATCGCATTACGAATATCAATGCCGGTTGGAAACGCATGCCCAGCGCCTTGGTTTTGCACGTTTGCGGTGACTACAATTTCGCTGCCCGTTTGCATAACAGTTGTACTGAGCTTAATGGCATCCGCAAGCGTGGTTGGCGTGGAGCCAATAAAGGTATGACGATGCCGTTGCGCCGCCGGACGCACAACGCCACCTAGGGCAATTGTGCCGCTCGTTGCCTCTTCTGGCATGTGGCAGTTCTGGCAAGTTTTGAAGCCAGGGCCTGGCACAGCATAAGGTGATGCCAGCCATTCATTGTAAGTATTTTGCGCCTGCGTGCCATTTGTTGGGTTGGCGTATTGATGGCAGCTTGCACATAGCAATGGTTGCTTAAAAAGCGGATTAAAAATATTGCGCATCACATTGGTATTGACATCGGGCAAAGCGCCGAACACTTGAAATGCGGCATTACTATCATTTGCAAAGTAATAATCAGTTTTACCAAACGTTGCGCCTGCAGCATGTAAGCCGTTGATTTTGCTGGCATCTACATTTGCGATTTGATGGCAAGCGACGCAATTCACGCCGTCTAAACCGGCGGGGGTGCTGACCGAATCAAGCTGTACTGCGCCTGGATTAAATACATCGCGCATGGGTGCGTGGCAGGTTGCGCAAAAACCACTCTCACCCACTCCGTGGCTGGTTTTATAAACATAGCCTGCCCCGCCACCGGGCGTGCCAGTGCCAGAAAATAAATCGAGCACCCAAGTATTGATCGCAGACCCGGCATGACGCGACGTCAGCCATTGTTGGCGCTGATTAGAATGGCAGCCACCACAAGTACTTGCCGTAGGCGGCGTGTAAGCACTCAATTGATGCGCAGGAATAACATCTAAAAAAATGTCTAGCGTATTTGTGGTGGTTACCACGTCCTCGACGTTGGTGGCGTAATTCACCGCACCGGGCGCGTGGTCATACGCTTTGAACGCAGCGATGCCGATTTGGCTCGTCGGCGTGATGCTCAAGTTAAACTGCCCCATCGCATTGGTGGTGACTTCCTGCGAATTCGGATCCGCCTGTACGCGTACCTTTGCTCCGGCAATTGGATTCCCCGAACCCGCCTCGCGTACTGTGCCGCCGACTTGCGCAAACGCGCTCGCACAGCAAATCAGCGCTAACGCAAAGCTTTTGTAACTGAATTTCATCGCTAAACTTCCTAACAAATGTGTCATTTCTTAAAGTTTTATGGATTGATGTCAAAATCTTAGGTACTTACACGTTCAGAAGGCGCGATTTTGACCTTCGCGCGAGTAAGCTATGCGAATCTAACTCAATAGCGGCTTTTTCCGTGCAAATTCAACGGCTAATTTCACCCTTTCACCGCACTTCGTTCGGTTTGACTTTACTCGCTGGCGCGATTTTTTCAGCCACGCTGGCAACGCCCGCACACGCTTTGGATAGCGCTTTGGATAGCAAGAATGCCTCGGCAGACATTGCGTCCAAGGCACCCGCTGCGCCCTGGAGTGCGCGCGGTGGCACGCTAACGGTTAGCTTTAATACTGAGCTATTGCGCGAAATGGGTATTTCGTTGGTTGCGGATCGGCTCACTAAGCGTGACGAGCTAAGTAATGTCCCGCTTACCGTAACCGATGCTGCGACACTCAGTTTTGCGGCACCACAAGGTACGTTGGAACATTTTACTGGCGGCGCACTACGGTCAGCAGGCCGTTTCGAGTGGCACCACAAAGACAAAACTAAAAGCTTCGCTGGTTTTCTGACCCGCCCGAAAGCCGGGACGCTGCGGGATTTAGAAGTGCTCGATAGCGATGGCGTGGCATGGTTTGTTAGTGATCACGTGCACTTTGAAATGCTTGATGATCGAACGCGTTTAAGCATGCGCAATATGGATTTACGACTAACGCGCAGCGCGGCAGAATGGCTTGGCGATGCGTCCTTGACCGGGTTAGCGGTGGGTTCGATGGAATTCAATGCGCTGATCGTAAGCTCAAGGTCGATTAACTTGCCGCTTTCCTGCGCCGCACCAAACTGGCACGGTAATGAGTTGATTCCCGGCCAACCGCAAGCCGGAACCTATCAAAACGATGTATTACTTGATTCAATGACCAGCTTTGACTACAAGCGCTGCGCTGGCACGTGTGATGGCCCAGGCGGCGCAAGCGACGGCTTTGCGGTCTTTGCACCGAATGCCGTTCTAAGCAATAGCGATACCGACACGACCGCCGATGTGCCCTGGCACGGCAAATTTGATGGCTCTTTCCCGCCCTACAATAACGACCAACACCCGTTCTTAACGTGGAATATCTATCGAATCAGCACGGACGGTAAAATTGAACATATTGCCCGTTCAGGTGTTAAACATGCGTTCTTAACAATTAATAGTAATTGCGCCGTCGATTGCGGCAATAACCATGTGCTTGGCCGCCGTTGCGGCGATGTTTACAGTTCGGGGAACAACGACAGTTCAAGCGCGCTTGGGCCGCGCAGCGAAATTGTGCCTGCGCTCGGAATTTGGGCGCGCTGTGGCTCAATCTATGACAGCAATTGCGATGGTGTAAACGACAACCCAAGTTTGAGCATGACCGATAATCGGCTATTAGTGCCCGAATCAAAAATTAGCAACACCAGTGGCTACCGTTACTTTTACGAGGGTTGGTACATCGTGCGCGATGACATCAACATCTACAACACCATGGGCTCGAAAGAGTTCACACCAGCCTACTCTGGCGGGCTTTGGCGTTCGAACAATGAGCAAAGCTTTTTGTCAGGGGCCGCAATCGACCGTTGGGTAGACCCGGCCAATCCAGGCTCGGGAAATATGACGAGCGAAGTCGTGCTAGCCGATGGCCGGCTGAAAGTCGCGGTACGCACCAAGCTGCTCGGCAATGGTCGCACGCATTACGACTACGCAGTCATGAACCTCGACTACGTTTCCGCGCAGCTCGAAACACTCAGCCCACTCAATATTCGCATGCTTGGGCGAGCCGGTATTAGTGGCTTTTCAGTACCCGCGGCCCAAGCTACGGCCGGGAACATTAGCGTTGCCGACGGTTCTCCTAGCATTGCGGATTGGACTATTGCCAACGGCAGCAACATTGTTTTTACCACGCCCAGCCAAGCTGCCGAAATTGGTTGGTCTAGCTTGTATAGCTTCTCTTTTGACGCGAACGCAGCGCCGGTTGCCGGAAAAGTGGCACTAAAAGGCCGTGGTTTGGCAAATGATGTGCTGGTAGATTTGCTCGTTCCAGGTGATTCCGGCGCCCCAGACGAATTTTTTGACGGCTTTGAATGACCTGAGTCTGGCTTCATTAGCCTGTCGCCAAACAGTGCCTTAATTTCTTGTTTAGCCATAGGGCAAACCACCCCCTCAAGGTGATCTGCCCGTCATCCCCGAGCGCTCTTATCGGGGATCCAGCGGTGTCATTTTGTAACCATTGGATTCCCGCCCAAAACAAGCTGGAATGACGAGCAATGCACATTGCTCCGTCCGAACATATCGATAGCAACGCTTAAGTTGTGGAAAGCTTGCCAACACAGTTCACTAGCAGAGGCGCACGCACGGCGCAAGGCTGTGCAAAATTCAAATTCAAGGCACTATTCGCGCCACCACGAATAATTATCCCTCGGCAAGGTTTAGCGCTGTTTTTGCAGCGCGACGCCTAAAGTTTTGGAACGCGACTTATTATATGAGTGCAATTGAATTTGAAAACCAGCTGCAACAGCGGATCGGCCAAGTTGTCTTTGGTGCGGATGCGTTAGTGCGTAACTTGAGTGTGGCGCTGATCGCAGGCGGCCATGTGCTTTTGGAAGGGGTGCCGGGCGTTGGCAAAACGCTGCTTGCAAAAACCCTGGCGCAGGCCTTGGGCGGGCATTTTCGCCGGGTGCAGTGCACGGCGGACTTAATGCCCTCGGACATTACCGGGATTCACGTCTATCGGCAAAATAAAGGCGAGTTTGAACTAATTCCAGGGCCAATCTTTGGCAACGTGGTTTTGGTCGATGAAATTAACCGCACTGGGCCAAAAACTCAGTCGGCGCTTCTGGAGGCGATGGAAGAACGGCAAGTCAGCATCGACCGCAAGCGCTACAGTTTGCCGGAGGATTTCTTTCTAATTGCCTCGCAAAACCCGCACGAATTCGAAGGTACTTACCCGTTGCCAGAATCGCAGCTTGATCGGTTCTTGATGAAATTAGAAGTGCCTTACCCTGAAGCCGCTGTCGAGGCACAAATTTTGCGCACGTATGATCAACCCGGCGGTGGCCATGGCGGCAGCGCATTCGCGCCACTTGCAGCAGGGGCCTTAGCTGCTGCGCGCGCCAGTGTAAAAGCGGTACAAGTTTCCGAAGCGGTGTATGACTATGCCGTGCGGCTAGCGCGCGCCAGCCGGGAAGATGCACGGGTGGCGTTAGGACTGTCGACGCGCGGCTCGTTAGCGCTTATGCGCTGCGCGCGGGTGTTAGCGGCATTAAACGCGCGTGAGTTTGTCTTGCCAGACGATCTAAAAGCCTTATTGGCCCAGGTTTTAGGCCACCGCTTGGTATTAAAGCCGGAAGCTTGTCTAGATGGCGCAAGTTCCGATCAAATCGTGGCGGATTTGCTGAACCAAGTGCCTGCACCACGAGATGCGGCTTGATTAAGCAAAGTTTAAATTTACCAAGCTCATGAGCCTAACCCAGCGTTTTTTATGGCTTGCAGCACTGGTTGCGATTGTGGCATCGGTGGGTATTTGGGTGGGTGGCGCATTGGCGCAGGCGTGGTTAATCCCGGCGCTTTTGCTGGTGGCACTGCTGTTGGCGGAACAAATGCTGACGCGCGCTTATCGCATCACGCTGGCACGCCAAGCACAGGCAACGGTCGAATTGGGGCGTGACTTAAACATGACGTATCGATTAACTGCCACGCCCGCACGCGCGCTGCAGCTTGATTTGGCCGAGGTAATGCCGGAGGCGCTGAGCGGGCAAGATTGGCAGCAGGATTATTTGCTGGGGGCCGCGCAAGCACTGGAATTTAGTGTGCGTCGCCAGACGTTAGCGCTAGCAAATTTGCAATTTGATCACGTAAAAGCACGTGTGCTGGGCGTGTTTGGCTTGGCATGGTGGCCGCGCACGCTAATCGCACCCGCACATGTGCGGGTGCTACCGCAAAGCCTGACCCAAGCCGAACGGCGACAATTCACCCGCGAATACGGCGAAAGTTCGCAGCGTAAAAGCGGTCAAGGTTTGGAATTATTGACCTTGCGCGACTATCAGCCCGGTGACGCGCCGCGCTCAATCGATTGGAAAGCCAGCGCCCGAACCCTTGCGAATTCAGCTGCAGGTACGCCAGATACCGACTCATTAAAAGTACGCGTGATGAGTCAAGATCAGAATTTAGAGTTAACCATTTTGCTCGACGTTGGCCGGCGCAGCCGAATGGCAGTGGGAAATATGCGCAAATTCGATCACCTGATCAACATCGCCTCGCGCCTGGCGCAGGCCAGTTTGTCGGCGGGCGATACGCTACATTTTATTGCCTATGCGGATCAGCCAGTGGCGCAGCTATACAATTTACGCGGTAACGGTGGCATTCGCCGATTGCATCAGGTATTGAGCAATTTGGTGCATCACGCGGAAGAATCGGACCCAATCAAGGCCGCTGGCATGGTGCTGCGGCGTTTGCCAAGGCGCACACTATTAGTCTGTTTAAGCGACACCGACAGCCCACCCGCGTTAGAAAAGCTGCTGCGCGCTTTGGCGCTTTTAGGTCGCAAGCATTTACCAATGGTGGCGTGTTTGCAGGATCCGCAGCTAGCGGAAATTGCTGCGCATCCACGCCTCGCTGGCACAGCCGCGTGGCGTGCACCCGCGCAGTTACTTGCGGCCAACGAGCTGATCGCGCAGGAACGCAGCGCGCGTGATCGTTTGAGCGCGCAAGGTGCAGTCGTAGTCAGCGCCATGCCCGAGCGCATCGATGCCGCGATTTTAGGCGCTTATGCGGGCTTACGAAAAAGGCGAGCGGTATGAATCTGGATTCGCTACGCACACTGGTTCCGACGAAAAATCGTCAGGAAGTAATCGCATTGTTGCTTGCAGCGGTGTGTTTCTTCTGTGTTTTGGCGAGTTATTACGTCGTTCGGCCCATTCGCGAACAATTTGCCAGCGCTGCCGGTGGCTCACAAGCGCTGCCGCTTTTGTACAGTTTGGTATTTGGCACAATGCTTTTGCTGACACCGCTTTATGGCGCATTGGTGTCACGGTTTCCCAGACGCATTTTTGTACCGCTCATTTATGCGTTTTTCGTGCTTTGTTTGCTGGGCATGGGCCCATTTTTTCGTATCAGTACCGATTTGGCACTGAATGCCAAGGTTTTTTACGTCTGGGTCAGCATTTTCAACCTATTTGTAGTCAGCGTTTTCTGGAGCTGCATGGCAGATGTGTTTGATCCAGAACAATCCAAACGCCTTTACGGGTTTGTCGCTTTAGGCGGAACCTCCGGCGCGATTGTTGGGCCGCTTTTGACAAAGGAGTTTGTATTAAGCGTGGGCCTAAACGGCCTGTATTTGATCGCCACCGCGTTTTTAGCCGTGGCGTTAATTTGCTTACTCACACTTTTTGCGCGTGCGCCCAGCGCGAAATCCCACCAAGTAGCGGAAACGGCGCTAGGCGGAAGCGTCTGGGAAGGTGCTATAGCCACTTTTTCGAACCCTTT
>Ga0105046_10011238_pt1 | contig 13930 bp, 11 predicted proteins | sample MAT03_FD_78385 | JGI IMG/M metagenome (GOLD analysis project Ga0105046, IMG submission 78385) | Freshwater microbial communities from Lake Fryxell liftoff mats and glacier meltwater in Antarctica - MAT-03 (megahit assembly) | ecosystem: Environmental > Aquatic > Freshwater > Ice > Liftoff... | reverse complement strand
GATCAGCGAGGAGGAGGAGGGCAGCAAGAACGCCCACGAGGACGAGTTCATAGGCGGGCAGTTGAAGCGGCTGCGCAAGGATGTGAAGCACAGCTACCACAAGATCCTGAACGTGAACGCGGGCCACAAGCTGGCCGAGAGCCTGGACAACCTGATGGGCAATCCGCTCAATGTGATCGTCTACAATTTCGTGGACATGTTGAGCCATGCGCGCACAGAGATGGAGGTGATCCGCGAACTGGCCGAGGATGACGCGGCTTACCGCAGCATCACCAAAAGCTGGTTCGAGCACAGTCCGCTCTTCGACATCATCAAGGGCATCGCGCAACGCGGCGGGCGGCTTGTGATCACAACGGACCACGGTACGATCCGCGTGGACGAGCCGAGCAAGGTGGTGGGCGATCGCAACACGAACAGCAACCTACGTTACAAGTACGGCCGCAACCTGAGCTATGAGGCGCGCGATGTGCTGGCGGTGAAGGAACCCGCCAAGGCCTTCCTGCCCAAGGCTAACGTGAGCACGGTGTACATCTTCGCCAAGGGCGATCGCTTCTTCGTGTACCCGAACAACTACAACCACTTCGTCACGTACTACCGGCACACGTTCCAGCACGGCGGTATCTCGCTGGAGGAGATGCTCGTGCCGTGGGCGGTGCTGAAGCCGAGGTAGGGAGTTGTCAGTTGTCGGTTGTCAGGTTGGAACTAAGATCTGCCAACTGAGAACTTTGCCACTCTAATGCTTTCCACCATCACCCTTCGAAGCCCCGAGGAAGCAACGGAGATCGCGCGCTTGATCCTGAACGACCACAAGAACCGTCGGGTCTTCGCCTTGACCGGCGAACTGGGTGCGGGCAAGACCACTTTGATCAAAGCGTTCTGCGATGCGCTGGGTGTCACCGACCACACCAGCAGTCCCAGCTTCGCGATCGTCAACGAGTACCGCAACGCGGGGAATGAGCCCGTGTACCACTTCGACCTGTACCGGTTGAAGGAGGCGAACGAGTTGGACGGCATCGGCTTCGACGAGTACGTGGACAGCGGCGCTTATTGCTTCATCGAATGGCCGGAGATCGCGGCTGATCGGCTGCCCCCCGAGGTGATCCACGTGCGAATGGAGGCCGCCCCGAGCGGGGTGCGGACGATCCTGATCGCGGGCGGGTGATGGGCATTACATTGCAGGTCCTTTGCCGACCCCACCCGGTACCCCGCGCATGAGCCCTTCTTCCGAACTGCTGAAACAAATGGCCCGTGAGTCGGCCATGCTGCCCCAGGAGCAATTGCTCGAAGTGGGCCGCCGCAAGAAGAGCCTGTTCATCGGCATCCCCAAGGAGATCACGTTCCAGGAACACCGGGTGCCGCTCACACCGGTGTCGGTGGGTGTGTTGGTGGGCCGCGATCATGAGGTGGTGATCGAGAAGGGTGCTGGTGCTCCAGCGCAATTCCAGGACAGTGACTACAGCGAGGCCGGAGCCCAGATCGTTGATAGCCCGGCGGAGGTCTTCAAGGCGGACATCATCCTGAAGGTGGCCCCGCCCAACCACAACGAGATCGAGATGCTGCGCCACAAGCAGATCCTCATCTCGGCCCTCCAACTCACCGTGCAGCCCAAGGATACCCTGCGCCGCATGATGGAGAAGCGCATGACGGCCGTGGCGTGGGACTTTATCAAGGACCGTGAAGGCATCTACCCGATCATCCGCGCGATGGGGGAGATCGCGGGCAATACCAGCATCCAGATCGCGGCTGAATACCTGAGCACCGACAAGGGTGGGCAGGGCCTCATGCTCGGCGGCATCAGTGGTGTGGCACCTGCGGAAGTGGTGATCATCGGCGCGGGCACCGTGGGTGAGTTCGCAACACGCGCGGCGCTGGGCATGGGTGCCAGTGTGAAGGTGTTCGACAAGAGCATCTACCGCCTGCGCCGCTTGCAGAACGACCTGGGGCAGCGCGTGTGGACCTCGGTGATCCAGCCGGATGAGTTGAAGAACGCGCTGCGCAACGCCGACGTCGCCATTGGTGCGCTGCGTCCCGAACGTGGCCGCACACCGATGGTGGTGAACGAGGAGATGGTGAAGGAGATGGCCAGCGGCAGCGTGATCGTGGACGTGAGCATCGATCGCGGTGGCTGCTTCGAGACCAGCGAGGTGACCACGCATACCGATCCGGTCTACAAGAAATTCGGCGTGGTGCACTACTGTGTGCCCAACATCGCCAGCCGCGTTCCGCGAACCGCGAGCACCGCGCTCAGCAACATCTTCACCCCCATGATCCAGAGCATGGGCGATGTCGGCGGCTTTGAGGAGCTGATCAAGACCGACCTCGGTGTGCGCCACGGCGTGTACTTGTACAACGGGAACGTCACGAGCACCATCCTCGGCGAAGCCTTTAAGCTGCCCTACAAGGATCTGGACATTCTGCTCGCCGCTTTCTAGCTCACAAAGGGTCATGTGGTCATGCTCACATGGTCACACGTCCACATGACCACATGATCTTCCAATGGATCTCAAACGTCGTCTCCAACTCTACCTCATCGGCCTCATCATCGGTGGCATCGCCTCCTATTTCATCTTCGGTGAGCGCCTCACCAACAGCGGATGGACACCCGAACAGAAGATCAAGCAGCGCCTCCGCAGCACCTTGGTCAGCGCGTCGCCAACGGCTGCGCAGCAATTGGTGGAGTGGCCTGCCGACCTCGCCGCCGTGCGCCTCTCGTTGGATAGTGCGGACATCGACTTCAACACACCGGACCGTGCCGACTCCATGCTCTATTATGCGGTGGACGCCCGTGTGGCTGGGCGTGATGCGCGCATGACGATCCGCGTGCTGCGCGATTTCGATCGCGACAGCACCGCGACGCTCATGGATCTGCGGGAACCCCATTGAGCGCGGCTCCCTCTACCCGGATCGTGGAGATCCTTCCCCGTTATCGGAGTCACCATGACCGCTTCGTTCGGTGTATCTCGCTGTTCCCGTTCTGCACGACCATGCTGCCCGGTTCGGGCATGATCCGTGCGGGAACTCGGTACATCCAAACACCACGATCATGAGCACCGATGCCCACACACCACTCCCTCAGAAAGGACCCTTCGCGGACAACAGCCCCACCGACATGCCCGCCGCACGTACCATTGTGATACTGGTGGTGGTGCTTCTCGCGGTGTTCTCCGTTGTGGCCGCGATCATCCACTTCACCGCCGAAGAGGCGGCACCGGACGGCGCTCCCGTCATCGAGCAGCGTCAGCCGGACGTGATCTGATCTACAGTCCGGGTCGCACGGGATGGTCGATCGCGACCAGAACTGTCCTGAACGAAGAACGGCGACCCGATCGGTCGCCGTTCTCAATTGTGGGTTGCGATAGCCTCTAAAGTCCAGAGCGTTGTAGAAGCGCTGAAGTCTACTTCTTCACAGGCTTGGGTGCCACTGCGGGCTTCGCAGGCGTGGCCGGAACGGGCGCGGCCAATTCGGCCTTCACCGCTTCCACCATGGGCTTGCGCTCCACCAGCGTCATCTCATTCACGAGGTGACCTGCACCGGCGAACTTGTCGATGGTCCAGAGCACGTAGCGAATGTCCACACTGATGGTGCGTTGCAGTGCGGGCTCGAAAGCGATATCGCCGCTCATCGCTTCCCAGTTGCCATCGAAGGCGATGCCGATCAGCTCGCCATTGCCATTGATCACCGGGCTGCCGCTGTTGCCACCTGTGATGTCGTTGTTGCTGATGAAGCAGGTCACAAGCTGGCCGTTCTCATCGGCATAACGGCCGTAGTCCTTCTTCGCGAACAGATCGTGCTGGCGGGCGGGCACCACGAACTCCTCGTTGGTGTTGTCCTCCTTCTCCAGGATGCCCGCAGCGGTGGTGGTGTGCGCGTACCACATGGCATCGCCGGGCACGTAGCTCCCTACCTGGCCGTAGGTCAGGCGCATGGTGCTGTTGGCGTTCGGGTACCAGCTCTTGGTCGGGTCCTTCTCGCGCATGGCGGCCACCATCAGGCGATAGCCGTGGTCCAGGTCGGCCTGCGTGGCGTCCACAGCGGGGCCGATCACATTGCGGTAGTGGTTCAGGCAACTCTCCATCGCCTGGATGCCGAGGTCCTTTTCCATCGCTTTCAGCTTGGGCTTCGCGAGGAAGGCCTCCAACCGCTTCCGGTCCGTGAGCATGCTCGTAGCGAACAACTTATCGGCCCACAGATCGAAGTCGCCTTTGAATTTCTTCTCGACGGTGGCCATCACGTCCGGCTGCAGGTCGCGCTCCACATCATCGTGCAACATGCGGAACATCGCGGCGGTCACGCGTACGTCGGTCGCGGGATCATAGTCCTTCCAGAACTCATCTGCGGCGGCTTGTACGCGGGCGACGGCGGCGCTCACCTTCGCGGCGTCCTTGGGGTCTGTTGCGAGCTGGTTCTTCAAGCCGAACAGGCGGAAGCCGAACACGATCGCCTCGCTGCCGAAAGCGGCCTCTTGCATGTACGTGTTGGCCTTCTCGAACTTGGTGCGGTCGCCATAGCCCTTGGCCAGCAGGTTGACGATATCGGCGTATTTGCCTTTACGCGACGCATCAGCGTTCACCCAGGCCATCAGTTCATCCTCCTGTGCTTTTTTCTTGTCGTACACATGCAGGCGCTTCAGGCCGCGTTGTTGTCCGATGAAATACTTCCAGTAGTTGCTGATGCTGGCGTATTTGCTCGCGTACTTGATGCGTACGGCATCGCTGGCGTCCATGCCCTGCTTCATCAGCTCCAGCTTTTTGCCACGGATCTTCACGCGGCTGGGCTGCTCGATGTCCAGGGCGAGTTGCACGCCATGGCTGCTCAGGAAACGGTCGGTGCTGCCGGGGTATCCCATCACCATGGCGAAGTCGCCCTCCTTCACACCTTGCAAGCTCACGGGGAAGTGGTGCGCGGGTTTGAAGGGGATGTTCGCCTCGTTGTACTCTGCTGGCAGGCCATCGGGTCCGGTGTACACTCGGAACATGCTGAAGTCACCGGTGTGGCGGGGCCACATCCAATTGTCCGTGTCGCCGCCGAATTTGCCGATGGCACTGGGCGGTGTGCCCACCAGGCGTACGTCGGAGTATGTCTTGTAGACGAAGAGGTAGAACTCGTTGCCCTCGAACATGGCCTTGAGATCGGCGCTCAGCCCGTTCTCCGTGCCCACTTCGGTTTTCAACTTCCCCGCGATCTCCTGGATCTTCTCGTTGCGTGCGTCCTCGGTCATGCCGTCGGTGAGTTCCGCCAGCACTTCCGCGGTCACGTCATCGATCCGCTGGAGAAAACTCACCGCGAAACCGGCGGGCTGTTCCTCTTTGCGGGTCATGGCCCAGAAGCCGTCTGTGAGGTAGTCGTGCTCCACGCTGCTGAGGCTCTGCACCGCATCATAGCCGCAGTGGTGGTTGGTGAGGAAGAGGCCTTCCGCGCTCACCATCTCCCCGCTGCAGAAACCGCCGCCCAGGCGCACAACGGCGTCCTTGATGCCGCTGCGGTTGATGGCGTAGATGTCGTCAGCGGTGAGTTTGAAGCCGAGCTTTTGCATCTCCGCCTCGTTGATCTGCTTGAGTTTGTTGAGCAGCCACATACCCTCGTGGGCTTGCGCGGCGAGCATCAACAGCGCTGTGCAACACAGCAAAAGGGAACGCTTGATGTTCATTGGTGAAGGGTTCTGGCAGGCCCGCCGAAGGGGTTGGTATGCGGCGGACAAGGGCGACAAATGTAGCAGGGATCGTCCTGCCCGGCAGGACCGTCAGGGACGGATGGACCTGTGGGGGACGGACAATGGGAAGAAGCGTCCAGCAGCTGGATGTTCCGCGGCGGACAGGTGGGAATCGGACGGATCCGCGGCTACTGTTTTGGTGCGAGGGATGTCCACTCCAGGGGCGTGAGCGCCCGCTCGGCGTACCCGGCGAAGGACTTGAAGGCGGGCGGTGTTCCAACGCGCGCCACCACTTTCTTCATGCGCCCATTGGAATTCACCTGGATGATCGTACTGGGCAGATCGGTCACCTGCGCATCGTACGTATCGTTCATGCCGAAGAAGCCGTAGCCCTCGGCTTTGGTGAGCAGGTCCTCCATCATTTCGGGTGTCACGCTGCCGGAGTGCATGCCCATCCGCTCCACGTTCCCGCGGCCTTCGTATGTGGCGGAACCGCTGCGGTAGATCTTGATCCGGAACGCCGGGCAGGCTCCGAAGCAGGGCGTGCGCTCCAGGCTGAAGAAAAGAGAGTCCGCCTCAGCGCTACCACCGAAGCGCGGCCCGCTCTGGTCTACGATCACCGGTGGCGGCGTTGTAGTCGTGGTTTCCGTAGCGGCCTGTTGCTTGTTCTTGCAGGCGAACGCTAGCGGGATCAAAACGAAAGGAAGAAGGTGGGTAAGAGTTCGTTGGATCATGGTGCGTCGGTTATGCGGATCACATGCCAAAGGTCAGCAGGCAGGAGCAGGGGCAAGTAATGGTTCCTCGGGGCTGGTGATCTGACTTGCGAATACGATCGACACTCCCGAAGGCGGGAGCATGTGCTCCTGCCCTTGTCTCCCGGGCTCAGCGTTTGCGCGCCGCTTGCTGCTTCTGCATATCCTCCAAGCGCTGCTGCCACCGGCTTTTCTTGCGCGGGGTCTTCATGTTCAGCAACAGTTGCGCGCGGATCTTGTCCTCGTTCACGAACCAGGATTTGAGCACGGTCATCTGCAGGATGCTGATCACGTTGGCCAGCAGGTAGTAGTAGCTGAGCCCGCTGCTGAAGTTGTTGAGGAAGAACAGCATCATGATCGGGAACATCCAGATCAGGATCTTCATGCTGGGCATGCCCTGCTGGGTGGGCATCTGCTGTTGGTTGATCAACGAGTAGACGATGGTGCTGATGGACATCAACAGGGTGAAGAGGCTGATGTGGTCACCGTACATGGGCACATAGAAGGGCAGGTCCAGGATGCTGTCGAAGCTGCTCAGGTCATCGGCCCAGAGGAATTTCTCCTGGCGCAGTTCGATGCTCGCCGGGAAAAAGCGGAACATGGCGTACAGCACGGGCATCTGGATGAGCATGGGCAGGCAGCCGCTCGCGGGGTTCACCCCGGCCTTGCGGTACAGGTCCATCGTTGCTGATTGCTTCTTCAGCGCATCGCCATCCTTGAGCTTGGCGGTGATCGCGTCGATCTCCGGTTTCAAGGCGCGCATCTTGGCGCTCGAGACCAGGTTCTTGTAGGTCAGCGGCATCAGCAGCAGCTTGATGACGATGGTGAGCACCAGGATGATGATGCCGTAATTCCAGCCCCAGCCGTCCAGGAAATTGAAAATGGGGATCACCAGCCAGCGGTTCATCCAGCCGAAGATCGAGGGACCCAGATCGATGATGCGGTCCAGTTCAGCGACCTCAGTGCGGCGCAGTGTACCGTAGTGGTTGGGGCCGAGATAGAAACGGATCGGTACGCTCAGGTGCGCGCTGCGTTCGTTCTCGAAGAAGACTTTCGCGGCGTAGTGTTTCGTGTGGCTGCTGTCCGCAAGCGGTACAATGGCGATCTCCGATCCATTGCCGGCGAAACCTTCAGCGCTCACCATGGCAATGGTGAAGAAATCCTGTTTGAACGCGATCCAGTTCGTGCGCCCCTCGAGCTCCTTTTCTTCCGCCTCGGTCTCGCTTATGTAGTCGCGGTCCGCGCTGAAATATTTGAAGTACACCCCGCACTTCTGCTGTTCGCTGGGCAGGTGTTTTTCGTTGTTCAGACCCGCGATCTCCCAGCGGAAGAACAGGTTGCCCGGATCCACCTCCGCTTCAAGTTCCACGAATTCCGCCTTCACATCCAGGAAATAACCAGCCGTGTCCAGCTGGTAGGTCAACTGCAGGTATTTCGCCGGATCCACGGTGGCGGCCTTCAGGCGAACACCATCGGTTCCCAGGCGTTCGGCGGTGAAGAACAGATCGGTCGTGCTCAGGTCCACATCGTTCACGAAGAACTTGAACTCGTAAACGCCCGAATCCGGATCGGCGAGCAACAGCGGGGTGCGCTGGTAGGTCTGGTATTCTTTCAGCCGGATCAGCGACGGCCGCGCGCCGTGCGTGCTGATGCTCACTTGCAGGCGTTCGTTCTCGATCACCACTTCCTCGGCCTTGCCGGCACCCGCCGGATGGAAAATGCTGAAGCGCCGGAGGGCCATCACCTCGCGCAGGCTGTCGTTCTGTGTTGTGTCCGTTGCGCTGAGCGTTGCTGCAGGGCTCGCGACGCCTGCCGCCCGTGCAGCGGTGGTGTCCGTCGTTCCGGTCGTCCCGCGAAGCGCTTTTTCCGCTTCACGCGCGCGCTCTTCCAGGGCGATGTCGGCCAGGCTGTCCTGCTCGCGGGTGATGCGTGCCTGGTCTTCGGCGCTGGGCATGCTGTACCAGGTGTAGCCGAAGAGGATGGCCACGATCAGTACAATGCCGAGAATGGAGTTACGGTCCATGCGATGTCCACCGGAAGTTCAGGGCAGGCGGAAGGGCGCCAAAGATAGCCGGACGCCGGAAAGACCATGAGCCCATGTGCGCGACGCGCGGGCCACGCACCATGTGGTCATGTGCCCATGGGAGTATGAGCGGATCATTGGCACATGCGCACACGGCCACATGCGCACATGAACTTCAGGCTTTCGCTTTCTCGCTCGTCGCGGGGCGCGCGGCTTCTCCCGCCGAGGTGTTGGAGTTCGCCTGCTGCAAGGCGGCCTTCACGAAGTGGATGAAGAGCGGATGCGGTTTGGCCACCGTGCTGCGGTATTCCGGATGGAACTGCACGCCGATGAACCACGGGTGGTCCTTCAACTCCACGATCTCCACGAGTTTGCCCTGCGGATTGATGCCGGTGGCGAGCATACCCGCTTTCGCGTACGCATCGAGGTAGGCGTTGTTGAACTCGTAGCGGTGGCGGTGGCGCTCGCTGATGTCCTTCCGCTTGTAGACGCTCTGCGCGAGGCTGCCCTCGGTGAGTTTGCAGGGGTACGCCCCCAAACGCATGGTGCCGCCCTTGTCGGCGATGGTCTTCTGCTCCTCCATCATCGCGATCACCGGGTGTGTGGTGTCCGCGTTCATCTCGGTGCTGTTGGCGTCGGCGTAGTTCAGCACATTGCGGCCGAACTCGATCACCGCGCACTGCATGCCCAGGCAGATGCCCAGGAACGGCACCTTGTTCTCCCGCGCGTATTTGATCGCTTCGATCTTGCCTTCGATGCCACGATGCCCGAAGCCCGGTGCCACCAGGATCCCACTGAGGCCGCCCAGGTGCTTGGCGACGTTCTTGGCGGTGAGTTTCTCACTGTGTACCCACTTGATGTGTACCCTGGTCTCGTTCTCGGCACCGGCATGCTCCAGTGCTTCCTTGATGCTCTTGTAAGCGTCCTTCAACTCCACGTACTTGCCCACCAGGCCGATGTGTACCTCGCTCTTCGGTTGTTTGTACCGTCGCAGGAAATCCTTCCACTGTGTCAGGTCGGCGGCCGGGTAATTCGTCACGCCGAGTTTTTGCAGCACCACCTCGTCCAATTTCTCCTGTTGCATGAGGAGCGGCACATCGTAGATGGTTTCTGCATCGCGGCTTTCGATCACCGCCTGCGCATCGACGTTGCAGAACAATGCGATCTTCTCCTTCATTCCCTTCTGCATGGGATGTTCCGTGCGGCACACCAGTATGTCCGGCTGCACACCCAGGCTCAGCAGTTCCTTCACGCTGTGCTGCGTGGGCTTGGTCTTCAACTCACCCGTGGTGCTCAGGTAAGGCAGCAGGGTCAGGTGGATATCGATGGCGTCGCGGCCCTTCGCCCACTTCAACTGCCGTATCGCTTCCACATAGGGAAGGCTCTCGATGTCGCCCACCGTACCGCCGACCTCGGTGATCACGAAATCGTAGATGCCTTTGCGGCCCAGGGCCTGGATCTGCGCCTTGATCTCATCGGTGATGTGCGGTACCACCTGCACGGTCTTGCCCAGGTATTCCCCACGCCGCTCTTTACTGATCACGTTCTGGTAGATGCGGCCGGTGGTGACGTTGTTCGCCTTGCTCGTAGGCACATCCAGGAACCGCTCATAGTGGCCCAGGTCCAGGTCGGTCTCCGCACCGTCCTCGGTCACGTAACACTCCCCGTGCTCATAAGGGTTCAGGGTGCCGGGGTCCACGTTGATGTACGGGTCCAGCTTCTGGATGGTGACGGTGAAGCCACGCGCCTGCAACAGCTTCGCCAGGCTCGCGCTGATGATGCCTTTGCCCAGTGAGGAGGTGACGCCTCCGGTAACGAAAATGTACTTGGTGGATCCCGTCATCGCTGGTGGAAAGGCCCGCCGTAGGGCGGACGCGATCACGGGGTGTAAAGATAGCCCGATACCCCTTACGGGGCGGGGCGGTGGATAAAGGGTGACAACTCAGAACTTGTAGCTGATGCCCACGCTGGGCAGTATGGGCAGCTGGTTCACACGTTCGTACCGCACACGGTCGAAGTAGAAAATGTTCTCCCGGTCGGTGACGTTCGTCAGGCTGAAGTCCAGGTCGATCACCTGGTGCTCGTCCAGTCTCCAGCTCTTGGTCACACCGATGTCCATGCGCGCGTAGGCGGGCAGCCGACCCTGGTTGAGGGGACCGAACACGGTGGCCAGGTCGGCATTGCTGGTGGCGTAGTTGGTATTGACGTCGCCATTGAAGGGTACTGAACCATAGAAGCCCTGGGTCTGGGTGAAGGGGAAACCGGAGCCGTAGTTCCAGCGCACGTTCACCTTCCAGGCATCGAACTTTCCGAAGCTGTAACTGGCCACCAGGTTCACGTTGTGGCGGCGGTCCCACACCGGGTTGTAGGTCTGGAAACCGTCGAAGCGGTCCACGTACGTGTAGCTGTACACCCCCCACAGGTAGGTGCGCCCCTTTTCGTACTTCAACTGGAAGTCGGCCCCATAGGCATGGCCGGACTCAACGACATAGTCCTTCTTCAACTCGTCCGGCTCATCGGCGAACTCCTCCGTGTCGTTGAAGATCTTGTTCCGGTTCAGGTTGGTCACCTGCAGGAAGTCCTTGAAGTACACCTCGAAATTGGCGGTGAGTTCGTTGGTGATGTCGTACTCGATACCGGCCACATAGTGGTTGGCGCGCTGCAGCGGGTCCTTCACATCGCGGCTGCCGCCGTCGCGTGTGGCGATCGTGCTGGGCAGGTTGTCCGGGGCTGAGAGGAAACCATAGAAGAGGTTCACCACATCGCGGTCGCTGTTGGCGGCCACCAGGTTCTGGCTGTAGCGGCCGGCAGCGAGCTTGAAACGCAGGTCGTCCGTAATGTTCCACTTGAACCCGAGCCGGGGTTCGATGCTCAACACCGAAAGCGAGGCATAGTAGTGCAGGTGGATGCCTGGATCGATGATCACCTTGCCCACGTTCTTCCGGTAGTTGAAGTAACCCGCGATCTCCGAGGTGTTCTGCTCCTGCTCGTACGGGCGGCCCAGCGAGTTGTAGAATTTGAAGTTCGTGCGGAAGCCGAGTACCTCGATACCGTACTTGGCTTCGTCCTCACCGATGAAATATTTGAAATTGAGGCCGCCATTGAAACCCGTGATCTCGCTGGTGCGAGGCTGGAGGTCGCCTTCCAACAACTCGATGCTGTACTTGGTATAGGCGAACACACCGTCGATGAGCACCGCGCTGCCGGAAGGGACCAGTACGAAGTTGGTCCCTGCGCCCCAGTTCTTCCAGCTCAGATCACTTACGTCCCGGTAGGTCACACCATCGGTGAAGTTGAAACCGAACAGATTGAATTTGCTGCCGTTGGCCCCGTTGAAGGAGACCTTGCCGTAGGCATCAGTGAACGCAAAGGGAAGTCCGGCGCTGTCCACGTACGTGTATAAGGCCTTGCTGCTCTGGTCCAGGTAACAGTGGCGGAAATTGAGCAGGTAGCTGGAGGAACCGGCGCCGGGTTCGGTCTGTTTCTTGATCGGGCCTTCGATCATCGCCTTGGCGGCGAAGGTGCTCGCACCCACGCGTCCACCGAACCGGGTCTTGTTGCCATCGCGTGTGGTGATGTCCATGACCGAACTCAACCGGCCACCGTACTCCGCGTTGAAGCCCGCCGTGTAGATATCGGCGTTGCGGATGATGTCGTTGTCGAACACGCTGAACAGGCCGATGCTGTGGAAGGGATTGTACAGCACCATGCCGTCCATCATCACCTTGTTCATGATCGGTGACCCACCCCGTACGTAAAGCTGTCCGCCCTGGTCACCGGTGAAGATCACACCCGGCACCACTTGCAGGTACTGCGCCAGGTCGGCCTCGCCACCCACGGCGGGCAGCCGCTTGATCTGCAATGGCGTCAACTTGGTGAGGCCCATGCGCACTTCGCTCTGTGCCTCCTGTTTCTCGGCGGTCACCTCGAAGGTCCGCATCTGGATCGCGCTCTTGGTCATGAACAACTTCTCCGTGATGATCTGGTCGCGGGCAACGGTCACGCGTTGGTTCAGGGTATCGTAGCCCATGGAGGTCACCATCAACTGGTAGGTGCCCGGTTCCACACGGCTGATGGAGTAGTAACCGTTCACATCCGTCGAAACACCGTACGACGTGCCCTGGAGGAACACGTTGGTGAAGATCACCGGCTCGCCCGACCCCTTCTCGTAAATGAAGCCACGTATGGTACCTGTCTGGGCCAGCAGGGTGGAAGAGCAACAAAGCACTGCGGCGATCAGGCCGAGCTTCAGCGTACGCGTCATGGGCGGTTAATTTCCTTGCGAGGGCCGCTAAGGTAGAAGAAGGCCCCGCTCACCCGCGCCACCGTTCCGTGGATGGTTGATACCGGAGGTTGGAGGGCGTGGAACCTATCACTTGCGCCTGGGTGCATGGCGTATACGGATCATTGTCTCCCATACAGCGTTCAAGATCGTCTCTTCCGTTATCCGGTTCAAGGCCGAGGAAGCAACGGCCGGAAGCGACCTGAACTACAACGCTGGAACGTACGTGCGCTTCACCTCCTCATTGGCCAGCACTACGAAGGTGAATATGCCCAGCGCTGTGCCTACAGGGAAACTGAGGCAGCAGAAGCCCGCGATCACCATCGAGCCGATCCGGTTCCTGCCTTTTGTGATCCAACGACCGCTTGAGATCACCAGGATACCAAAGGCCTCCAACACGGCGAACAGCACCCAGCCCATCACCTGGAAGATGCCGCCCAATACTTCGGGTGGCGGTGTTTCCTCGCCATGCTGAATGAAGTCACTGTTCAAGAAACCGCCCAAGCCGATGAGCGCGAGCGAAGCGAAGCCACCCAGGCAGATCAGCCCGCCGTAGACGTAATGAAGGATGCTGAGCGTATTGAGGTTGCGTACCATGGCAACAGGGTTTTGATGGGCCGAACGTAATGCATGCGCTGCGCCGCTTCCGCGCCGATCAGGTTCAATGGACCAACGAACGGATGAGCGGCGCTGAACTTGGTGTGGCACGTGCAACCGCCCATGGCAAGCAACTGCGTGTGGTGTGCGAGGCGACATATGAAGACGACATACCAATTCGAGTGGAACACCAACGACCCCTCACCAGGCATCTACTACGTTCTACTGCACGACGGTGAGCATATCGTGAAGATGGGGGTGAGGCTGGACCGCTAGTGTGGTCCATCAATACATCCAAGATGTGAACCGCCACTGACATGTTAGCGGCCGTTCCATGTGCCCATGCGAGCATATGGTCCTGCGCCTTTGGTGCGGAATGTTCACTTGGAGATGACATGAGCGCATAGCATCGGCCTGTGCATGGATCCAATGCTCTTGCTCGTGGCCAAGGGAAAAACCCACCGAGATCGGCAGCGGAACTGCTCGAAAAAACACCCGGAGTACGGTATTTTTTCCGGGCCAGTGATGCACCGTATTTGCTCTGTCATGCGCGCATTTCCAACTCCGATCTCCGTCCTCCGCGTCATGCGATCAGCGCACAGCGATCAGCGATCAGCGATCAGCG
>Ga0105046_10011235_pt1 | contig 13931 bp, 12 predicted proteins | sample MAT03_FD_78385 | JGI IMG/M metagenome (GOLD analysis project Ga0105046, IMG submission 78385) | Freshwater microbial communities from Lake Fryxell liftoff mats and glacier meltwater in Antarctica - MAT-03 (megahit assembly) | ecosystem: Environmental > Aquatic > Freshwater > Ice > Liftoff... | reverse complement strand
TGAAGGCGGTGCAGGAACAGCAGGCCATGATCGATGAACTGAAGGAACAGGTACGCCAACTCATCCTGCTAGGACAGAACCTTGAGCCAGACCGATGATATCAGGTATCGTTTGCGTGAAGAAATTCCAGTACGACATCTGGGGCGATACGGTCAACACGGCGAGCCGGATGGAATCCTCTGGTGAAGTGGGGCAGGTGAAAATCAGCGAGAGCACATATGCGCTGGTTCGGGAGGTGAAGCAGGTAAGGGAGGAAAAGGAGGCAGCGAAGGGACCCAACCCGCAACCCGTAACACGTCAACCCGCAACTGAGCATGTATCCACCTTCACCCCGCGCGGCAAGGCCTGCCCCGGCCTACGAGCCGGGGTGCAGGCGAACGGGAACGGGGAGATGGAGATGTATTTCTTGGGCGCATCCTGAAGAGCCTGCTGAGCGTAGCGCTCAGGGCCTGTGCAACCGCTGCTATCCGGCACGGAGATCAGCCACGACGCCGACATTTTCTGCGACTTCGATCGGTCGATCCGCACCAATGATGTGGTGGTGGCGGAGATGAGCGCGTCCATCGGATCGGAGAACGCGAACCAACCTTGCACTGCGATCCTCGGCGATGATCGGCTCATGCCCCACGTGCCGGTGATCCCTTCCACGCGACATCCATGTCACTGCCCTCCATGGATGGTCGTGTCGTGCGGTCAGTATGTAGGGCAACGATGGAACGCAGCGGCACCCCGCCCTCTTGCCGGGGTTGTGTACCAGCTGCCAATATGCTGAGGGTCGCTAGGGTCAACGGCCGTGTGTGGACCTTCTGGTTCATGAGGACCTGAAGCCGGCAACGATCGAAGTGCTGCGCTTCGGCGTGGAAGGACACACTGCAACCGTTCATCACTCGCGCAACGGCGGCACACGAAAGCCTTTCCGGGCTGGATGAGGGCGAGCAACTTTCCCTCCCCTTTGCTGCACGCATCATGCTGAAGAACGTTCTGCTCACCAGTTTGCGCAACCTGGCGCGCAACAAACTCTACACGCTCATCAACCTGCTGGGCCTGGCCACGGGCATCGCGTGCTTCGTGCTCATCGGCCTGTATGTGGACCATGAGCGCAGCTTCGATCGCTTCGTGCCGCGCGCCGAACATGTCTACCGCGTGGTGGGCGAGATCGACACCGGCTCAGGGGCCGGTGTGACAGACAATGGCGAGCACAGCAGCAGCATGGTGTTCGGTCTCGGGCCTACGTTACTACATGACCACCCGGAACTGATCGAGCGCCAGTGCCGATGGTTCGATCTCCAGGATCCGCAGCACACGCTGAAGGTGGGCGACAGCCTCAGCACCAACAAGCTCTTCACCGAGACCGGTCTCTACCTGGTGGACAGCACGGTGTTCGATATGTTCGATCACCCGCTGCTGGTGGGTGATCCGAAGACGGCGCTGGCGCGGCCCGGCAGCATCGTGCTCTCGCAGGCGCTGGCGAAGAAATACTTCGGCGACACCGACCCGATGGGGCAGATGATGAAGTGTGACGGCTCGATGGATGTGCAAGTGACAGGCATCCTGGGCGAGATCCCGCGCAACTCGCACATCACCTTCGAGGGACTGGTATCCTTCAACACGATCCTTCAGTACTGGAAGAACATCGAGAGGAACAACTGGGTGTGGAATCCGTGCTGGACTTACGTGCGCTTGAAGGAAGGGATCAGCGCAGCGGAGGTGAACAGGATCTTCCCGGACTTTATCCAGAAGTACTCCCCCGACTTTCTCAAGGACCAGATCGGCCATGAGCTGCAGCCGCTGGTCGATATCCACCTCACCTCGAAGCTCGACTTCGAAATGCACCAGAACGGCGACGCGCGCGCCAACATCTTCGTGCTGACGATGCTGGGCCGTACCGTGGAAGTGAAGGCATTGCTCACTGCGTTCCCGGAACTGTTGCGATCGAAGGGACCGCATGGACCCACGCTGTTGCATCATGCGAACCGGGGCGGGGGACCAGCCAAGGAATTGCTGGAGCATATTACCTCTCTTGAACTGACTGAAACGAAGCTGGCGCTGCCGTAGATCTCAGTAGCCGCCCGCGCGATCATCGCCACGCGGATCGGCGCCGCCCTCCAATCGACCATCCGGCAGCACCAGGATCGCATCCACGCGACCGATCGGAGCGCGGGTCATGAACGAATGGCCCATGCGCGTAAGTGCAAGACTATCCTCGCTCTTGATCGCACCGGTTTCCACTTGGATGGAGTCGGGTAACCACTGATGGTGGAAGCGCGGTGTGGCCACCGCTTCCTGCATTGTCATTCCATGATCCAGCACGTCGAGGACTACTTGGAAAACGGATGTGATGATCGTAGAACCTCCCGGAGTGCCTACCACCATCAACAGCTTTCCTTCGCGTGTGATGATCGTGGGGGACATCGATGACAGCATGCGCTTGCCAGGTGCAATGGAGTTCGCTTCGCCACCGATCAGGCCATATGCGTTCGGTGTGCCGGGCGCTGCGCTGAAGTCGTCCATCTGGTTGTTCAAGAGGAAACCTGCTCCGCCCACAACCACCTTCGAACCATAGGAATCGTTGAGCGTAGTGGTGCAGGACACCGCGTTGCCGGCGGCATCCACGATGGAGAAGTGGGTGGTATGTTCCGTTTCCTTCGGCATGCCAGCAGCGATCGTCGTGCTCAGCGTTGCACGCAATGGATCGAAGTCGACCATGCGATCACGGATGTAAATACTGTCGATCAACCCACCGGCCGGGACCCGCAAGTAGTCAGGGTCTCCCAGGTGCGTGGCGCGGTCGGCGTACACCCGTCTCTCGGCTTCCACCATGCGATGGATGGTGGCCGAGCGGAGCACACCTGCTTCCCGAACATCCATTGGTTCAATGGCTTCCAGCAGTTGCATCAGCGCAATGCCACCGCTGGACGGTGGTGCCATACCGTACACGGCGCAACCGCGGTAGTTGCCTTCCATATGCGGTCGCCAGACAGCGCGGTAAGCTGCGAGGTCATCAATGGTCATGAGGCCACCTCCGCGTTCCGTTTCAGCAACGATCAACGCCGCGGTTTCTCCGGAGTAGAACCCATCGCGACCGTGGTCGCGGATCCTTGTCAGTGTTCCGGCCAGCTCCGGAAGCCGTAGGCTGTCACCGGTGTTCCAATGAACACGGCCCGTGTATGCGTTCGGTCGTGTGTTGGTGCGCTGCAGATCGGCCATCGCTGCGTTCAACTCATTCGCTTCGTGCGCGGTGAGCGCAAAACCGTTGGTAGCCAGATCGATGGCCGGTTGGATCAACTGTTCCATGGGCAGCGAACCGAGACTGTCCAACGCTGCGAACATCCCGGCGACCGCCCCCGGGACTCCAGCGGCCTTGTGCCCCAACAAACTCAGCTGGGTGATCACCGTGCCCCGTTCATCGAGGTACATGTCGCGCGCAGCGGCGGCCGGTGCCGTTTCGCGGAAGTCGAGCGAATGCACGGTGCCATCGGCCATGCGGATCACCATGAAACCGCCGCCACCGATGTTGCCTGCCCATGGCAGCACAACCGCCAGCGCCTGATGCACGGCAACTGCCGCATCGATCGCGTTGCCTCCCGCGCGCAGCACTTGCACGCCGACTTCCGTGGCCAGTGGATGCGCGCTGACGACCATGGCATGATCGGTGATCAGGCCACGGGCCAGGGTGGCAGGCGGCCGCGGATCGCCCTCCGTTGTTCCGCAGCCCATGTCCACGAGCAGGAATACGGCCAGGAGGATGCGGGAAGTCGGGAGCATGGGATCGGAACAACGGTTTGCGCGGAACGTTCCGCGACGAAGGTCGCCAATCAGGTCGGTCCGAACAGGCCGGGCACTATTCACCCTTCGGGTTCCCGAACCCCTGTGCGCTCGCACGGGCCGCCGCCAAGCCAACTTGCTGGAGCACTACCATGGCCTCGTTCAAGCGGACCAACGTCCGGTCGTGTTCGAAGGCGACGTTCTGCTCCGCTTGGGTTGTGTGTTGTTCCAGCCGGCCGAACCCGTTGCCCAATTCCATCATCAACCGGTCCCATTCCGAGGTGGTTGCGCTCGTGTGATGGGCGCGGCTGCGTTCCAGTTCCCGGTGCAGCATACCGCGCAACCGCGCGTCGGAGGCCAACGCCATCTCGTTGATGCGTCGATGGAACGACTCAGCCTCCAACGCGGCGTTCCGGATGGTGCTCGCTTTCGCACGAACGGACCACACCAAGGCCACACAACAACCCACTGCCAGGAGGACGAACATCGGCACTTCGACCAACTCCCATGGAGTGGCCGGGATCCGGGATCCGGAGCCGAGGTCGGGCAGGATGAATTCGAGTGAAGCCATGGTTGGGGCGCGGGACAAAGTTCAGCCGCATCCACCCAGCAGGAAATACCCTATTCACGGTATTTTAACGGCCAGGCACCCTCCGGGGCCTCAAGTGTACCTCGAAGAACCTCGCTCCGGCGGCATCACCGCTTCGCGCTGACACTTCTAGCGCGTGGCTCTTCTTGATCCATACTTCGTTGTTACTCAGTCGGAGACTTCGATCCAGTATCCCCTCTTCGTCACGCCTCGCCTAGATCAAGAATAGCCATGCCTGCCAACCGTTCGAGGTTCTTCGAGGTATCCTCAAGCCAGCGGAATATCTACGCTTACCGTGGTACCGCGCCCGGGTCTGGAGTCGATGTGTACCTGTCCGCCAAGGTCGGCGGCGCGTGCGTGCAGGTTGCCGGTGCCCATGCCTTGTCGCACCTTGGTCGGATCGAAGCCACGGCCATTGTCCTCCACCAGGATATTGAGGCTGTTACCGTTGCGCGTCACTTGTATGGAGAGGGCGGTGGCGTGCGCATGTTTGAGGGCATTGCTCACCGCCTCCTGCACAATGCGATACGCGGTCACCTCCACCTTTTGGGCCAGGCGCTCCTCCACCCCGAACAGCGAAAGTTCCACCTCCATTTTACCGGGCACATGCACCGCATCGCAGAGGTCGGTCAGCGCGGCATTGAGGCCAAAGGCCGCCAGGTTGCTGCTCAACAGGTCATGGCTTATGCGCCGCACTTCGCCCACGGCGGTATCCAGCAGCCCCATGACCTTCTTGAAGTGCTCCGGTCCGTTGGCGACGACTTTGGCCATGCGGTCCTCCAACGCGCTGAACTGCAGTTTTACCCCGCTGAGCAAGCTGCCGACGTGATCGTGCAGGTCCTTCGCCACGCGTTTCCGTTCCTTGTCCTGGCCGTCCATCGTAGCGGTAACCAAGCGCAGTTCCTGTTCCGTGAGCACCTGTTCCACACGTTGTTCGCTGATGCGTTTCTGCTGCTCAGCGAGTGTGCGTGCATGGCTCACGTTGCGGTAAATGAGGAAGCCGACGACGAGTAGGGCCACCAAGGTCCCGATCAAGATGTTCCGTTGCGCTCCACGGGCTCGGAACCGCGCTTGGACCTTCTCACTCTCCAACTGCTGCACCTGGATGGTGCGTTCCTTCTTCTCGGTCTCGTAGCCGATCTCCAGCCGGTTGATGAGTTCGCTTTCCTTGATCGCGTCCAAGCTGTCTTTTAGTGCGATGTGGCGTTCGAGGTGGGCCAGGGCCTCGTCCTCGCGACCCAACTCTTTCAGGTATTGGTACATCTTCTCTTCCGCTTCGGTCTCCAGTTCAAGCGAATGAGCGGCATGGCTCAGGGTGATGGTCATTTCCGCAGCGGTCAGGGCACTGTCGCGAAGTCCCTGCTGCCAGTAAGCAGAGGCGAGGTAGTGGTAGTTGTACACCTGCGTACCGGTGTCGCCCAGTTCGCGCAGTATGCCCATGGACCGATCGAGGTAGCCTCGGGCGAGGTCATAGCGTCCCGAGTCGTTGTACATGACGGCCAGGCAGCGGAGGAGTTCCGCTTCGAAGGCTGGGTCGCCAAGCTCCTTGTTGCGTTCAAGCGCATCCTCGTAGACGGCTATCGCTTCGGGGATGCCTTCTAGGAAATAGGTGACACCGCCGATGTTCTGCACGATGTTGCGCGCCAGGCTCGGATACCGGTTGGCCATGGCACAGTCGTAGCTGGCTTTGTATTTCTCCAGGGATTCCGGGAAGCGGTCCTGGTAGTAGAACATGTTGCCCCAGTTGATGAGCACGTTGCAACGCCCCCGCTCGTACCCAATGCTTTCGCACAGCTTCTCGGCTTCGATCAAGTCGGCGAGCATGTCATCGTACCGGCCCATGTGCCGCTCGATCTCCGCCCGGGTAATGATCGCCGCAGCGAGGAGCCGGTTCTCCTTCGCCCGACGCGCGAGGACGACCGCTGCCTCTGCGTCCACCAGCGCCAGGTCCTGTAACGAGAGATCCTTCAGGACGCGCGCTCGCTCGATCCGAAAGACCAGTTCCAGCCGGTCCGGGACGCGGTCCAGTAGCGGGACAACACTATCGAGCAATGCGAAGCTGACCAAGGAGTGGCCCTTGAACCGTTCCAAACGTGAGTCGATGCATGCGACAAGGAGTTCGATCTCGTTGTCGTGTATGCTGGCAGGCCGGATGCTATCGACCAGGCGGGAAGCTCCAGTGAGGTCCTCGCGGTCGAAGAGTCCCTCCGCCCTGTCGAGCATCGCGAGCACAACCGCCTGCTGTGCGGAGGCGGGATCTGAACCCCAGCAGCAGGCCAATAGAAGCGCCATGAAGAACGCCGGATGCAGGCCCGCGCGGCACCTACGCAGGTGCCGCGCGGGCTGCGCTTCCACCCCGTGCATGCTATGCATGTTCCTGGGTGGCCTCACATTATTCCATCCCGAACGGTGGGCCTGTCGCGGTGCGGGACATTGCCTTTGAGCTGGACCTCCACCGTGATCTCGCGTGGCTCTGCGTTCTTGAAAACGATCGTCAGATCCCACAGTTCCGTGGAGGGATTATCGAACAACTTGTCCTCTGTTTCCGCATAGTGTAGAATGAACGTGTCGTAGTCATCCGGTATTTCCGGGGTGGTCCCGACACGGACCACACCGCCCGTGTGGGTGATCTGGTACAGGTAGGGGTCGCCGAGTTTGGCGGGTGAAATGAGTTTGCCGGTGAACGTGGTCATATGAAAGATTTTTGGTGGTTGTTAAGAGACCTTGGTGGTAGGGAGGCCGACCAAGCCAAATTTGAACAAGGTCCAGCGATCGTGAAATACCCTGGTTCCGGTATTTTCAGCGTATCTGGATAGATGGGTAGGGGCCTTGGGGGAAATAGTGTGCGCGATCATCCCTTTGCGCGATCGATCCGGTAGATCAGCGCATCGCTGAACCGCTCGCACAGGCCTTCCTTCCAGAACCGTGCGCCGCATTTCTCCGCGACCCGGACGCTCGCAGCGTTCGCGCGTGCGATCTTCACCAGGATGTACCGCGCCTCGAAGCGTTCGAAGCCAACGGTGCTCAAGGCGCGGACGAGTTCTGTGCCATACCCCTTGCCCCAATGCGAACGCAAGAGGCGATAGCCCATCTGGGTCTCACCACCCTCGTCACGCCGCAGGCTGCAGCGGCCGATCCAGGTGCCATCAGCGAGTTCGATCGACCACCGGCCGAAACCGTGCGGTAACCCCACGCGATGGTCCGCGATCCAGACTTTCGCGGAGGCGAGGTCGGCAAAGGGTTTGTCGCCCACGTGGCGCAGTACTTCACGATCGTTATTGAGAAGAAGGATGTTCGTCGCATCCTCTGGCACGAGGTCGCGGATAACCAGTCGTTCGGTATTGGTGAGGATCATGTTGCGGGCGGAACATCCTCGATGCGGAGGTAGACAGGCAAGCCCTTCGCTACCATGAGGTCGCGCTCCCTGTTCGCCCCGGGGCTCTGGCCGATCAGCAGCAGGGCTTCGCACGCATTGATCACTGCGAGCGAGATCGCCATGTTCGCCGCGTATGGGTCAGTGGTCCGGGCCTGTTCCAACACGGGCAGGGCCGTGTTCATGCCGGTGACCGGAACAGGACCCATTTCGAGCAGTTGGGCGGCCGCGGAGTTCATCGCGTCGAGGTTCGCCTTGCGCTGGGCCTTCGTGGGCGCGGAATAGGTCCTGCTACACCGATGATCATGGGCGAAAGTCTACAAGGTAGGCCGTCGCACTCAGGTTGTTGACATCCCGGGGCGATGGCCCGGACCATGCGGATAACCCGCGACTACCTTTGTCCTTGCTCCGGTAGCGTCCGTAACCATGTCACAGACCAAGTTCGTCAACACCGCGCCTGTCTTTTTTCAGCGACTTCGTGAAGTGACCGAGGCTTACTTCAAGGAGAATAACCTGGCCAAGACCGGTGATCGGCGGTTGTATTGGAAGACCGCGATCCTGCTCACCGGGCTGGTGGGGCTGTACGCGGTACTGGTGTTCTTTACGCCGGGCCAGGCCTGGATATCCTTGGGGCTTTGCGCGGTGATGGGTGTGGTTGTGGCCAGCATCGGCTTCAATGTGATGCACGACGGTGCCCACGGGAGCTACAGCGGGCGCAAGTGGGTGAACGAGATGATGGGCCATTCGCTCAATTTCCTAGGCGGCAATGTGTACCTGTGGAAGCTGAAGCACAACGTGAACCACCACACCTTCACGAATATCGAAGGGATGGACGACGATATCGACATCAAACCTTTCGTGCGTGTGCATGAGGGGCAGAAGCGTTACTGGTTCCACCGGTTCCAGCACATCTATGGCCTGCTGCTCTACGGTACCACCTACCTGTTCTGGATCTACATCAACGACATCAAGAAGTACTTCACCGGGAAGATCGCGGACAACACCCGGATGAAACCGATGAGCACCAGGGAGCACATCATCTTCTGGACATCGAAGGTGTTCTACATCGCGCTCTTCCTTGTGCTGCCGATGTTCTTCGCGGGTGTGGTGCCAACACTGTTGGGCTATGGCGTTATGGTGTTCGTCACCGGCCTTGTGATCGCTGTGGTGTTCCAACTGGCGCACGTGGTGGAGCACGCCGAGTTCGTTCACCCCGAAACTGACGGTCACAACATCGAAGCGGAATGGGCGGTACACCAGGTGGCCACCACGGTGAATTTCGCCACGCGGAACAGGATGTGGAACTGGCTCTTCGGCGGTCTCAACTTTCAGGTGGAACACCACCTGTTCCCGCGCATCAGCCACGTACACTATCCCGCGCTCAACAAGCGGCTGAAGGCGGTATGCGCCGAGTTCGGTGTGGCCTATCGCGAGTTCCCTTCGCTGCGAAGCGCCCTGTGGTCGCACCTGATGTACTTGCGGCAGGTCGGGACGGCCTGATCGGTCAGTCCCTTAGAAGGACGATGCGCTCTGCGAAGCGCTCTTGCGGTGATGTGACGATCACGTGATAGATATTCTCCCGACCGTTCTAGTGCTGCAGAAGGAAGACCGATGATGCGCCCCGCGCGGTGGTGGCACGCAGCGCATAACTGCCCGGTGCGAGCGCGGGCAATGGGATCCGCTGCATGTTCCCGCCTTCCAGGAAGGGCCCCGTTCCGAAGAGCACGCGGCCCAGTGCGTCCATCAGCTCCACGCGCTGGATCTTTTCGGTGCCGGTGCGTAGCATGATGTGGTCGGTAAAGGGATTCGGGAATGGGCTTTCCACCAGCGCTGCCCCCTGGACCTCCATCAATCCCACTTGTGAACAGGATGGAGGATCACCCGGCAGGTTCGCATCGATCCAGGCCCATCGTACCTCGATCCAGTTCTTCAACTCCTGCACTTCGCCCGCATAGGTTGTTGGGTAGGGCCAGGGATTGGGTACCACATACTGCCCGAGGATAGGCCACACCGTGAAATTGCGCTGCTGGGCTGCATCGAGCAACAGGGCGACCGAATCACAGTAGGTCTCCAAATTATCAATGGATAGGAGCGTACCGCGCAGTTCGTTCCAGCGGCAACGCACCGCGTTCACGAAGTACGGATCTTCCTGCAGGCGCGGCCACCAGAACGGCACTTGTTGGCTCTCGTCCGGACAGGCATCGCCGAAGGCATAGGCCCAGCCGGCCGGGTTCGCGCCTTCACAGTAGTAGGCATTGGCCCAGGCGATGTCATAGTCCCACACGGGGCCCATGTGCAACTTGCCGCCATTGCTGTTCTTGTCCTTGTAGAGATAGCCGCTCAGGCGGTATGCGTCAACATTGCGGCTCAATTCGTTCAGCAGGAAGACGTCAACGAACGAAGGGACATCGGCATATGCCCTGTATCCCACTGCCGGATCGGCGAAGTCCGGCCCTGCGAGCGCGGTCTCAAAAGTGTCGATGAACGCCTGGATGTACGCCGTTTGTTCCGGCAGGATGTTATCCGGTTTCGGATAACGGTATTCCATGTAAGTGTGCTGTCCGTTCCCGCTCACAGCAGGCGGGTATGGTGAAACGAACCCGTTCTCCGGGCCATTGTCCCGATCGACGCTGAGGATGTAACCGCCAGTGAGGTCGTCGCCGCTGATGTCGTTCGAATCCAACTTCGCGATGTCCAATCGGCCCGGATCCCGTTTGATGCGTTCCATCAGCACGTAAACGCCCTCGTACTGGCCGTTCAGTATCAATTCCACATGCCGGTGCCGTGGAGCGTAGTGCCCCATGGCCCGGGCCAAGTGGTAGGTGAGCGTATTGTTCATCAATGACTTGTCGAAATGGTTCGCCGAAAGGATCCAATCGGTCTCCTCGGGCATGCCCAGGATCGGAGCCTCGACATCGACGCCCGCAGCGTCCCACAATTCAACCCCGTAAGACTTCTTCGGTGAGAGGTACAGTGAACTCGTGCCCCGGAGGTCGATGCCGATGAAGCCCTGGTAGTCGTTGAAGGGGTCGGTCACATTGTTCATGTTGCCAGGGCCGTTGTCGACGATACCCATGGAGGCTATGATCCTGTCCTCATCGATGATCATGCCGCCGTCGGTGTCGATCACCACGATGGGCAGGTTGGAGGAGTGCAAGGCCAGATAGCCCGCAGGCTCATTCCCGAAGGTGATGCTCCAGCTGATGACCAGTCCAGCATCCGCTCCCGGCGATGTATCGAGCACGTGCAATCGCCATTCGCCGTTCCCGCTCTGGCCATTGTTCACCACCCCCATCTGGCCTTGTGGCCGGTACGTTCCTGTAAAGGGTGGTGTGCCATTGGTAATGGAGATCGCAGCGTCATCACTGAAACACGTATTGGCGAAGGCGTCACTAGCCTCCCCTTGTCCGCTGGCCAATAAACCGGTCGTGCCATCGGGCGCCACGATCAGGACCTCCAGACTGGACAGCAAGGGATGGGTGATGGTGATGCAAACCCGTTCCAACCCGAACCCTATCGTGTCCACTGTTGCCGGAAGTCCGCTGGCGATGAGGGGGATCTCCAACACACTGCCATCATCGGGTATGGTAGCGCTGACGCCGACGAATGTCTGGGCTGCCAGTACCCCCGGACAGGCCAAGAACAGGATCGCGAATTGCGGCCCAAGCGGGTGGTGCAGCATGGTGGTGGTATAGGGTCAGCGAAGTTATCAGGATTTTCATCGTTTGTAAAACCCCCTTTCGTCGACTTATTCCAATACCACCGGCATCTCCTTCGGGTGCTTCACCGTGTAGCTGAAGCCGAGTTTCTTCGTCGCTTTCGGTTCCAAGGTGAAGTTCCAGGTAAGCTGCCCGGTCTGTTCGTTCACTTGCGCGCCGGGGCTTTCAACAAGTTTCACCTCGATCTCGCTCTGGGGGCTCAACGGCTGTTGGTCGCGCACCTCCAGGTCCACCGTAGTGGTCTTCGTGTTGCGCACGGTAAGGTCCCAGCCCACGGTCACCGTGCGGGATCCGCCGATCACCGCTTTCTCATTCGTGCTCTTTCGCTTCACCCGTTCAACGACCACGCCCTTGTCACGACCGAGCGAGATGGCCAGTGTGTCCGAAGGCACATCTAGTTGCAGGTAGCTCACGCCAACGAATGTGCCTTCGAAGAAGACATTGGCTTCGCCCGGCAAAAGGTTCAGGTCTTCCCAACCTGTTGTGCGAGCGTAGAGGAACGCGTCGCGGTCCAGCTTCGGTGTTGCGTAATGCTTGTATGTGGCGGGTATGCTGTGCGTGTTCACACCCACCGTGTGCGGTACCCCATCGCTCGGCACACTGAAGGGTGTTTCGATCGCGAACTCAATGGTGGTGGTGCGGAAGTTCACCGTGTTGGCAACCGTGGTGCTGGCATCCATTTCCATCAACCCTTTGTTGCTCTCGCCATCGGCTGTGGCGGGTGCTGCCGCCGCAGGCATTTCATCATATCGGCTGCTTCTGTGGCGTGTGGAGATGGTCTGCTGTCGGTATATCTGCGCCATGTACAGCGTCCAAGGGTTCAGTGCGGGCATCACACCACCGAGCGTGGGGTTGCCGCTGCTCAGGCTCAGGTCCACCTTATTCCAATCCTCGCCGGTGTTGTTCGTGACCATCGCCTTCATGAGCAGTTCGATCGGCTGGCTGGTGCTCTTCGCGCGCAGGTCGTATGCAGGTAGCCATCCCGCGTTCCCCACGAAATACGTCAGCGTGAACGTCGCGGCCACGTCCACCCCGCTGCTGATCTCCACGACGATCTCACTGGTCGGGCGTGGGGCCTGGCTCTGCAACGTGGCGAGTTGCTGCCGAAGCTTGTCGGCTTCGGTGCTGATCACCGTTAGCTTTTCCTGTTGCGCCCACCAACCCGCTTTCATGGCCTTCATGCGCTCGCGCGTGTAGTCGTTCACCGCCTGCAACTGCGCTGCGGTTACACCGTTCTGTTGGCCGGCGATGGCGTTGTTCTTCAATAGCAGTTGTTCTTCGACCTCCCAGACCTGTTGAAGGCCCTTCTGGATGTTCCAATCGTGTTCGTACTGCCTGATCCGCTTTTGCAGATCGTCGACTTCGGCTTTTTTCGGGCTTTCGGTCAGGTAGTTCATCCGGTGGTTCACGCTCAGGATGCTGTAACCGCCCTTGCCCGTTACCTGTATGCTTTGTGGGTCGATCCCTTCCGCCAGACCGGTAAAGACCAGCGTGCTCGTGCCACTGGGAACGGTTGCGCTCGCCGAACGCGAGACTTGCGCACCACTGAGGAAGACCTTGGCCTCGGTGATCTTGCTTGCGATGTGTTTCTCACCCTCGGCGGCAAGCGCGGAAGAGAAGCAGAACAGTGCGAACGTGGGGAGCGAGGCGCGTATGCGCATGGTGGTGGTGTTAGGGAACGAAGGTATCCGCACCGGCGGCTACTGAGCACTGTACACCAGTACCCGGCCTTGGTTCGATCCTACACCAATCCGTCCTTGATCGCACGGCTCACCGCTTCGGTGCCACTGCCCACTTGCAGCTTCTCATAGATGTGCCGCAGGTGGCTGTCCACGGTGTGGTAGCTGATGCCAAGCTCATCGGCGATCATCTTGTAGCTGCGGCCCTTCACCAGCAAGGTGAGCACGCTCTTCTCCCGGTCGCTCAGTCCTGCGGAATTGATGGCGGGGTTGGGGGTGTTCCGGTTCGTGGCCGCATTGACCCTGAAAAGTTCGAGCACCTTGAAGGCGATGGCCGGTGTGATCGGGGATCCGCCGGCATGCACGTCTCGGATGGCCTTCATCATCTCCCCGGCACTTGCGGTCTTCAAAATATATCCCCTCGCCCCCGAGCAGATCGCATCGAACACCTTGTCATCATCATCGAACACGGTCTGCATCAGTATCCGTGCATCGGGGTAGCGGGCTTTGATGGACCGCACGCCTTCGATCCCGTTCATGCCCGGCATCTGTATGTCCATCACGATCACATCCGGCTTGGCAGCATCGAGATCGCGCATCATTTGGCTCAGGTCTGGATGCACCGCCACGCACACCATGTCCGGCTGCGCATCCACCAGCATACGGAACATATCGCGCAGGTCCTTGTTGTCGTCGAAGGCGATGACGCGGATGGTGGGGTCGCTCATGGATGATGTGTTCCGGAAGTTCGAAGGAATGGCTCGCTCGCATCGTACGCAAATGGCACTGACGGCCCTTGGGTCGGA
>Ga0105046_10011234_pt1 | contig 13932 bp, 3 predicted proteins | sample MAT03_FD_78385 | JGI IMG/M metagenome (GOLD analysis project Ga0105046, IMG submission 78385) | Freshwater microbial communities from Lake Fryxell liftoff mats and glacier meltwater in Antarctica - MAT-03 (megahit assembly) | ecosystem: Environmental > Aquatic > Freshwater > Ice > Liftoff... | reverse complement strand
GTCCAAGATCGATCGCACTTCTTGGGTGTTCAAACAATCCAGCAGCACCGCCCCGCCACGTAGATTGAGCGACTTGGCGAGTTCGCGAATCCTCCCGCGTCGCTGTCCTGAACTGGTTCCGAGTTGTCCCATGTTCTCACGCAGGAAATCTAGAAAGCCGACACGCACGGAGTTGGCACGGCCCATGTTCCGCTCCAATACCTGCTGGGCGATGTCGAGATCTGATAGTAGCACTTCGGTCAACTCGAACGGGTCGGCGCGCTTTGGGTCGTGAGTTAGGTATCCATACCACCAAAGCCGGGCTATGCCGTTGCGCAGGAGCATCCGGCTCTGGTTTTGCCGCACGAAATAGTGTTCGAGAACGTAGCGTACCTTTTTGGCATCGTCGCCGGTCTGGCGCGACACATCCCACCGCTTTCGCATGTACTTCCAACATTCCGTATGCGTGAGCCGGGTCCACAATCGCGGGTCGCGGGCCTGTACCGGAGTTAGTTTGGGAAACGCGCTGAAAACGATCTTGGTGTTCTCCAAGTCCTTCAAGCCATCCTCGTCCGGCAACTCCAATTCGAGCGGGATGGCTGGCTCCAGCGAACTAGCGAGGCGCACTTTGCCGTTGCCCGTCGGCTTTCCTGCCCACGGTTTGTTGTCTGAATATCGCTCCAAGTTCTGAGCGACATTGCCCCGCAGGTGTCGGACGTGGTGCGACTTGAAGAGGTCGAGCGGCACTAGCGAACTCCTTCTCACGCGGGCGATGCCGCAGAATATGTTTGGGCGGACGCAAGTGCGCGACGGATGGGAAGGCCAAGGAGTTGCTGAGCCTTCTCCAACGCGGTCGTCGCAGAACTGACTGACAATGTATCGATGCGCCTGCGAAGAACTTTGGCCCACTTATGTTCCGTCCCGCCTTCTGAATCATCATCAAGCTGGTGGATCGCTTCGATAAGGACGGGCAGTACCAGCGTCGTGGTTAGGTGATTTGTCAGATGTGGGACGGCTTTCATCTCGCCATAAGCGGTGAAGTCCTGCTCGCAGAGCAGAATACGAATTTTGTCTGCGTCGAAGTCAGCCTCCATCGAGTGATCACCTGCCTTACCGGACTCCTCGACCACCATCAGCGCCCCGACCTTTCGTAAAGGATCGAGCGAGTGGTCGGCGTCGAATGTGTACGCGTCTGCCACAGCGAGGATGTCGCTCGGACTGATGGAGAACACAGCGCCCGCATAGTCTTCATGCGAACCATCGACCGTATATTCGGGCATCACAGCCTTTGCCCGCACGAACGCGTTCACCTCGACGGTATCATGGATTGCGGTGGTTGGGATCGTCGCGCGGTAAGAATCCTCGGTGAAATCGAAGGCACTGCGATAAAGCGTGTTGCTGCATTCGACGTGCATCGTGTAGCACGCCTTTCCTTTTTTGATCGCTTGCAGCAACGTCTTGCTGCTGCATTGGATCTTCACCTTAATGTAGAAGTTCGATTTATCCTGCTCGGACTCGAAAGTTGCTTGGAACTCCGCGCCCGGAACATCGTCCCCGTTTCCGACAACCGGATGAGGGAAGGAACGGTTACTCAGCCGCATTGGATTGCACCTCCTCAGCGGTGACTTGGAGTGAGAGTCGGCGTGGCTCAGCTAATTGGACCTCCACCCGTAGGGCGGTGGACTTTGGAAACGCTACTGGACCGATGCGGCCAAGTGAGGGCACTTCGAGTTTCTTCCCGCCGAGCACTCTCGCTGAATGGAGCCTAACGGGAACGGGGAGTGTGTCGTCGCCAACCGCCGCGACGGCGAGAAACACATCGCCCGTCGGCCTCGGCTGAGGCGGGTGAATCGCGAGCGTGTAAGCGCCAACGGCGAGATCGGTCAGGAATGCCCGACTGCGCACTTCGACCGGGTATCGGCCACTACTCCCTCCGGCCGCACCATTGCCATCTTTCCCACCCTTGCTCCCCTTGTCACCGCCATCGGTTTCGTTCGTGTCGCCACCCTGATCTCCGTCATCGCCGTCCGTGGATTCGTCCCCGGCCCCGACTGAGCTGCCACCAGGGTGCAAAGCCTGCTTCTTTGGAAGACTCTTCCCTTGGATGGATTGGGGTTTTGCCGTTCGGTCAAAGCTCTCGTTTTTCCCCTCACCGTCCGCTGACGCCCCATCAAACGCCTCTTCAGGACTATCGCCGTCATCGGGAAGGTACTGATTAAGGTCGGGGATCGCAATTACCTTCTCAGTGCTGGCAGGCGCGAGCGACTTGATCCTGTCGATGATGAGGTCGTCCAGCTCTTTCTTGACCTTCCGATTCGCACCTTTCTCGGGCAAGTCAGCACTCCAATCATCGTGCCGTGGCGGTTCCATCTGCCGCAGAACTTCGTTTCCGTACTTGTCACAGCATTCGAATACGCCGACGTATGGCACCCGGCTGCGGCCCCGACGAGCGTAAATGACCATGCCTGTCGATCGCACCATCGCGACATAATTCGGGTAGGACTGGTCGCCGGACAGGAAGAAAGTGGAGACGTTTCCAAGATTGGTTAAATGGTGGGTTTGCTTCGCCGCAGGATCGGTATATGCCTGGTAATACAAATGTGCGTCGAAGTCTTTGTGGCTTTGACTGTACTGGGTGAGCAGGCTCGCAAGACTCTTCTTGGAGACGGTGATGTCTCCCACATTCACTGTCAAAATGCCGCGATGAATCGCCGGCCAGAAGTTCTCCAAAATAGAATAGATGATTTCCTCTTCCCACTCCGACGCCGCATTATAACCCAGTACGAATACGTCGGTGCCTTCCTCATCGCGACGGAACGCCTTCGGGATATCTTTCTTGCTTCGGATAGACTTGCCATCCGCTCCGCCGAGAAAGCCAGTAGGTTGTCGCCGCCCTTTCGGACCATCGTGAGTCGTGAGCCGGGCAACTCCTTGGAATGCACTCGACCCATCCTTAATGCGAGTGGAATATAGAACCGTAAGCAGCCGGCTCGCAGCAAATGGGGCGTGTTTTCCAAGGCCAAATGAGCCACCCGCTCCCATCCCCTTCGCGGAGGAGCCGCTTGAGCGGACAAGATTGTACCAACCCTCATCACGATCCGTGTCCGTACCGGGAACTCCGGTAGTGTTTGCATCACCGATTCGAAGGCAAGTCACATTCTTCCCCATAGCGAGTTGATGCGCACGGTCGAAGAACGCCTTCGCTTTGCCATCTTTCGCCCAGTAGCTTCCGCAACGTTTGAGCGCATCGGTCAGTTCGCTCAGCCCCGGAATCTCCGCACGTGCAATGGTGAGAAGCTCGAACGTCACCGTGAACTGCAACACGCTGCTATCGACCAAGAGCAGCCTTGCCCGGTCGTCGTCGGCATGTCGGCCGATGCGGCGAGTGATGGCGATGCCTTCCATTCAGGGCGGATCGCGCGCGCCACCGCCCATTGGCAAAACTGCCATACCACGTTAATCACTGTTTTTAATTGCAAAGGCAGAATTCGCCGGTATCTTTGTCCACATCGCTGGCGCGCCTTTCCTTTGGTGCCAGGGGGCAGCCCTACCGCCAGCTTGAATTACCCTCCCCATTTCAAGGACGTTCCCGTGAAACTCCCCCTTCGGGCGTGGACGCGGTTTCTTTGCGCGCTGGGTTACCGTGCCCAGCCTTCCCGCCAGCTTGAACGATCGCGGCTTTACCGCGGTCTGGCGTTCGAGTGCCTGGAGTCGCGGCAAGTCATGGCCGCTGACCTGGCGACGTCCGAACTGTTGGCGCTAGAGAACGTGGCCATCGTCACGGCCGAGGCCGTGGCCGGCGAGACCGAACAGCAATCGGCGCTGCGCGAGCGGGGCGCGTCGCTGATTCATTGGGAAGGGCGCGATGTCTACGCGCTGACCAATCAATGGCTGATCCAGTTCGATGACGAACAGACGCTGGACCTGGGAGGAATCGACGCCAGCGCCCTGGCCAGCCAGGTTCACTCCGCGCGCCGCCTGTCGGACGGCCTGCTGCTGATCGAAACAACCGGCGCCGACTATGCCAGCCTCGAGTCGGCCCTGGGGAGCGTCGTGCCAGGCGCCAAGCTCGAGCCCAATTTTGTGGTCTGGGCCGGCGTGATGCCCAACGACACCCAGTTCAGCAACATGTGGGCGCTGAACAACACCGGACAGACTGGCGGCACGGTCGACGCCGACATCGACGCTCCCGAAGCCTGGGACATCACCACGGGAGACGGCAGCGTCGTGGTAGCTGTGATCGATACTGGCATCGACTACACCCACCCTGATCTGGTGTCCAACATTTGGATCAACGCGGGCGAGATCGCCGGCGATGGTATCGATAACGATACCAACGGCTACATCGACGACATCCATGGCTGGGACTTCGTCAACGACGACGGCAACCCCATGGACGACGATGGCCATGGCACCCACGTGGCCGGCACGATCGACGCGCGGGGGAACAACGCGCTGGGCGTCTCGGGCGTGGCCCCCAACGTCAAGCTGATGGCCCTTAAGTTCCTCGATAGCGAAGGCTTCGGCTACGTCTCCGATGCGGTCTCGGCCGTGAACTACGCGACCATGATGAAGCGCGATCATGGCGTGAACGTCGTGGCCACCAACAACAGTTGGGGCGGAGGGAGCTTCTCGCAGGCGCTGTACGATGCGATCTCGGCCGCCAACACCCAGGACATTCTGTTCGTGGCTGCCGCCGGCAACGATGGCCGCGACAACTACTACTATGCCAGCTATCCAGCCAACTACGACCTGCCGAACGTGATCTCGGTGGCCTCGACCGACCACAACGACGAGCTGTCGTGGTTCTCGAACTACGGGGCGAATGTCGATCTGGCCGCGCCGGGCGAGAGCATCCTTAGCACCCTTCCCGGCGGAGGCTACGGTACGCTCAGCGGCACCTCGATGGCGACACCGCACGTGGCTGGGGCCGTGGCGCTGCTCAAGATGGCCGAACCCGGCCTGACGGGCGCCCAGATCAAGGCCCGGCTGCTGGCGCAGAGCGACGAGGTTCTCCCCTACACGGTCTCGCCTGCCCAAGGGTACGTGATGACCGGCGGGCGGCTGAATCTGGCCTCGGCCCTCGATCCGCAGTCGGGCGTCCATCTGCGCGCCACACAGGCTACGATCGCCGGAGGGAATGGAGATCACTTCGCCAACCCCGGCGAGACGATCACCTTCTCTCCCACGCTGCTCAATCGGGGTGAAACGGCCGCCACGGGCGTGACCGTGGCCATCCGCAGTCTGCACGCCGGGGTCACGGTCGTGGGCCCCGCCACCAAGTCGTACGGCACGCTCAACCCGTTCTATTTTGTCACGCAGGGAAACGCCTTCCAACTGCAGATCGACGCCGGCCTGGCGGATATGACCGAGGTGCAAGTCGAGCTGACCCTCACCTCGGCTGAAGGAGGCACCGAGGTTCAGGTTCTGTCGTTCTCGGTCCTCAAACTAACCAGCGCCGCAGAGACGACGGTAAACTTCGTCGTCTCGGCCACCGTGGCCGACCCGGTGCGGAACATCGTCTACGTGGTCGATCGGACCCATCGGAAGCTGCTGGCGATCGATACAGAGTTGGGGCGGACCATCGCCCACGTCGATCTGGCCGCCGATCCGATTCTGGGGAGCATCACCACCAGCCTGAACGGCGACCGCGTCTTTGTGGCCTTGCAGGGGAGTCAGCAGATTCAGGTCTTCAAGACCAACTTCCCTGATGGGGGCTTCGAGCCGCTTGCCCTCTACAGCGTGCCTTACTTCCCCACCTATCTGGCCTTTGGCTCGGGGAATCGGCTGATCGCCAGCTTCAATCACAAGATCAACCTGCTCGATGCCGACACCGGCGCGATCTTGGGGACGGAGGGGACCGCCCTGGCGAACAACTCGTTCCCCGACGATCCCATGCTCGATACCAGCCCGGACGGCAATACGCTGTATGCCGCGCATGGCTTGTATGGAGTTCCTTACAGCGAGATCAACTCTTACGACATCTCGCATACCGGCGCGCCGGCCGGTCTGGAGACCTACCACAACGCCGTGCCGGCTCTGTTCCGGGACTTCAAGGTTGACTCGGCCAACGGCCGCCTGCTGATGGCCAGTTCGGCCCCGCCGTATGACCTGGAAACGATCGACCTCGAGAGTGGCGACTCGCGATTCTGGAGCGTGGCGGCTGCTTATCCCAACTCGATCGACTTCCATCCCGATCAGAATGTGGTCTATGTCGGCACGGGGGACCCATACGCCGGGACCATCCGCCGTTTCAATCGGACGACCGGCGAAATCTTGGGCGATTTCATCCCCAGCATGCGTCGCATTGAAGAAGGAATGCTGGAAGCCACCGCTGGCGGACAGGCCTTGTACGTCACCCTTCCCGGTTCGACCGAGATTGCCTCTCGGATCGGCGTGATCGGCGTCAGTTCTCTGGTCATCGACGGCGTCCCGCTGGCCAAGTTCAGTGTCTCGGCTTCCTCGGGCGCGCCGGCGCTCTCGGTGAACTTCGATGCGGCCGCCTCCGTCGATTTTGAACTGGGGGGACAGATCGCTTCGTATAGCTGGGACTTTGGCGATGGCACCACTGCCACCGGGGCTCAAGCCCAGCACACGTACTCGCAGAACGGCACCTATCGCGTTCGCCTGCGCGTCACCGATTCCAGCGGTCAATACGACGACGCCTGGCGGACAATCGGCGTCAGCAATCCGCCGACGGCGGCCAGTCAGTCGCTTAGCGTGCCGGAAGATGGCCAACTGGTGGTCCAGTTAGCTGGGACCGATCCGGACAACGATTCGCTCACCTTCGAGATTCTGACTCCGCCGACCCATGGATCGCTGACGGTCAACGGCGCGGTCGCCAGCTATACGCCTGCGGCCAACTACAACGGCCCGGACTCCTTCAGCTACCGAGCCAGCGACGGTCGCACGACCAGTACGCCGGCTACGGTAACAATCAACGTGACGAGCGTGAACGATGCTCCTCTGGCAAAGGACGACGTCTTTACCACGGCCGTGAATGCGCCGGTTTCTACGCTCGATGTCCGCGGAAACGACAAGGATGTGGACGACGCAACCCTGACGATCACGGGTGTTACCGCCGCATCGCACGGCACGGTGGTCTCGCACGGCGATGGCACGTTCACCTACACGCCCGAAGCCGGCTACATTGGCTTTGATTCATTCGAGTACACGGTGACCGACGCCCAGGGGCTTTCGGATACCGCTACCGTGACGGTGGCCATCTCGACCGCGATCCTGGATGGAGATTGGGAAACGCTGGGAGGAGGTGCCGGTCACACGGGCTACTTCGGCGGCGTGGTCGGATCGGCGGCGCTCGCCTTGGAGTGGTCGGCCGTGGTCTCGAACATGGCATTGGCCGAGCCGGCGGTGGCAGACGGCAAGATCTTTGCCATGATCCGCGAAGGGACGACCTTCTACATCGAAGCCCGCGACGAAGTGACGCATGCCGTGTTGTGGCGATCGAATGTGTCGGCCGTCGGGGTCGGGACGTACTCTCCGCTGACCTACGCCGACGGGGTGGTCTACGTCCATCGGAACTACAACCCCGGCACCGGCAACTCCGAGCCTTCGGCCGTGTGGGCGATTGACGCTGAGGACGGCAGCCTGATCTGGAAGCACTACCTGGGCGAACAGTGGACGACGCATCTCGCTCCCACCGTGGCCGACGGCGTCGTGTGGGTCGCGTCCCTCTACTACAACGGTCTGTACGGCATCAAAGTGGCCGACGGCACGCGACACTTCCTGCATACGCTGCCGCAGCAGAACGGATGGACGCCGACCGTCGCCGACGGCAAGGTCTATACATGGGTCAAAGGAACGCTGACGCAGTGGCATGCCGCCAACGGCTCGCTCGACTGGCAACTGCAGTTGGGAAACAGCCAGAACGGGACCACAGGGACCGTAACGGCGGTCGACGGCACGCTGTATGTGAATCAGTACTATTCCAGCAGCGATCCGCCGCGGCTGTACGCGATTGATTCCGCCACGCATCAGGTTAAGTGGCAGTTGGACCAGGCCTTCGGCGGAACGGCCTCCGTTTCCGGCGGAGTCGTCTACATGCGCGGCACCAACACCGTAACGGCCATCGACGCTGCCAACGGGCAGGTGCTTCGGACCTTCAACGTCCCCTCCGTCACAGGGAGCTTGATCGTGACGGACGACGCCCTGATCGCGGCCTCGACCAGTGCGACTTATGTCTTCCAGCGAAACACCGGCGCGCTCTTGCATCAGCTCGGCATCGGCGGCAACCTGAGCCTGGCCAACGACCGTCTGTATGTCGCGACCTCGGCGGGTGAACTGTTGGCCTTCCGCTTCTCGAACGAACTGAATGGCCAGCCGATCGGCGCAGCCGATGCCTTCAGCACGAACGAGGACACCCAAGCGACACTGAATGTGCTGGCCAACGACAGCGATCCGGATAGCGATCCGCTGACACTGGTCTCGGTCACGACTCCCGCCCACGGCACGGCGACGATCCTGGCCAACGGGACGATTCGCTACACGCCAGTCGCCAACTACTTTGGCGCCGACAGTTTCACCTACACCCTGCGCGACGCGCGTTACGGCACGGCCACAGCCACCGTCTCGCTAACCATCAACAGCGTGAATGACGCCCCGGTCTCGCAGGCCGCGACGTTCATTGTTCGCACCAGCACCCCGGCACCGATCACGGTTGCGGCCACGGATGTCGAGAGCGACCCGCTCACCTACAGCATTGTCAGCAATCCGGCGACTGGTTCGTTGACGGGGACCGGCCCCAACTGGACTTACACGCCGGCCACAGGCTTCGCCGGGCTCGTCACGTTTACTTACCGCACGTTCGACGGTCAGGCTTACAGCAACACGGCCACGGTCACGATCCGGGTCAACGATCCGCCGGTGGCCAACTCGGGGAGCGTCCAAGCCAACGAGAGCCAGGCCCTGACGTTTACTCCGCCCGCCAGCGACCCGAACAACAACCCGCTCACGGCCATCATCGTCAGCGCTCCGTCGCACGGCACAGCCGTGGCCTCGGGGGGCAACATCATCTACACGCCGGTCACGGGCTATATTGGCCCCGATAGCTTTACGTATCGTGTCAGCGATGGCGTCGAGCAGAGCGGTGTGGCGACGATCAACGTGACCGTGATCGATGTCAACTCGGCCCCACTGGCGGTCGATGACAATTGGGCCACCAAGGTGGGCGTCGCTACGACCACCGCGGCCGTGGTGAACAACGACATCGACGCCGAGGGAGACTTCCTGAACGTCGTCTCGTTTACCAACGCCGCCCACGGAACGTTGGTCCTGAATCCGAATAACTCGTTCACGTACACGCCCGACGCGGGCTATACCGGGATCGATCAGTTCACCTACACCATCGGCGACGGCTCGGGGCTGACCGACGTCGGCCTGATGACCATCTCGGTAGGCGATGGAAACCTGGCCGGCAACTGGACCATGGCCGGCGAGGATGCCGCGCATACGGGCACCTTCGCTGGTTCGCTGCTGGGGACGCAGGTCTCCGAGAAATGGGTCGTCACCGTGGACACGGTTGCGGTCCGTCAGGTGGTGGTTGCCGAGGGGCAGGTCTTCCTGACGACCGACCGCTACAGCCTGGCCGACAACTACGTGATCGCCCTGAACGGGACGACGGGAGCCGAGACCTGGCGGCGGCTGTTCGCCCCCAACGGTTCCACGTTGGGCAATCGGCTCCACGCGCCGGCCTATAGTAACGGCAAGCTGATCGTGCAGCACAGCAACCACAATACCGACACACAAGTCTGGGCCCTGAATCCTCAGACCGGCGGCACCATCTGGTCGCTCAATCAGTCGTCGCAATTTCCCAACTACCTGGCACCGACCATCGACAACGGGACGATCTACGTAAACTCCGGAAGCTACGGTGGTTTACTGGCCATCAACGAGGCGAACGGCACTCAGAAGTTCTTCCAGTCCCCCACGGTGATGCAGAACATCGACCAATGGTCGGCCACGGTCTCGGGCGGGCGACTATTCACCTACATGGATGGCGACCTGCGCGAGCACGACATCACCACCGGGGCCATTCTGTGGACGACGGCCGTCTCGACCTACGGCAGCGGTGGGCGGATTGCTGCCATCGAAGGGAACTTTGCCTATGTCACCACGCAGGCCGTCGGTGCAGGGAGCAGTGGTCTGCAGGCCGTGAACCTGACAACACGCGCCGTGGCCTGGCAGGCCGCCGGACAGTTTGTGGGGTCGCCCGCCGTCTCGGGCGGGACAGTCTACGCCCTGCAAGGGAACAATGTCCTGGCCTTTAACGCCACGACCGGCGCGCTGCAGATGACCTTCGCTGGGGACTCGGCTCTGGCTGGCCAGCCGATCGTGACGGACGATGCCATCCTGGTCGCCTCTGCCACCAAGACCTATCTGTTCCAACGTTCCAATGGCGCGCTGCTGACCATCATCCCGCACGGCGGCATTCTGTCTCTGGCCGACAACACCCTGTACATCGCCAAGGCCAACGGCGAGCTGAGGGCTTATGCACTGACCACGCCCGCCGCTACCTCGGACACGTTGCCCCAGGCGGTGATCAGCGACGTCACCCTGAACGAAGGGAACAGCGGCACGACGCTGGCCAACTTCGTGGTGCAGCTCTCGTCGACTCCAACCCAGGACGTGGTGATCGACTACGCGACGGCCAGCGGCACGGCCACGGCCGACAGCGACTTTGTGGCCAAGACCGGCCAGTTGATCATTCCGGCCGGCCAGCGGCGCGGTGTGATCTCCATCGAAGTCATCGGGGATACCCGCAACGGAGTCAACGAGAAGTTCACCGTCAACCTGATCTCGGCCAACGGTGCCGCGCTGGTCGACAATCAGGGAACGGGGACGATCAACAACGACGACGCGGTGCCGACGCTCAAGATCCTGGACACGCAGGTTTTGGAAGGGAACTCCGGCACGGTGCCGGCGGTCTTTACCGTGCAGCTTTCGCAGGCCAGCGAGCGCGATGTCTCGGTCTACTACAACACGGCCTATGGCAACGCGACCGCGCCGACCGACTTTACCACGACAGGCGGCCTGCTGACGATCGCAGCCGGGCAGACCACCGGCACGATCGCTGTCCCTGTGCTGGGCGAGGCGCTGAACGAGTTCGACGAAACGTTCTACGTGAATCTGGTCACGCCGACCAACGCCACCATCGCCGATAGCCAAGGCCTGGGAACGATTGTCAACGATGACCCGCTCCCCAGCCTCTCGATCAACGATGTGCAAGTCACCGAGGGGAACACCGGCAGTCTGCTGATGACCTTCACCATTACCTTATCGGTTGCCAGCGGCCGCACCCTGACAGTGAACTACAGCACGGCCAGCCTGACCGCGACAGCTTCCAGCGACTTTACACCCTCGAGCGCAACAATCACCTTCTCGCCCGGTCAACTCACCCGGACGTTTACGGTGCCGATCCTGGGAGACACGATCAGCGAAGGGAACGAGATCTTCTTCGTCAATCTGTCGACTCCCGTCTGGGCCACGATCAGCGACGGGCAGGGGATTGGCAAGATTATCGACAACGAAGCCGCTCCGGCCAATTTGTCCCCCGTTGTGCTTGATGCCGCCTTTGCGTCGATTGAGCACCCGGCCAACGGCACCGTGATCGGGGCCATCTTCTCCACCGATCCCAACCCTTCGACCACGCTGACCTGGTCGATCGTCTCCGGCAATACGGGCGGAGCCTTCAGCGTCGACGGGGCGGGGCAACTGGTGGTGGCCAACTCGACCGCCATCAACTTCGAGTCGACGCCCGTCTTCAACCTGGTAGTCAAGGCGACCGATCCAGGCGGCTTGAACGATACGGCGGCCATTACGGTCACGCTGAGCGACCGGAACGATGCCCCGCATATCGGCGAGCAGACTTTCAGCGTCCCTGAAAACAGCGCCGCAGGGACCGTGGTAGGGACGGTCGTCGCGGGCGACCCGGATCAGGGAACCTTCGCAGGCCCGCTGACCTACTGGATCGTTGGCGGGGCGACTCAGGCCTTGGCCATCGACTCGGCCACCGGCGTTCTGACGGTCGCCAACTCCGCCTGGTTCAACTACGAACAGCAGCCGACGCTCTCGGTCACTGTCGAGACGCGTGATCCGAGCGGCCTGACGGCCTCGGCGGTCATGACCATCCAGGTGACCAACGTCGCCGAGCCTTCGGTGGTGCAGCCCGGCTCGGGGAGCGTGGCCGAAAACGCAGCGAACGGCACCGTGGTCGGAATGATCGTCGCCAGCGATCCGGACGCCGATCCCTTGAGCCTGTCGATCACCGCCGGCAACACCGGCGGAGCATTCAGCATCAACGGGCTGGGCCAGATCGTGGTGGCCAATGCGGCCGCGCTGAACTACGAGGTGCAGTCCTCGTATGACCTCACCATCACGGTCAACGATGGGATCTTCACCAGCAGTGCCGTCTTTACCGTCAGCGTGCTCGATATCAATGAGACACCGAACCTGAGCAACCAGACCTTCACGTTGAACGAGAACAGCGTCGCAGGAACGCTGCTGGGCACGGTCGTGGCCAGCGATCCCGACTTTGATCCGCTGACGTATGCGATCACCGCCGGCAATACCTCGGGGGCGTTCAGCATCAACTCCGCGACCGGCGAACTGTATGTCGCGAATGCGGCAGCGCTCGATTTCGAGACCACCCCGGTCTTCAACCTGACGGTTCGCGTGACGGACGATGGCACGCCGACTCTGAATCGGACGGCGACGATCACGGTGAACTTGAACAACGTGACCGTTCCAGCCCCCTGGACCACAGCCGATATCGGCGCGGTGGCGGCCACCGGCATGGCCGAGCTCGACCAGGGCGTGTTCACCGTCAAGGGTTCGGGAGTTGACATCTGGGGGACCAGCGACGAGTTCCGCTTTGTCTACCAGCGGCTGACCGGCAACGGAGAGATCATCGCCCGGGTCGACAGTCTGACTAACACAAACAGCTGGGCCAAGGCAGGGGTCATGATCCGCGACACCCTGGCGACAAACTCCAAGGAAGTCGCGATGTTCGACTCTTACAGCCAGGGGACGACTTTCCAGTATCGGTCGTCGACGGGCGGAAGCAGTGCGAACAAGGCGTCGACCGGGGCGGCGCCGATCTGGGTCCGCTTGGTCCGCAATGGCAATACGCTGACGGGTTACAAGTCGACCAACGGTACGACTTGGACGCAGGTCGGCACGGTGAACGTGACCATGGCCAGCACGGTCTACATCGGACTGGCCGTAACCTCGCACAACGACGGGGTCCTAACCACGGCACGCTTCTCGAATGTGCAACTGACGGGCGTGCTCTCGGGGGCATCGATCGCCGGGGCTTCTGTTTCCGGGGCTTCGATCTCTGGAGCCTCGAGCACTGCCCCTGCCGCGACAACCACGCCCGTGTCCAGCGCGACCAGCATTCCATTGCTCGACAGTCGGTCGCTGGACCGCCCGGCGCTGTCCGAAGGTCTGCGCAAGCTGGGGGCGGCAATCGACAAGCTGGAGCAGGAGATCGCGCTGCGTGCCGAGCAGAGCAACGAGGTAAAGCGCCGCGACGCCAAACGGAGCAAGCTGGTTCTGGACGGCCTGCTCGGGGACCTGTGGAACGACTAGTTGAGAGGGGGCGAATTGCCGGTGCTTGAGGTTCGAGCGAATCGAGAAGCTGCGAACTTACTGATTCCCGAGGATAAGCTACCGGGAGCTTGCGACCTGGGCGATTCGCACCGGTCGCTGGGAACCGCCGTATTGGTTCGGAAGTGCCGCGAAGATTTCGCCACCGCACTGCGAGAAGAACAGCTACGAACGGCGAGGGAGCAAGCGCCAGCGGCTGCGGGTCTGAGCGGCAGGGCGCTAGCAGGGTGCTGAAAAACTCAAACGGACTCCGAAGACTACGCTAAATGTTGCGGCGATGTTTTCGGGCGACACAACATGCAGTGCTGAAATCTGCCATTTTGGCGT
>Ga0105046_10011232_pt1 | contig 13934 bp, 7 predicted proteins | sample MAT03_FD_78385 | JGI IMG/M metagenome (GOLD analysis project Ga0105046, IMG submission 78385) | Freshwater microbial communities from Lake Fryxell liftoff mats and glacier meltwater in Antarctica - MAT-03 (megahit assembly) | ecosystem: Environmental > Aquatic > Freshwater > Ice > Liftoff... | reverse complement strand
TACGCGGCGTGCCGCGGACGGGGCGCAACGGGGGCGCAACGCGAGGCGTCCGGGGCGCCTCAGGGCCGGTGAGAGCAACTCGCGGCGTACCGTCATGCGATGAGCACGAACGTCAACGCGCGTGCGGCGACCCCGGACGCCGCGATCGAGGCCAAGCCCATGCCCAAGGCGCCCGGATCCCCTGCCCGCATCCTCCCCGGCGCCGAGTGGCCCACGGTCCTCGCCGCGGCACGGCGGGCGGCGCCGGAGGCGTTCGACGCGGACGGCGGGCTTCTGAACCTGATCGGGGGGGCCTGGGGCACGCCGGGGACGCCGCGGCGGGTGACTTCGCCCGTCGATGGGACCGACCTTGGCCGTCTGCCGATGCTCGACCTCGCCCAGGCGTCGCGCGCGGTCACCCTCGCGGCGGACGAGGCGGCGGCGTGGGGAAAGGTGGACCTGGACGAGCGGCGGGCGAAGGTCGCCGCGTGCTGCGCCGAGTTGCGGACGCACCGCGACCTGCTGACGAAGCTCCTGGTGTGGGAGATCGCCAAGCCGTGGGCCCTGGCGCAGGCCGACGTCGACCGCTGCCTGTCGGGGGTCGAGTGGTATGTCGCGGAGATCGGCGGGATGGTCGCGGGGCGGCGGCCGCTGGGGCTGGTCTCGAACATCGCGTCATGGAACTACCCGCTCAGCGTGCTGATGCACGCGGTGCTCGTGCAGGTCCTCGCGGGGAACGCGTCGATCGCCAAGACGCCCACGGACGGCGGCGGCTGTGCGCTCGGCGTGTGCTTCGCGGTCGCGCGTCGGCACGGCCTGCCCGTCTCCCTGGTGAGCGGTCCGGGGGGCCCGCTGTCGGAGGCCCTCGTGCGGCACCCGCGCATCGACGCGCTGAGCTTCGTCGGAGGCCGAAGCAACGGACGCGACATCGCCCTGCGGCTGGTCGAGACGAGCAAGCGGTCGATGCTGGAGATGGAAGGCATCAACGCGTACGGAGTCTGGGAGTTCTCCGACTGGGCGGGCCTCGCCGCGCAGATGCGGAAGGGGTTCGAGTACGGCAAGCAGCGATGCACGGCATACCCGCGGTTCGTGGTGCAGCGCCGGCTCTTTCCGGCGTTCCTCGACGCGTACCTCGGGGTGCTCAAGGGGCTGAGGTTTGGGCACCCCCTGCTCGTGCGGGGGGACGAGGCGTCGGCGCCGATGCTGGACTTCGGGCCGCTGATCAACGCCCGCAAGGCCGAGGAACTGAGGGCGATGCGGGCCGAGGCGATAGGGGCGGGGGCGGTCCCGATCTATGAGGGAACCCTCGATCCGACGTCGGTCTTTCCGGGGCAGGACGTCTCGGCGTACGTCGCGCCCGGGGCGCTGCTGGGGGTGCCGCGGAGCTGCGAACTCTACTTCAACGAACCGTTCGGTCCGCTGGACTCGATCGTGGTGGTGGACCGGCTGGAGGAACTGGTGGCGGAGATGAACGTCTCGAATGGCTCCCTGGTGGCGAGCGTGGCGACGGACGACCCGCGGATCGCGGCGAGGTTGCGCGAGGAATCGCGGGGGTTCAAGTTCGGGCACAACAAGGTGCGCAGCCGCGGCGACAAGGCCGAGGTGTTCGGCGGGCGCGGCCTGTCATGGAAGGGGTGTTTCGTGGGCGGCGAGTTGCTGGTGCACGCCGTCACGGCCGGGGCCGCGGGGGAGGCGCTGTTCGGCAACTTCCCGGATTCGATCCGGCTACCCGAGAATCCGTGATCGCGAGGTCGGGCCGACCCGCCGATCGCGGCTATGGCGATGGGGAGGCCCCGGCCGGCTCGGGGCCGTCTCTCCCGGGAGCACCGGCGCGGGCGGCGAGCATCTGCTGGAAGTCGCGGTTCCCCTCGATGTGCCGGTCGCAGTGCGCGAGGTCCCACAGGCCCAGGGTGCCGTCGCCGTAACCGGCGGCGAGCGTGCGGCCGTCGGGGGCGATGTCGATGGAGCGGAGGGCGTCGCCGGCGATGTCGCCCTGCAGGCGGGCGAGGTTCCGTCCCGTCGCCCGGTCCCAGAGGAGGATGGTGCCGTCGACGGCGCTGGCGACGATCACATCGCCGCCGAGGATGTGCGTGACGCCCGTGATGAGCTGCGCATGTCCGGTGAGGCGGGCAGCCTGGCGGCGCGTGGCAAGGTCCCAAACCTCAACGCCGTACTCCCAGTCGCCGACGAGCAATTCGAGCCCATCGGGCGAGAAGCAGCCCGTCCAGACGTCGGCGGTCGCGGTCCACGTGGCGAGGTTGGCACCCGTGGCGAGGTCCCACAGGTCCACCCGGCGCGGACGCGAGAGAGAGGCGACGACGGTCGACGCGGGATCGACGCCGACCCACACGATCTCGTTGGGAAGCGGCGGCGTGCTGAAGCGGTGCGTGCGGGTGGTCCAGTCCCAAACTCGGACGGTGCGGTCGCGGGCGGCCAGGACCAGGGCGCGGCCGTCGGGCGCGAAGGCTACCCCGTTCACCCCTTGGGCCGGGCCGGGGATGTCGGCCACGCATTCGCCGCGGTCGGCGTCCCAGACCTTGACCGAGGGCTCGCGGGCGGAACTGGCCAGATGCAGGCCGTCGGGCGCCCAGGCGAGCTTGACCAAGGGACCGCGGTGGGCGGAGAAGGTCCGGAGGGGAGCGCCCGCGGCGTCGCGAATGTCGATGACGCCCGCCTGGCTGCCAGTGGCGAGGAGCGGGCGCGCGGGATTGAATGCGACGGCGCCGACGCCCGGGTGGGGCGTGGAGATGGCTGTTAGCGCGGCGTTACGGCTGGGTTGCCAGACGCGGATGAACGAGGTGGCTCCCTGGCCGGAGGTCGTAGCGACCGATGCGTCCGGGCCGGGGCCGAAGGCGAGGCGGTGGACCGCGCCCTTGAGGTCTCCCAAGCGTGACCAGTCGCGTGGATCGTGGAGGACCGTCCCGAACCAGCCGGCGCTGGCGACTCTGGTTCCGTCCTGACTGAACGAGACCGAGCGGATCGACCCGACGGTGCAGGGGATGGTCCGCAGGAGGGCTCCGGTGGCCGCGTCCCAGACCCGGAGGTGGCGATCGATCGAGCCGGTGACCATGACCGCGCCGTCGGGCGAGAAGGCGATGGCGCCCAGTGTCCCCCCGTCGGTCGCGAGGGTGCGCACGCGACCGCCCGTGACGACGTCGTAGACGCGGACGACGCCGTCGACGCCACCGACGGCGATGGTGGAGGCGTCGCGGGTAAAGGTCGCGGCGCGGGCACCGGACTGCGCGAGCGCGTGCACGAGGCGACCGGTGGGAAGGTCCCAGAGCCGAACCCGTGCGTCCTCCCCGCCGGTGGCGATGGTGCGGCCGTCGGGGCTGGCCGACACGACGAAGAGCGGCCGCTCCGACGCCTCCCACTCCGTGACGAGAGCCCCGGTGCGGAGGTCCCACGATCGGAGATATCCGGTGTTGCCCACGGTCAGCAGGGAGCGGCCGCGGTCCACGACGGTCAGGCTCTCGACTCGGGCGTCGCCCGTGACGATCTCGCGGAGCAGCGATCCGGCGCGAACGTCCCAGATGCGCACGACCCCGTCGAGAGAAGCAACGGCGATCGTCGACTCGGAGAGCCACACCACCTCGGTCATCGCCACTGGAAGCGGGCCGAAGGTCGCGATGCAGGGTTGGACGTTGTAGACCTCCCACAGGGCCCAGTACGAGAACGGGTCGGGCGATGCGAGATGCTCGGGCCACAGCAGGGTTTCGGCGAGGCTGAGGCTGCCGGTGCGGGCCAAGAGACGGCCCCGGTCGATCGTGCTGTCGCGGAGCTGGCCCGCGAGACGCAACGCGGCACCGTCCGCGCGGCGTCGCTGGGCGTCGGCCTCGAGGCGACCGGCGATGGCGTCGGCGCGCCCGCGGTCGGCGGCCTCGCGGGCGATCACCGCCTCCACCCTCGCGTCGGTCTCGGCGGCGGCGAGGACCCGGCTGCGGTCGGCCTGGACGCCGGCGTAGATCGAGAACGCGACGAGGGCGATCACGCAGGCACTCGCGGCGGCGACCCAGCCGCGATACCGGCGGATCTGCTTGCGGAGGACGTAGAACGCCGAGTCCTGCCGCGCGGCGATGGGCTGGCCGGCGAGGTGGCGCTCGAGATCGGCCCCCAGGTCGGCCGCGGACTGGTAGCGACGGGCCTTGTCCTTCTCGATGGCCTTCGCGACGATGATCTCGACCTCGCCGCGAAAGACCTTGCTGACGGCAGAGAGGCGGGCGGGCGCCTCGTCCCGGATGACGCGGGCCGCCTCGGGGATGCTGCGGCTTCGGACGTCGTAGGGAAGCTTCCCCGTGAGCAGTTGATAGAGGATGACGCCCAGGGCGTAGACGTCCGAGCGGATGTCGATCTCGGCCGGGTCCGCCGCGACCTGCTCGGGGCTCATGTATGGCAAGGTGCCGATGAGCTGACCGACGCTGGTCTGAACGGTGGTCACGCGGAGGTCGGCGTCGACGGCGCGGGCGACGCCGAAGTCGAGGACCTTGGGCTGGCCGGAGCGGTCGACCAGGATGTTGCCGGGCTTGAGATCGCGGTGGATCACGCCCCGCTGGTGGGCGTGATGGACGGCGTCGCAGACCTTGACGACCAGCGCCAATCGCTCGCGGGTAGAGAGGCCCTTCGCCTCCGCGTGAGCGGTGAGGCTCACCCCGTCGATCAGTTCCATCGCGATGTAGGGCTGCGCCCCGTCGCCGACGCCGGCGTCGGCCGCGCCGGCCTCGAAGATCTGCGCGATGCCGGGATGCTGGAGGCGACCGAGGATCTCGGCCTCGTGCTCGAACCTGCGGATGAGCGAGGGCGACGCGGCGGCGCGCCTGATGACCTTGAGGGCCACCGTCCGGCGCGGTCGTTCCTGCTCGGCGACGTAGACCACGCCCATGCCCCCCGAGCCGAGCACGCCCTTGATGGTGTACTCGCCCAGCCGGCGATGGGGAGAGAGCGGGACATCGTCGGGCGTCGCGGGGGCGGCGAACCCCAGGCTGTGACGCATCAACTCGTCGGCGTCCAGGAAGCCCTCGGCCCGATCGTGGAAGCCCAGGAGGTCCCCCACTTCGGCGCGGAGCGGGGCGTCGCCCTCGGTGCGCTCGCGAAGGAGGCGCGCGCGGTCCGCCGCGGGTGCCGCAGAGAGCTCTAGGAACAATTCCTCGGCGCGGCGGGCGGAGGTCCGGGTACTCACGCGCCCGTCTCCGGCGGCGGCGCAACCGCGTCGTCCCCACGGCTCATCTCGCGGAGGAGCCAGGCGCGGGCAAAGGTCCACTCGTTGCGGATGGTCGCCGTGGAGAGCGACAACGCCGCGGCGGTCTCTTCGATGGAGAGGCCGGCGAAGTAGCGGAGCATGACGACCTCGCACTTGCGCGGGTCGTAGCGGTCGAGCTTGGTGAGGGCCTCGTCCAGGGCGAGGAGGTCGGTCGCGGGGGGCTCGACGCGGAGCGCGTCTTCGGTCAACTCGACGCGCTTGCCGTCGCCGCCCCGCTTGAGGCGGCCCTTGTGACGGGCGCGGTCGACCAGGATCCGGCGCATGGCGAGTGCCGCGGCGGCGAAGAAGTGCCCCCGGTTGTCCCACGACACGTCGGCCGGGCCGACGAGCCGGAGATAGGCCTCGTGAACCAGCGCGGTGGGCTGCAGCGTGTGGCCGTTCCCCTCCCGAGCCACATAGGAGCGGGCGAGCTTGCGAAGTTCCTCGTAGACCAGGGGAAGCAGTTCCGCAGAGGCGCGGGAGTCCCCGTCGCGGACGGCGGCCAGCAACTGGGTCACCTCATGCGGGGCGGGGGTGGTCATGGCTCTTCCTAGGCCGCGGGGAGTCGGGGGGCCGCGGAGCGATCCAGCGGCGGTCTCTCGCACCAAGAGAATATAGAGTCACGGCCGCGGCGATCGGCTTTCCCGGCTCCGCGAGGCTCGTGGGACGTCTGTTTCCCGACCGGCCCGAGAATCGCCAGCGCCCACGCGCGAGCGGGGCTGACGCTGGCCCCTCTTTTTTGCGTCGTCGCCGAAATTCTTTCCCGATCCGCTAGCGCTCCGTCCCCCAGGCGACGCATTGACCGTTGCCCCGCCACCGTCCACGCCGCCGCCAAGGCGGCCCAAACCCCCACCGCACCGAATCGAGGAACCGTCCATGAACGCAGGTCAGAACATCACCGTCGCCCTTCTGCTCGCCCTCGCCGCGGGCTCGGCCGTCTGCAACGCACAGGGGATCTCCCGTGCGTCGCTGGCCAACACCGGCGTCCCCGCCAACGCCCCGGCGGGGTCGGGGCACATGACGCCCGACGGCCGCTTCGTGGTCTTCACGTCGAGCGCTGCCAACCTCGTGACGAGCGACACCAACGGGACGGGCGACGTCTTCGTCCGCGACCGGCTGCTGAACACCACGGTCCGCGTGAGCGTGCCCGACGCGGCGACCACCGGGAACGCCCAGTCCTTCGGCCTGGCGTCGCTCGCCGCCGCCACGGCCCGGGTCATCTCCGACGACGGCCGCTTCGTGGTCTTTGCGAGCACCGGCGACGACCTGGTGCTCAACGACACCAACGACGTGGCGGACATCTTCGTCCGCGACCGCGACCTCGACGAGGACGGCATCTTCGACGAGCCCGTCGCGGGCGCGACGCGGACCCGGCGGGTGAACCTCTCGAACTCCGAGACCCAGATCAACCAGGCGTGCCCGCAGCAGACCTGCTCGCACCAGAGTTACTCGGGCACCATCTCGGCGGACGGCCGCTTCGTCGCCTTCGTCACCGCGGGCAGCCCCACGGGCGACAACGCCCCCTACGCCAACGTCTATGTCCGCGACCGCGACGCCGACAACGACGGGCTCTTCGACGAGACGGGCGGCGTCCCCGACGCCGCGACCTTGGAGCTGGCCAGCCCCAAGGTCTGCTGCGAGGGGCAGCAGTTCGACGGCTTCTGCGAGCAGCCCACGATCTCGGCCAACGGCCGGTTTGTGTCGTTCACGAGCCATTCGGCCTATCAGGTCTTCAACGACACCAACACCGCATCCGACGTCTTCGTCCGCGACATGATCGCCAACACCACCGTCCGCGTCAGCCTCACGAGCGCCGGCGGCCAGGGCGAGATCAACGCCGACAGCTCCGCCGCGGCCATCTCCGCGACCGGCCGCTTCGTCGCCTTCGCAAGCAACAACGACGCCCTGGTCGCCGGGGACGACGGCCAGCGGGACATTTTCGTCCGCGACCGCGACTCCGACGCGGACGGCATCTTCGACGAGGCCGGCGCCGTGCTGACCGAGAAGATCAACTTCGGCTACAACCCGACCATCATCGGGGGCCAGGTGGTCCTCAACGGCGCGAGCGACGCCCCCTCCATCTCCGCCGACGGTCGGCGCGTGGCGTTCCATAGCGACGCCACCAACTACTACTGCAGCATCTTCGACGGCTGCACCGACCAGAACGGCAAGCGCGACCTCTTCCTCCGCGACCGCCAGACGAACTCGACGACGCGACTGAGCGTCACGGGTACGGGCGTCGAGACCGCGGCGGACAGCAACCTCCCCGCCATCTCCCCCGACGGCCGATTCGTCGTCTTCAGCAGCCAGGGCGGCCTGGCCGGCGCGGACGGGAACTCCGGCGGCAGCGACGTGTTCGTGCGGGCCGTCGTGGGCGAACCCAACAGCACGTGCGGCGCCGCCTTCACCGCCGTCCAGGGCTTCTATGAGGGCGACACCTTCGGCGCCGGGATCACCGGCGTGAGCGCGTGCAACGGGGCGGCCAACGCTGCCGATGTGTACTACAAGTACACCGCCCCCTGCACCGGCAGCGTCCGCCTCACCACCGAGGGCTCGAGCTTCGACACGGTCCTGGCCGTGCACTCTGCCTGCAACGCCACGGTCGCGAACACGCTGGTCTGCAACGACGACGCGAACGGCGGCGCCTCCCGCTGGTCCGACGTCACGCTCCACGCCCAGGCGGGAACGACCTACACCATCCGCCTCAGCGGCTGGAACACCGCCGAGGGCTTCTACCGCCTCAACATCGGCGGGTGCGTCCCCGCGACCTGCGGCAGCATCGACTTCGACGGCGACGGCGACGAGGGCACCGACGCCGACATCGAGGCCTTCTTCGCCCGCATCGCCGGCGGCGTCTGCCCGACGGGCACCTGCGGCTCGATCGACTTCGACGGCGACGGCGACGAGGGCACCGACGCCGACATCGAGGCTTTCTTCCGCGTCATCGCCGGCGGCCCCTGCTAAGCCTCGCCTCCCGTCCGGAAGACTCTGATCCGACATTCCATGAGCGACGCCCCCGGCCTCCCGGGGGCGTCGCTCGCTTTTTTGACCCGCCGCCTTCAAACCCCTTGACGGTCTCACCGGCGGGTTGCTAGGGTGGACCGCTCGTCCAGGGGGCACCAGCACAGGAGGTCGAGCATGCCATTGAATCGCACGCGTCGTGTCACGCTCGCGGCCGCCGTCCTCGCGTCCCTCGCGGGGCTCGCCGGAGCCGCGGACTGGTCCAACAACGGCGGCAACGCCGGCCGCAACGGCTTCACCGCCGAGATCGGCCCCGATGCCCCCGAGATCCTGTGGTCGGGCAGCCGACCCTCCTTCATCGGCTGGCAGCCCATCATCGCCGGACGCCGCGTCTTCACCGTCCGCCAGTCCGGCTTCCCCCCCAGCGGCGAGCCCGGCGGCTCGACCATCGTCGCCCAGAACCTCGACACCGGCGTCGAGGCCTGGGACGTGAATCTCCCGTTCCAGCAGAACGATTGGACGACGTGGATCGCCGGCACCAGCCTCGACCAGGTCTACGTCTCCCGCTCCGGGAACGGGGCCTCCGTCGAGGCCCCCCTCTACGCCCTCGACCAGGCCACCGGCGCCGTCCGCTGGACGAGCACCGTCGAGATCGACGCCGGCGCGTACGACGGCGTGGTCTTCGCTCCCGACGGCGACCCCGTCGTCGCCAGTTTCCGCGACATCACCCGGTTCAACGCCGCCGACGGCTCCGTCCAGTGGTCAAGCCCGCGGGTCGGCTCCGTCAGCGGCACCTGCGGCGGGGCCATCTTCGGGGACGCGATCTACGTCGCCGACGCCGTCTTCGGCGGGCACGCCATCAAGAAGTTCGACCTCACCACCGGCGCGTTCCTCTATCAGAGCCCCGTGCTCGCCGGCTTCACCATCCAGAACACGCCCATGGTCGGCCGGGACGGAACGATCTACCTCTCCCGCACCCAGAACAACGCCGCCGTCGACTTCTTCTACGCCATCGACGACGACGGCGCCGCCATGACGATCCGCTGGTCCACCCCCGCGGCGTGGTCCACCCAGTCCGAGTTCGCCGTCGCCGCCGACGGCTCCGTCTACATGTACGACCCGGGCAACATCCTCACCCGACGCTCGTCGGCGACCGGAGCGGTACTCGCCCAGGCCGAGACCCCAATCGCCGCCGATTTTTCGCAGCCGCGGATGGCGGTCGACGAGGAGGGACGCCTCTTCCTCTCCAACGGTGCCTTTGGCAACGGCCGCGTCTTCTCCTTCAACTCCGATCTCTCGCTCCGCTGGAGCGTCCCCGCAATCAACGTGAACATCGGCGCCCCCGCCCTTGGCGCCGACGGCACGCTCATCGTCGCCACCCCCGCCACCATCACCGCCTATCGCTCCGAACGCTCCGCGTGCGGCTCGATCGACTTCGACGGCGACGGCGACGAGGGAACCGACGCCGACATCGAGGCCTTCTTCGCCGTCATCGGCGGAGGGCCCTGCCCCACCGGCACCTGCGGCAGCATCGACTTCGACGGCGATGGCGACGAGGGAACCGACGCCGACATCGAGGCCTTCTTCCGCGTCATCGGCGGCGGCCCCTGCTCGCTCTGACCGGGTGCCACGGGGCGGCAGGTCCGCCGCCAGACCCGTGAGGCCCTTCCGCGATCGTCCCAAACCCCGCGCCCGAGCGCGGGGTTTCTTCGTCTCACCCTCAAACTCCCATTCGCCCCGGACCGCACCGTTCCGTGCGAGTTTCTCCCGTCCACCCGTGCCGCCCGGCGAGGGCTCGCCGGACTCCGTCGCCGATAGACTGCCCCGCCTCGGAGTGAGCCCATGGATCGCCTCGCATTCGCAGCGGTTCTTCTTCTCGCGCTCTTGCCCATGCGAAGCTCCCTCGCCTCCACCTCGCCCCCGGACCCCGCCGTCGAACGCCGCGTCGAGGCGCTCCTTGCGCAGATGACCCTCGCGGAGAAACTCGCCTACATCGGTGGGTACAAGGGCTTCAACGTCATGCCCGTCGAGCGGCTCGGCATCCCCGAGCTGGTCATGGCCGACGGGCCTGCCGGTGTCCGCAACTTCGGCCCCACCACCGCCTACCCCGCCCCCATCACGCTCGCGGCCTCCTGGGACGAACCCCTGGCCCTCGAGTTCGGCGACGCGATCGGTCGCGACTCCCGCGCCCGCGGCGTCCACATCTGGCTCGGCCCGGGCGTCAACCTCACCCGCCAGCCCCACGGCGGCCGGAACTTCGAGTACTTCGGCGAGGACCCCCACCTCACGTCCCGCATGGCCGTCGGAGTCATCCGGGGCGTCCAGTCCCGCGGCGTCGTCGCAACCGTCAAGCACTTCATCGCCAACGAACAGGAGCACGACCGCCACACCGTCAGCTCCGAACTCGACGAACGCACCCTCCGCGAGGTCTACCTCCGCCCCTTCCACGCCGCCGTCACCGAGGCAGGCGCGTGGGCGGTCATGACGTCGTACAACCTGGTCAACGGCGTCCACGCCTCCGAGAGCGAGCCGCTCATCAAGACCCTCCTCAAGGAAGAGTGGTCCTTCCCCGGCCCCGTCATGTCCGACTGGACTTCCGTCTATTCGACCCTCGGCCCGGTCCGCGCCGGGCTCGACCTCGAGATGCCCGTCGGCGTCTTCATGACCGAGGCGCTGATCGCCCCACTCCTGGACCGCGGCGACGTCACCCAAGCCATCATCGACGACAAGGTCCGGCGCATCCTCCGCATGGCCGTCTCGATGGGCTTCCTCGACCGTCCTCAGCTCGACGACTCGATCCCCCGCGACGATCCGGTCACCGCCGCGACGGCCCTCCGCATCGCCCGCCGCGGCATCGTCCTGCTCAAGAACGACGCCAGCGTCCTTCCTCTGTCCTCTATTCGCTCGCGCCGCATCCTCGTCCTGGGCCCCAACGCCCACCCCTCCCCCACCGGCGGCGGCGGCAGCTCGTACACCACGCCCCACCGCGCCGTCAGCGTCGTCGACGCCCTCCGCGCCCTCCCGGGCGATTGGGAAGTCGTCCACCACCCCGTCGGGATGAGCCCCGAACGCGAAGCCGCCGCGTGGTCCGGCTACGCCCTCCCCGACGGCGGACCCGGCCTCATGGCCGAGTACTTCGCCAACATGGACCTCGCCGGCCCGCCGGTGGCCACGCGCGTCGAGCCCGGCATCGACCACGACTGGAGCGGCCGCGGCCCGGTCGACGGCATCGGCCCCGACGACTTCTCGGTCAGGTGGACCGGGCGGATCGTGGCGGATCGCGCGGGCGATCACACGCTCATCGCCCGCAGCGACGACGGCATGCGCGTCTTCGTCGACGGCGCCCCCGTCATCGACATGTGGCGCGACCAGGCCGCGACCAAGGGGACCGCGCGCCTCTCGCTCTCCCCGGGGGAAGGACACGACCTCCGGGTCGAGTACTACCAGCGCAAGGGCGGCGCCATCGCTCAGTTCGGGATCGTCGAGACGGTCGATCGCGGCGACCGCCCCCTCCCGGCCGCGGCCCTCGCCGCGGCGGACGTCGTGATCGCCTGCGTCGGCTTCGACCGCGAGAGCGAGTACGAGGGCGCCGACCGCCCCTTCGAGCTTCCCCCCGAACAGGAATCGATGCTCCGCCGCCTCGTCCGGGCCCACCCCCGCGTCGTCGTCGTGCTCAACGCCGGCGCCTCCGTCGACGCCACCGGCTGGATCGACGACGCCGCGGCCGTCCTCATGGCGTGGTACCCCGGCCAGAACGGCAACACCGCTCTCGCCGAGATCCTGACCGGCGCCATCAACCCCTCCGGCAAGCTCCCCATCACTTTCGAACGCGACTTCGCCGAGTCGTACGCCGCGAAGGGCTACCCGCCCGAGAAGGATGGCACGCTCCGCTACGACGAAGGCGTCTTCGTCGGCTACCGGCACTTCGACCGCCACGCCCTCGACCCGCTCTTCTGCTTCGGCCACGGCCTCTCCTACACGACCTTCCGCTACACCGACCTCCGCGTGACCACCGGTGCCCCCGGCGAGGGACCGACCGTCTCCGTCTCGGTCGAGAACTCGGGCGATGTTCCCGGCGATGAGGTGGTGCAGTTGTACATCTCCGACCCCGACCCCTCCCTCCCCCGCCCCCTCCGCGAGCTCAAGGAGTTCCGGCGCGTGACCCTGCGCCCAGGCGAGGCGAGAGAGATCGAGTTCACGCTCACGCCCGGAGCGCTGGCGCGATGGGACCTCCCGTCCCGGCCCTGGTCGCCCGGCCGCGGACGTTTCGAGGTCTTCGTCGGCTCGTCGTCGCGCGACCTTCCCCTCCGCGCCACGTTCGAGATTCCCGACTGAACCCCGCCGCGAGTCGCCGGGCTACCGGCGCCGCCACGCCTCCGCCCGCGACACACCGCCTGGCATACCCCGATCGGACCACGACGTCGTGGTCGCGTGGATCCACGTGACGGTCCGACCATCGCCACCGCACCGACCGTCGTGTCCGCGCATTCCGTCGAACAGCCCCACCGCGGTCACGCTGGCCCCCGGCATCCATGCGTCCGGCCGTCTTCGAGGCGGGGGCTCCGAAATGGACCGCGGGTCCCGACGCCACTGTTGACGGTCGGGCCCCGCGGGTTGGTTTCGGAGGGTCTCGCGGTCGCGCCGGGCGGACCGCCCGCGCCGTGTCAGTTCCGGCGGATGACCCGGTTGTTGATGACGTTGGGATAGTCCTGGCCGCGGATCACGCCGCCGAGGTACTCCCGGATGTAGTTGAAGAACGCCCGCTGGTAGGTGACGCCCAGGCGGACGAAGGGAACGTTGTTGAAGGGATACTGGTCGCCGCCGCCCACCGCCAGGAAGTCGATGGTCGCGACGTTCACGCTCGGGGCGCCGGGAAGCACCAGGCCGTTCGCCACCAGGACCCGGCCGTCGTCGAGGACTACATCGCGCACGCGCGAGCCGGGCGTCACGACGGCGTAGGGGGCGAGGTGCCGGAGAGCACCTGCCGCGTGCCCGCCGCGTCCCAGACGATCCGCACGCCCGAGACATGCGGGAACCGGCCGTCGGCGCCGGCGACGTTGCTGACCGCGTTCTCGAGGATGACCTTGAGGTGCGAGGGAGTGACGTTGGGGACCAGGGTCAGGAAGTTGGCGAAGGGGAGCTGGTCGTAGGTGTACAGCTCGTTGACCAGGCCGGCGGGGCGGACGGAGTTGAGGCGGATGCCCCCGCCGTTCTGCAGGCCGATGTCCGGGATGGGCAGGTTGCTGGCCCGCGCGATGCGGTCGGCCTCCCAGAGCAGCGAGTCGGCCACCATGTTGCCGACGTTGGTCTCGCTGACGCGAATGCCCTTGTTGCCCTGCGGCGCGGGCACACCGGCGACGTTCCGCCGGCTCTCGAGGTCGACGTTGCTCACCGCGATGATGTTCGTGGCCAGCGCGTCATTGGCCGCCTGCACGGGATTGACCACCTGCGCCTGCACGAACGCGTCGGGGGTCACTGCGTCGGGGGCGACGCCGCTGACCCGCTTGATGCCGCTCTGCCCGGAGTCGGTGGCGATGAGCTTGCCGTCCGCGTCGAAGCCCAGCACCAGGCGGCCGACGTACTTGTAGTCGACCACCGTGGTGACCACCGGGACGGGGATGTTGTTCGCGTCGTTGGCCACCACGGGGTATGGGAAACCCGGAACGTCGCCGGGGACGAGCAGGTCGGTCGGCGCGGCGAGGATCTCGCTGCCACCGCCAGCGATCACCGCGTCGACGCCGGTGAGTTGCGGGATCAG
>Ga0105046_10011231_pt1 | contig 13935 bp, 11 predicted proteins | sample MAT03_FD_78385 | JGI IMG/M metagenome (GOLD analysis project Ga0105046, IMG submission 78385) | Freshwater microbial communities from Lake Fryxell liftoff mats and glacier meltwater in Antarctica - MAT-03 (megahit assembly) | ecosystem: Environmental > Aquatic > Freshwater > Ice > Liftoff... | reverse complement strand
GCTCGGCTGGCGGTTGAACTGGCCCGGCCATTCCGCAAACTTCGGCGACCTGCTCGGCCCCCGTTCGTACGGTCACTGGGGCGCTACCGGCACCGTCTGCTGGATCGATCCCGACCTCGAAGCCTTCTGCATCCTCTTCACCACGCAACCGCAAGAACCACAAGGGATGTTCCTGGCAAGGCTCAGCAACGCGGTCGCGGCGGCGATGGTGTGAGCTTGCGTCATCCATCGGTCGTTATTAGAATTGATACTGCCAGACGTCAAGACGCACTAGGAAAATGTCATGCTCACCAAACATGCTGTGCTTCAATCAATCCAAGAACTACCCGATACAGCCAACTGGGCCGACATGACCGAGGCATTGTTGCGGCTAGCAGCGAACGAAGGCGACCCGAGTGATTTCGCTCGATTCTATCGGCAACAGTTAACGGCGGAAAACATGATGGAGTATCTTGAGCCGAAGTTTGATGTTGAATTGATCGACGTCATCCGAGAATTGGAGGGGCGTCATCCGGCGCCGACGCCCATATGAATTCTAACGAGCCGTTTCGGGTGTCAATCTCAGGAGCCACGAGAGAAAAAATTCGGCTGCTCTATGAATTGGCGACACAGGATGAACGCGGCGAACTCTTTCTCAATTCCTTGCGTGCCATCGAGCAACATTTGCGAACCGATCCGATTGCCTTCGGCGAGGACATTTACAATCTGCGACAACACAGAATTACCGTGAAGATTGCGATTCGGCTCCCTATCGCCGTTGAATTTGGCGTTCATGTCGAACGAAGATTGGCCCTGGTTCGATCGTTTCATTATCTTCCCTTCGCCGGCTAGCTTCGATTGAATTCCACACGCCCAACCCATACATTTCCGCAAGAATCCCGCCCCATCCCCTTTCATGAGATCACACCATGCGCTTTCTCTGCGCGGTCGCTTTTGGCCTCTTTCTTCCCTCCGCCTTGCTCGCTCAGGGGCTCGAGGCGATCAAGGCGAATTACACGAAGTACGAGTACCGCATCCCCATGCGGGATGGCGTCAAGCTCTTCACGGCCGTTTATGTGCCGAAGGACGAGTCGCAGAAGTATCCCATCATGCTGACGCGGACTCCGTACAACGTCAAACCGTATGGGGTTGACCAATTCAAGAGCGATCTCGGGCCGTCGCCGTTGTTCGGCAAGGCCGGCTACATCTTCGTCTACCAGGACGTCCGCGGCCGATGGATGTCCGAAGGTGAGTTCGTCAACGTGCGGCCGCACAACCCTAAAAAGAAGGGAACCGACGTCGACGAGAGCAGCGACACGTTCGACACCATCGAATGGCTCATCAAGAACGTTCCGAACCACAACGGCAAGGTCGGCCAGTATGGCATCTCCTACCCCGGCTTCTACACCGTCTGCGGCATGATCGACGCCCATCCCGCTCTCAAGGCTGTCTCGCCGCAAGCCCCGGTAACCGACTGGTTCATTGGCGACGACTTCCATCATCACGGCGCCCTGTTCCTGCCGCACCTCTTCAACTTCATGGCCCGTTTCGGCTATGCCCGGCCGGAGCCGACGCAGAAAGATCTGCCCCCGTTCGATCACGGTTCGCCCGACGGCTACGACTTCTTCCTGAAGATGGGTCCGCTCAGCAATGCCAACAGCAAGTACTTCAAGGACAACATCGCTTTCTGGAAAGAGGTGATGGTCCACCCGAACTACGATGAGTTCTGGCAGGCGCGCAACATCCGCGCTCATATCAAGAGTATCAAGCCGGCCGTGCTGACCGTCGGCGGCTGGTACGATGCCGAGAATCTCTTTGGCGCTCTCGAGACCTTCAAGAAAGCCGAAGCGAACGAAGCCCCGATGGCCAATCATCTCGTCATGGGTCCGTGGGCGCATGGCTCGTGGACGCGCAACGACGGCACCGAACTCGGCAATCTTCGCTTCAACGCCAAGACCGCCCTGTTCTTCCGCGAGAAGGTCGAGTTTCCCTTCTTCGAACAGCACCTGAAAGGCAAGGCCGACGTGAAGCTGGCGAAGGCCGTCGTCTTCGAATCGGGCACGAACCGCTGGCGCAACTTCACCGCCTGGCCGCCGGAAGGCTCGAAACAACAGGCGATCTACCTACTCGAATACGGCAAGCTCGGCGACACGGCCCCGAAAGCGACCAACGGCTTCGCGGAATACCTCAGCGATCCCGCGAAGCCGGTGCCCCATGTCGAGAAGATCGACATCCAGATGGGCGGCGAGTACATGACGGCCGACCAGCGTTTCGCCTCACGCCGGCCCGACGTGTTGGTTTTCGAAGGCCCCGAATTGAAAGAGGATGTGACGGTCGCTGGGCCGATCGACGTGGATATTTATGTCTCGACGACCGGGACCGACGCCGACTTCATCGTGAAGTTGATCGACGTCTTCCCCGCCGATTATCCCGACTCCGTTCCTGATCCCAAGGGACCGAAAGTGATCGCGCCGCAGGTAAAGATGGGCAGCTACCAGATGATGGTGCGCGGCGAGGTCTTCCGCGGCCGCTTCCGCAACAGCTTCGAGAAGCCGGAGGCCTTCAAACCGGGAGAACCGGCGCGGATCCGTTTCACGCTTCCCGACGCCCTGCACACCTTCCGCCCAGGCCATCGCATGATGGTGCAGGTGCAGAGCACCTGGTTCCCGATTGTCGACCGCAACCCGCAAAAATTCGTCGACATCTATCAAGCGAAACCCGAGGACTTCCAGAAAGCGACGCACCGGGTATATTTGACTTCCGAGATGCCGTCGAAGGTGAGTGTGCGGGTGTTGCCGTAATTTAGGCGAGCGGGAAGTGTAAGCGACGGGAGTGGATTGGAGGCGTCTGAGATCTGCTCCGATCACTTACGTTCCCGGCTCGCCTAAGTCATAAGTTCCGAAACCACCGCCGCCAGCGGTGGATGCGTTCTTGTTCTCGCCGGGTTTCCAGCCAGAATTCGTCTTGCAGCAGCAGGCGGGCCTCGCGGCGGCTCATTCGCAATAGCGCGAGATAACGAAAGACGACGCTGATTAACATCACTGTCATTGCCAGGAACCAGACGAAAAGCATGAAGCGGACGAATGGCCGAGTAATGCCCCAGACGCCGCCAAGTCGTTCCCCTCGTTCGTAACCCGCGAGCATTTCCCAGCCGAGAGCCGCGCCGGCGATCCAGAGCGGCACCAGCAACAACATACTTCCCAACTCGCCTTCAGTGAAGAGCCGGGCTGGTCGGCGCGGCGTGGTTGGCTCGGGCTGTCCCTTCCGTCTTGGGGGCGGATCGTCCGGCATGCTCTTATGAAAGAGGCTCAACAGCCGGTACTGGGCGATGACATAGACGAGAATGGCCGCGGCCAGAAGCATGTTGGTAAAATCGAGTTGACCGTAGTACCACCCGGTCGAACCGCTCCAGGCACGAGGATACCCTTGAATCATGACGAATAGGCCTTCAAACCCCGGATCGAAGAGGAGGTAAGTCGTCAGCAACAGCACGAGGGGCGGGGAAACGACCCAGCGGGCGGTCAGCCCCGGCACGGCGATGAGGATGACGAGGAGTGTCGTCAGCGACCCCGATCGTTCGACCATCAACGTGTAATAGATGAATAGTGCCGCCACCGCGATAAGGAAGTAATTGCGCATCGCTGGAACACGGAACAGATCTGTGATGGCCGGGGGCGTCCGTGTCGGCTCGGGGTCGTTCATCGGCGAGCCCTCACACCGCGCAGGCGATCCATTCGGTTCAGAATCATGCGGACCGATTCATGTTCCTGAGCGCGGACGAGCATCACCCCACTGCGGCCGAATTCGCGACGCAGAGTTGTGAAGGCTCGGTGATAACGCTCGGCCGTTTGCAGGAAGAGTTGCGTCTCGACGCCACGGAAGCCAACCGAGACCGCGATGCGGCGAATCTCCTTGGTCCGCTCGGCCGCATCCAGCTTCTCGTCCAAAACGGGAATGCCCGGCAGCCAGGGGGAGATCACCACCACTTGATGATGCCGGGCGCGGGCGACGCGCACAGCCCGGAGCAGACCATCCAGGTTGTTCTCCAGTTCGAACAGATCGAACAGGAGGACGAAGAGTTCGTTGTCCCGCCCGCGCGCCACGGAGTGCAGGTGGGCGCGAGCCCACGTCTCGACTTTAGCTTCACTGCGGAACAAATAGCGGCCATGTTCGTCGAAGAGAGCGACCGGATAACGGCGATGATGCTCGGCCAGGAAGAGTTGGATCCGTTTCACGAAGAACGCGTCATCGTCGAGATAGCGAGCGTCCGTTCCGAGGGGCGATTCATCAAGAACGGCGAAGAGCGAGGCAAGTCGTTTGCGTCTCATCCGCAGCGTGTACCACGGCGGGAACTGGCCGCTCATACCGAAGACGAGCCAGACCAGCAGCGAGAAAAGGGCGAGCGCGGCCGAGATCAACAGCGGGACAAGCAGCCCGCCCATCAGGGCGTACGCTTCGCCGCCGACGTCCCGGCTCCAATCGGTACCTTCCCGAAAATCCGTGATGTACGAAAGGAAGTAGGTGGCGAACCAGCCGAACGCCAGTGCAAGGGGTAGCAGCGGAATCAACACCAGCCAAGCGTGGCGCGAGTCGAGGATCGGCTCCCAGAACATCCGAAACGGGATGCGGTTGATCCGACGATTCATGAGGTCCGGGTAGATCTCGTGAGCGAGCGGGTTCGCCAGTTTCACCAGGGCGGCGATGTCGCCAACGGGGCTGATCGGCGGGGAACCGTTGGCTCGCGCCAGCCGGTGCAGCAGGTCAATTAGGTGTCGCGACGTCCGGGCCGGCGCCAGCATCTCCGTCTGTTTTTCATCAACGAGCACCAGGCCGACATGATCGCGATCGGAAAGAGCAGCCTGGGCGATCCCGGAGGAAATCGTCGTGATCTGGCTGAGCATCGTATCACGCGGCGGGCCAATGCGCACCGAGGACGAGACATCGACGAACAGCGTGCAACGCACGGGCACGTCGCTCTCGAATTCCTTGATGATGAGCCGATCGCGCCGGGCGGAAGTCTTCCAGGCGATCATCTTGGGCGGATCGCCCGGGCGGTAATCACGCAGGTCATGGAGTTCGCCGCCGCCACCCGTTTGACGCAGCCGATGCAGACCGGGGGGAGGCAGAATGTTGTGCGATTTGGTCGTGCGCCGGTTACCCTCGGCATCGGCGAGCGGCGGCAGCACGAGATAGGAAGCCTTCTGCCGGCGAAAGCTGCGCTGGTAGAAGAAACCTTGGAGATCCGCGACCTGAATACGCACCCCCTCGAACCGGATTTCACCCGGCACGAGGCAACGTAACGTATACTCGATCGCCGCCACATCGGTCGCGGAAAGCGACGTGACAATGTCGTCTACGCCATCGACACGATCGCAACCTGACGGAGGACGATCTTGCAACGTGATGTACGAGAGACTCAGCCGGGAATTGAGCACGATCTCGACGCGCACTTCGAAATCCTGACCTGCCCAGAGGATCGGCGTTTCACGTTTGCCGGAGAAGAGTCGGCGACGGAACTTCACTTGCGGAAGTGCGAACTGCACGCGGACGCGAAAAAGCAGCCACTCCGTGCCGAACCATGCCAGCAGACCGAAACCAATCAACGCGAGTACGGGGCCGACTCGATCCGAGAGGATCAGACCGAGGCTGATTTGGACGAGCACAATGAAGAGGAACCACCAGCCCCGCGAGGTCAACACGAGCGATCTCCGTTACTTCGCCCCCAGCACCGGCACCGTCGCGAGGATTTCGTCCACGACATCCGCCACGCGTTTGCCTTCCACTTCCGCCTCCGGTCGTAGGATCAAGCGATGGCCCAGCACCGGCAGCGCAATTCGCTGGATATCTTCATGCGTGAAGTAGTGCCGACCGTTGAGCAGCGCGCTGGCCCGGGCACACTTGAGCAAGCACAACGCCGCCCGCGGACTACCGCCCAGCAGAAGATCCGGATGTTGCCGGGACGCGGCCACGAGATTGACTATGTAGTGAAACAGATCCTCGGCCCCATGCACGCTCGGCAATCGGGACTGCATGTCTTGAATCACTTCGGGCGTGAAAATCGCCGCCGGTTCCACGACTACCCTGCTATGCAACTTCAGCAAATGAACTTCGTCATCGTGGCCCGGGTAGCCCATCTCGACCTTCACGAGGAAACGATCAAGCTGGGCTTCCGGCAAACGGTAGACGCCTTCCTGCTCGACGGGGTTCTGAGTCGCCAACACCATGAACGGCAGCGGCAGCGGGATGGTCGTGCCATCAACCGTCACCTGGTATTCCTGCATGGCTTCGAGGAGAGCCGCCTGAGTTTTGGCCGGCGCGCGGTTGATCTCGTCCGCTAGAAGAACCTGAGTGAAGATCGGCCCTTTTCGCAGGATGAAATCGTTGGTCTTGCGGTCAAGAATGGAGGTGCCGGTAACGTCGGAAGGAAGAAGGTCCGGCGTGAACTGCACGCGTTGATACTGGCAGCCCAGGAGATGAGCAAAGGTTTTCGAAAGGGTGGTCTTGGCAACGCCGGGCACGCCTTCGAGCAGTACATGCCCATTGCCGATGAGAGCGATGAGCAGTTGCCGGGTGACCTCCTGCATGCCGACGACGACGCGGCCGATCTCGCCGATCACCTTCTGACAAAGGGCCTTGCCCCTCGCGGCCAGTTCTTCCGCGGGCTGGGTCGCTGACGGAATCGCGGTCGCCACGGTCATCAATACTCCTAGCGATCAGAGGGCTGCGGGACGAATTTCCACCATCCCTCGTCGGCATCTTCCAGGGCTTTCTTCAAATCCCGGGTAAGATTGGTCCAATCGTCCGGCTTGATCTTCAAGGGTACGGAGCCGTAGCCGATTTGCCAGAGGCGTTCCACGTTCCGCCGTAAACTGGCGGCTTCTTTGTAGCCATCCTCGATGACTATGGTCGGCGGCCTGCCCTCGGCACCCGGCTCGGCGCCGAGGCCCGCGAAGAAGTCAATGACGAGGCGGCGTGCCGCTTCGTGAACGTTGCCAGAGTCGATCATTCCTTCGAAACGTTGCTGGAGCGCGTTGCCGCGCGGAATGAGTGCCGCAAGATCGGGCGTCACCAGATAGCGGGCCGGGTCGGTTCGCGTGCGATTGCCAATGAGACGGAACAGGCCGAGGATCAGAATCGCGGTGGTGATCACGACGAGCAGGACACGAATGATCTGCCGTAGAGGAAACTGGAGCAACAACAGGCGGTTAAAGAAGTCTCGCTCTTCAAGATCGGCGATCACGGCATCGCCATGTTTTTCGGACAGGAGCATGGCCTTCAGGAACTTGTCGAGCCCGTTATCACGCGGAAAGGGCAGATCGAACTCACTCTTGATTTCGCCATCTTCGATGAACAGGCACTCGCTCCGCTTGCCGTCGCCTTGCAGCCAGGTGATGCATTTTTCGGTGAAATCGAGGTTAGCGTTGTCGGTCTTCAAGACCATGCGATTGACGAAAATCGAGTGATCGGCCAGGACGAGATAACGACCCTCGTTGATTTCACCCCCGGCCGCGAAGAGGTCGTTCTGGGGATCGAACTCGCGGCGACTGGAGAGAGTGGTTGAAAACGGATAGCCGGCCAAGGGCTGTGCGCGTAGGAAGCCGCTCTGCCGATGAAAACGCAAGACCGAGGGATAATTGGTCGCCAAGGCACGCGAGCCATCCCCCTCCAGGTCGTCGAACAGTAAGCGAAGCGAACCGGGATCCTGTTTCTGAAACGACCGGATCGGCCGGACGAACGGGTACTTAGGCCGGCGCTGGTAACAATCGTCGAGATCGGCGTCGACGTCCTCGCCCGTAATGTACAGTTCGAGCTTGTTTAGATTGGTTCTAACCGTCCCACGATCCGTCGCGATCAAGAGGGCGGCGCCGCGGGCCATTGCATTGTATACTTCGTCGGTCAGTCGCTCGCGGATTGAGTCCGGCCCCAGCAGAATGATGATCTTGTTAGACGGATTGCTGGTGAGATCGTACGTGCTCTTGACCGGCTGGATGCCACGTTTGTGGAGCAGATATCGAAACGCCTCCATGCCGAGGCGTGGGACGGTAACGGTATTCTCGTCCGCCTCTTGCGCCGTTGCGGAAAGTGGCGTCAGCAGGCTTAGGAGTAACGCGAGCCGGCCGGGGCTCATGAGGGGGCGACCTCCGTGATCTGGCAAAGTCGAGTGCGAGCAGCGGCGATCTCCGCTTCCGTAAAATGCTCCTGGGCGGGAGTGTAACGGGCTTTCTCGTAAAGTCCCGCGAGTTGATCGACCGCTTCTTTTCGTTCGGGGGCCTGGCCCCCCAACACGTTCGCGATCTGCCGATGATGCCAGTGGACGGCCGGCAGACCGATCTTGGCAAGCGAGAGATGCTCGAACGCTTTGACAACATCTTCGCGCGTGGCCACCTTTTTCGGATCGACCGGCCATGCACGGCGCGCCTCGCGATCACACTCCTCCCGCAAACCCCGTTGCTTGAGATAACGGAAGCCGTAGGCCGCGATCCCGAGGGCGATCAAAACCAACACCAGAAGTAACCCTTGCGACACACCGCCGATCAAGAAGGTGCCGCTTGATGAGGAAGAACTGCTCGCTGTTTCACGGAATGAGCCCGAATCGGGACTTCCACTGCTTGGCCTGCTCGACCCCGTTCCGCTCAGGTCGGGCAGTTTAATGCCATTGGCTAATTCGTTCCACTTCACGGAGGATTGTTTGCCCGAATCCAAGTCGTTCGAACCCGCGAGGCCCTTCCATTCTTTTTCGAGGTCCTTGAGTAAATTGGCAGCGCCGCCCCGGCCGCCGTCTTGCGTCATGATCTTGGCGAAGTCCTGGATGATGTCGCGTGTGGCCGGCGAATCGCCCAAGTTCTTGGCCGCCCAACGAGCGAATTCCTCGGCCTGCCGATCGGGCTGCTTGCGGACCGGCATCTGTTCTTCGCCCTTGGAATCGGTCTTCTTCTTTTCAGCCGGCGGATTGTTCAGATCGTTCTTGTCGACGGGTTGAACTGGCTCAATCTTTTGTTGCTTGCGAAAATCGTCAACCTTCTTCAAGGTGTTATCGATGTTCTTCCAGTCAATCTTCGGATCCATCGGGTTCGGTCGCTCACGCTGCTGCTGCTCAATTAGTTCGCGAACGCGTTTGATGTTCTCGGGATCGCGAAGCTCCGGATTGTCGCGGATGAGGTTGCGCAGCATGCGCTCGTCGAATTGCTTGGGGTCGATGTTGCGCGGCATCTGCTCGATCAGCCGGCGCAACAGTTCGTTGTTGATCTTGGGAGAGCGGCCGCCGCTGCGGGCGTCCAGCATCCGGATGATGTCCTTGGGCAGCGGTTCATCCGGATCGTCAAGGTGCGACGGCCTCTGTCCCAGGACAGTGAGCGGCGTCAGAATCACCAAGGCGAGGGCCAACCTCCTCATCGAGTTCCTCCCAGCAAATTCGGCACAGGATCGAGCGGCGGTCGGGGCTGGATAATCTCCGGGGCGGGAGACGCACTGCGCCCGATAATACGGCTCAACGCGTAGGACACTTGTCGTCGAACGTCGTCATCCTTGTCCTTCATGGCCCGCAGCAAGGGTGTCACGGCCATTCCGACCGGTGGGCGAATCTGCCCGATCGCCTGGGCCGCCCCGCCGCGCCGACGAGGGTTGGAATCTTCCAGTGCCACGATCAGGGGCGTGACCGCCGCCGGACCCAAATTCGCCAGAGCCATTGCGATGTTCGCGCGGACTTCTCCGTCATCGTCGTCCAGAGCTTCCACAAGTGCTGCGATCGTCTCTTCGGTTGTCAGGCTCGACGGTTGCGCGGCCGGGATCGCTCCCAGCATTAAGATACTCCAGATCATGGCGATAAACCTCGGTGGGGAAGGCTCTAGTTGTGCGTGTATTCTATCACATCGATCAAGCCGCGCCGAGCTGAAGGCGATGTCAATACTTCGGTTTTTCCATCGGCAACATGGGCGTCCGCGCCGGCGGCGGGTCGCCGACATGGACGAGGAAATCGAACCATTCACCGAACCTGCGTTCGCCGACGGTCACATTGATGGCAACAATCCTCGTACCTTCTTTGGCGTCCGCGGCGGCAGTAACCGTGATGGGAATCTCGGTCTGCCGCTGCGAGGCCAGCTTGGTCGCCACCTGGCCGGGGGTGACCGTAACGCCCGGAAGAGCGTGGAAGGCGATTTTGAACTCTTCCAAATCCGGCCAGAAGTTGCGGACATGCAGGGTCAACTTGGCGGTCTGCCCCGGCTTCAGGCTCACCCGGTATGGCAACACCTGCACCCAGTAGGGGTCGAACATCACCCGGTAATCAGGTTCGACGCTGAGAGCCTGGTATGCTTCCCGCAGGTTCTTCATGCGGGCCTGGTAACGATCGATGAGGTCGCCCGGCTTGTCGAGCGCCCAGCAGTGGCCGCCGATGATGAGATCGGGGCGGAGTTTGTGCAAGTAGGCCGCCGCGTAGAGGTAGCCCTCTTCGAGGGCGCCGCCGTTGCGGGCGAGGACACACTCGTTGCCGCCCTGCGCCGGGTCGGTGGTCGAGGCGAAGATGTTGTCGCCGCAGAACGCCACCTTGCGCTGGTCGATCTCGCCATGTAGGCAAGCGTGGAACTTGGTTTGTCCCGGCATCCAGTCGATCTGGAACTTGAAGCCTTCCCAGGAGATCTTGTCCCCGTCCTTGTAGACTTTGTCGAACGACATCGGCTCAAGGATGTCCGGCTTGCCGCGATCGTTGTAACTGGTGATGAGGGCGGAGAGGTCGAAGTCCCACGGCCTCTCGAACTTGTCGTTGATCCCTTCCATGGTCCAGAGCTTGGCCCCGTGCTTGCGCCGCAAGTGGCCGGCATCAAGCGCGTGATCGCCATGAACGTGGGTAACGAAGACAGCGTCGATCCCCTTCAAGCCGAGGCGTTCCTTCATGCCCTCGATCGCCTGGTCGAGGAAGTCACGATCGAACAGGCCGCAATCGATGACGAAACCGCGCCCGCTGGGGGCGATGATGATCGCGAAATTCACCCAGTAGTTTGGTCCCCGGAACTTGAACAGATGCGGCGACACTTGCCAAACATGCGGCACGGCCGTCGGCCGGCTGACGGTGTCCTGATCGCAATTGGCGAACTTGAAGATGCTGTAGCCGCGCAGGTAGAACGATTCGAGTTTCTTGAGCTTTTCGATGTAATCTAGTAGTTGCGCTTGGACATTCTTGATGAGCGGTCCGTGCGAGGGCAACAGCATCCGGGGTTCGTACCCGGCCACGAGGGCCGCGGCGTTCGCGATGGCATAAATGCCGATCCCGAAGCCATAGTCCCATTCCGTGTCGAACCAGGTGTGCATCTTGCCGCCGTCGAGCATCAAGTCGCCAGTGATGCCGTGCCAGGAGTTGTCTTCCTTGAATAGAAAGGAGGTATGCCCCGGCGAGTTACCCGAGACATCCGTGCAGATGAACTCACGACCGCCCCAGGCGAACAGGTCCATTTTCTTGATCGCTCGATCGATCGCAATTGGCTCAATCGGCGGCCGGACGTAACTGGCGCCATGAACCGCAAAGGCATCCCCGAGCGTCGGCCGCATCTTGCGGAAACTAGTTGGATTTTCGAAGAACGCTCGTTCTCCTTCCGGGGCGGCCACCTTCGTTCCCTTCTCCCGCCACGGCGCCAGCTTCGCGGCCCCCTGACACTGCTCCCGATGATGATGCGTGAAGAGCACCCAATCTAAATTCTTCACGCCGATCTCGCCCAGGTGATCGAGAACCGACCCGTCGCCGAGGTCGAACAGAATCGCCGATTCGCCCTTGCGAATGACGTAACTATGGCAGGTATCCGTCCAGCGGTAGATCGAATCGGTAATCTTGGTGAATGTCTGCGGCATGGCGCGCTTTCTGATGGTAATGCGACCGGAACGGGTGGGCTTTTGTTATCGTCTGATTCGAAGGGGATGAATGCAAGTGTAATTTGGCTACCAAATCCTATCGACCCCGGCGACGGACGGAATCGACTTTCGCCCAACTTGAACATATGCTGTCAACCAAACGCCTCTTCCACCCCACCGGATACGGGAATGATCGGCGAACGCCTCGGCCAGTGGATCATCGAAGCGGAACTTGCCCCCGACGAACTGGGGCACACGTTCCGCGCCATTGGCCCCGATTCCACGATGGCTCTGCTGCGCTGGTTCACGCATCCCCGCACGAAGACGCCGGAGTTTCTGGACCCCTTCCCCGCCCATGTCAACCTCTTCCGCAAACTGCGTCATCCGAACATCGTGCGCATTCTCGAAGGCGGTCTGCATGCAGGCAATGCTTACCTGGTGCAAGAATGGATCGAATTTTCCAACCTGGAATCGCAGTTACGCCGCGGGGAACGGCCGGCCTGGACTGAAGTGCTGACCATCGCCTTGCAGATCGTTCCGGCCCTGCGGCACGCCCACCGACGCGGCGTCCTCCATCGCGATCTTAAACCGGCCCACTTGATCAAGGCGACGGACGGCCATCACCTGCTTGCCGATTTCGGACTCTCCAAGTTTCTCGGCGACGCCCTGCTCGCCAACCCGGAGCAACCGCTCGGCTCGACCGCGTTCTATCCACCCGAGGTGGCCGCGGGCAAGCCGCACTCGAAACGCAGTGACTTCTACTCGCTGGGCTGCCTACTCTACACGCTGATCGTCGGTCGGCCGCCGTTTTCGGGAAACACAATCGTCGAATTGACGCACAAGCATTGCTATCTTCTAGCGGAACGGCCGATCCATTTCGTCAGCGACATGCCCGAGGAATTAGATCGCCTGATCATGAAGCTGATGGCCAAGGAGCCTGGGCAGCGACCCGGGAGTGGAACGGCGCTCATCCAGGAATTCGAAGGCATCTGGAGCGCGCTTGAACGTCGCGGACTCCTGCCTAAACGGCCGGTGCCCGCGTCCTTATCCGAGGAATCCGATGAGCCTGCCGAAGACGAAGATTGGCCGGAACCCAAGCTGCCGGAACCGATCCCGCGGTTGGCCAAGCCCTGGCTGAGCCGCTGGTACGTGGTAGTTCCTCCCCTGCTCGGTTGCGTTTTTCTACTATTCTGGGCGTTCTTCTGGCGAGGGCTGGGGGGCGACGAGATGATGGCACGGGCTCGGCCGTTGATGGAATCGGAGAACCCGGCCGATTGGGACGCCGCTTGGCGTGATTACCTCGAACCGCTGTCGCGTAAGTATCCCAGCAAGTACGCGGATGAAGTGAAGGAAGCCCGGCGGCGGATCGATCAGCAGGGAGAACTCCGCCGCGCCTTGATTGTGGGCAAGAACGTTCGCTACCGCAGCGAAGCGGAGCGGTTTTACAACGAGGGAGTTCGCCTCGCCCAGGCAGGCGCGTCGCTCAGTGCCCGGCTCGTTTGGCAGAATGTAATTCAAGTTTACGATACTTCGGAGGCGGACAAAACCTGGGTCGCCCTCGCTCGGGAGGGGATCGAACGCCTGAATTCAAGATCGGACACGGGCAGCCTGGCAACGCGAGCCGCCCCGGTGATTGACGAGATTCACGCCTTGCGTGAGAAGGGCCGCGTTCAGGAAGCTGACAGGCGGGCTCGGGCATTGGAGTTCCTCTACCGCGACGATCCGGAGATCGAGACGCTGCGCAACATCTTGAAGGACGCGAAGAAATAGGCCGGGCGCTCTATATATAAACCACGGCCGATCGGTCGAATTCAACTTTGGGAGAGACGCACCCACATGGCAGCCGCCACGTCGCAGACGATTCAATCGTATTGCAACCTGATTGTGAAGAGCAAGCTGCTGCCGGCAGCGGACGTGAAAGACGCGTTTCGCCACTGGCAGGAAACGAACAGGGGAGGCTCCGATAGCGATGCCGAACCGTTCCGCAAGCATCTCGTCACGCGCAAGCTCCTCACGGAATATCAGTCGCACCTGCTCCTTCGCGGCCATACCGATGGCTATTTCATCGACCAGTACCGCATTCTCGATCTCATCAGCAAAGGACCTCTATCGGGCGTT
>Ga0105046_10011230_pt1 | contig 13935 bp, 8 predicted proteins | sample MAT03_FD_78385 | JGI IMG/M metagenome (GOLD analysis project Ga0105046, IMG submission 78385) | Freshwater microbial communities from Lake Fryxell liftoff mats and glacier meltwater in Antarctica - MAT-03 (megahit assembly) | ecosystem: Environmental > Aquatic > Freshwater > Ice > Liftoff... | reverse complement strand
TTCGGGGGCTTATTCCCCGTCGATGCCGCGGACGGAAGCGAAGCGTATCCCGCCTGCTTCGGCAGCCCGGAAGGCTTGGCCGTGGGTGGGGCAGCGCCGATCTGCTTCGGAAGGTTGGGGGGGGTCGGCCCCGACTTCGTCAGGGGGTCCGCGGTGAAGGGCCGCAAGGAAGCGGGAGCCACTTCGCGAACGAGGGACTGTTCAGTGGAGCGAGCCGTGACAAAAGACTCCTCCACAGAGTTCGCGGCAACGATCGCGGAGATGGAATCCACGATCATGAGGTGCTTCGGCACGCTGTGACGCCAGGCCATCGGCATGCAGCCTTCCTGGGCGAAGCGTGTCGCAAAAAAGCGTTTCTCCAGTGGCCCCACTCGCAAATCTGCGGACGTCGCCACGGTATCAAGAGTCGTCGCCGAGACGACACGGATCGCCGAGGCGTCCGCGAGCGAACGAGGAATCAAGCTGGAAGTCACGGATGCCGCCATCGGCAATCGTGACGGCTCGGAGGAGGCACGCACGACTCGCGGCCGCGGGGCCTCGGCGATCATTGCCACCGGTGGAGGCGTTGCCACGCTCTCGATGGGCCGAGCCGACAGCCGGGGCGACGGAGCTTGCACTGGTTCCTGGCGTTCCACCATCAGCGTCACACTCGGCGGCGGAAGCCCCGGCGTCGAACGCTCCAGTTCCACGGTGGCCGTCATCGGCTCGCGGATCAGTTCCACCGCCAGGCCCGGCACGGGCACGGGCAAGGGCACGGGCACGGGCACGGGCAGTGCCGCGGGGGACTCTTCCGCCACGCCTCGAGCGATGTATGACCGCTCTTCGCCAAGGTACTGTTGGATCAACTCACGCGTGCGACCCTGCGTCCAGGAGTTTGCCGGGTGCAGCTCGACCCGCGGAGCCATTTGCGGGCCGACGATTCCCGAGGTCGATGTGTTCTCGAACACCACCCGTTGCGGTGGCGGTGTCGTTTCGTTCGTCACGCTTCGCTTTGCGTCTCCACAGCCCGATGCCAGCCCGCAGCCCGCGGCGAGTGCCGCTCCGGCAACGCGGACCCGGCCCAGGAGTGCCAGGATCCTACCGGCGGCTTGCGGGGTTCGCCTCGCCATCGCCTCTCCTGTCCGTTCATCAACCTTCGACCCTCTGCAACGGAGCAGAGAGAATCCAATCGTCTCACCCTTTTTCGGTCCGCGCCGTGGCGAACCTTGACGATTGTGTCGAATTTCCGACGCCTTCCTTTCCGAATCCGCTTCCCCAAATCTCCAACGCCTCCCATCTCCCGCGACCCTTGCGATCCCGACTACCGATTCCACCGTTAGATTCCTCAAGCGGCCGATTCACGAATGTCGAATGACGAAGGACGAGTCTTTTTTCTCGATCGAGGTAACGGCCATGCGTTGGGGCCTCACGTTCTTGCTAGTAGTCGTTGCAGCGGTCTCGAACCTCGAGGCCCAGGTGCCGGGCGTTCCAGGCGTTCCAGGTGTGCCTGCCGCGCCCGCAGCCGCGGCGGCGTCACCTGCGGCGGCGGCCGCGAACCCGGCGGCGGCGGGAGGGGCCAAGAACATCTGGAGCTTCTTCTGCAAGACGCCCGAGCAGAAGGCCCAGTGCAAGTCCCAATTCTGTTCCTCCTCGATCGGCCAGTTCATCAACAACTTGCTCCTGCCCGCCAGCGCCATAAGCGGCGGCTTGATCGGTCCCTGCTGCCCGGACCCCGCGACGACGCCGAACGCCGAGGACCTCGCCAAGCCCGCGACGGGCGCGCAGGGTGCCGCCGCCAAGATCAAGGCAGAGGAAGCTCAGGCCAAGGCCAAGGTCGCGGCCATCGAATACCTGGCGAGTGTCGATTGCCGCTATTACCCCGAAGCCGAGGCTGGGATGATCAGCGGCCTGCGTTCGGAGAAGAACGAGTGCGTCCGCCTCGCCGCCGCCAAGGCCCTCGCCAGTGGCTGCTGCTGCTCCGCGAAGGTGGTGAAAGCCCTGACGATGACCGTGAACTGCTCGAGCAAGGACGGCTTCCCCGCCGAGGCTTCGGAACTCGTCCGCACCTTCGCGTTCGTGGCCCTGGAGCGATGCTTGCGGAAGTGTGTGGAGTCCGACGAAGAGCCGCCCGAACAACCCCCCGCGGTGAAGCAGGCTCTCTTTGAGTCGCTCAAACCCGCTGGTTCCGCCGTCGTCCTGGATCGTGAGATCTTGCTCGCGGGATACTTCTCACCGATCCTGGCGGAGAGCAATGAGAAGATCTTCGCGAACGCTCGCCATGCGATCGCCAAGGGGCTGAAGGTGTCGCCAGCGACGATCGCACGGCTCTCCGGACCAAAGAATGTGTACGACTCCATCCTGCCCAACGGCATCAATGGCCACTCGACGACGACCTCCGTCGTGCAGGCCTCCGCCAGCGAGCCGATGGCACAAGGCCCCGTAGCTCTCGCGGGCCCGCCGCCGCTGACGACCACCGAGCCTCCCACGAAATCAGCAGTCACGCTGGCTCCATCGCGAGCGGCGGCCCCGGCACCGACGATGCCCACGGTGCCCATGCCCACGGTGCCGAGCATGTATCGCGAGTCCCGCTCCAACGGCGTCGTCCCCGCATGGCTGGCCCAGCGCGTGACGGCCGAATCGCTGCCGACGGACACGCCGCGCATGTCCACCCCGCCGCGAAGCACAGGCCGTGGCAACCTGATGAACATCTTCCAGGATGCGTCAAAACGATAGGACTTTGGGTGGGAAGTGATTTGAAGTTGCAGGGACTACGGCACCGTTGTCTCGCCGGTGCGAGCTTTCAAGCACCGTTGTCTCGCCCCATGGCACGTTCTTTACGCCTCTTGCAGAGTCACATCATGACCTTCGTCCACTCCCTCTTCAGCCGCGGATGCGGCGGCGGTTGTTAGCCAGGGGCGAAAGCCCCTGGAACTCACGCCCCAACCCCTCAAGCCCCGAAGGGACGGAAGTGCTTTCGTCCCTTCGGGACCCTGTTCCCAAGCCCTCCACCAGGGGCTCGCGCCCCTGGCTACCATCGGTCGCCGCATCCGCGGCTGAAAGACCAAAGAGGCCGATGCGAAGCGTTTCCCCTCACGCTGCAATAGCACTGGCGAGCAGCCCCGTAACCGTACTGAGATACGAGGTCCAAGCGTACCGCCTGGATGTTTCGAGACACTGTTTGGAGCCCAATAGACGTTCGCCTTGAGGCGTAAAGTCAGTGCCGTTGAGCGTCTCGCCGGTGCCACGGTCCGTGAGGTTTTAGGCTCGTGGCTGAACGTCGACGCCTCACGCCGCGCGTTTCGGTCGGGCTTTCACGTCGAACAGGCCGAAGATCTCGTCTTCGGACAGGCCCATGGAGGCGGGCTTGTCCGCCTGCGAGAGCAGGTCGTTGAAGATCTTTCGCTTCCCTTCGAGGATGTCCGCGATCCGCTTCTCGACGGTGTTCTCGCAGGTGAATCGCGTCACCGTCACCGGGTGCTTCTGGCCAATGCGATGGGCGCGGTTGATGGCCTGATCCTCGATCGCGGGGTTCCACCAGCGGTCGAAGAGAAAGACGTAGTTCGTGAACTGCAAGTTCAGCCCAACGCTGCCGGTGCCGTAGCTCATCAGGAGAACATGCCTGGTCGGGTCCGCCTTGAAGCGATCGAGGATCGGCGTGCGTTCTGTCTGCGGGATCTTGCCGTGATATTGCAGCGGGCCGTACTTCTGGAGCGAGTCCGCGATCACGGTCAGCGGTTCCACCCACTGCGAGAAGATGATCGCCTTGCGGCCGCTCTCCGCCACCTCTTCCATGTCCGTGATCAACTGCTCGAGTTTCGCACTCTCGCCGGTGAGCGGGTCGAAGTTGCAGATCTGCTTGAGCCGCATCACAAGCTGGAAGACGTGCTGGACGGTGATCGTCTCTCCCAGATCATTCAACTGGACGATGCCATCGTTCTCGGCGCGGTTGTAAGCGACCTTCTGGGCCGGGCTCAGTTCCAGTTCGAGATCGCGGATGGTCTTCGGCGGCATGTCGGACTGCACAGCGTCCTTCGTTCGGCGAAGGATGAGATCGCTCGTATACTGCGGCAACCGCTTCGGCGGCGTCTCCGGCGGGATCCGGTCCGGTTCGATGAACGCGAAGATGTTGATCAGGTCTTCCGGCCGGTTCTCGATCGGCGTGCCCGTGAGCGCCCAGCTTCGCCCGCGATGCACGCCGCGGACGATCTGGGCCGTCTTGGAATCCCGGTTCTTGATGCGCTGGGCCTCGTCAAGCACCACAACATCGAAGAACAGCTTCGGATCGTTGGCGAACTCGACATCGCGCGTCAGCGTCTCGTAGTTCACCAGCTTCAGCGGGCAGTTCGAAGTGTACCAGGCCGTCTTGCGGCGCTCCGAATCGCCCTCGATCGTCTCGAAGGGCAGATCGGGAGCCCAGAGCTTGAGTTCCCGGGCCCAGTTGACGATCAGCGGCTTCGGCGCGATGAGCAGCCCGCTGCGGATAATGCCCTGGTGATACAGCAACCGCATGGCCAGGATCGCCTGGGCGGTTTTGCCGAGGCCCATCTCGTCCGCGAGCATCGCCCCCTGGCGAGGCATCAGGAATGCGATGCCTTCGAGTTGATACGGGAAGGGCTCGAACGGCACTTCGAGCGTCCGCCCGTCAAAGAGCGAATCCAGGGGCGGTTGCAGCAGATAGAGCAGGCGATCCTTGAAGAGCACCATGTCCGCCGTCGGCTTCGGGCGGATCGGGGCCTTCTTCTCCACCGTGCCATCGGGCAGCTTCGGCAGGTCGACGACATGGCGGCCCGGCTTCGGCTCGGACGCCGGCTTCTTCGGCGGCGCGTAGTCCACCGGCGGGGTGGGGAACTTCCACCCTTCACTCTGGACGCTCAGTGCCAGCGGCCCGGCCGAGCGCACCCATGGCGAATCCGCGAGCAAGCGCGTCTCGCGGACGTTTGCTTCGAGCGGTTTCTCGAACCGCGGATGCAGGATCGCGTCGACGCCGAAATCGACCTCCAGAGGCAGGATTTCGACGAGCTCGGCCAGCGGTACGGGGGCGGCTTCAGCGGGCTTTTCCACAGCCACGCCGGCCACACGCCCCAGGGCTGCGATGTCAAGCGGCACGGTTCGGCACCCCCAGTTTGCGATGCTCCGCCACGGCCGTCTGAATCCGGGCGAACGGCTCCGCCAGGTCGATCGACTCGTCCACGCGGTCGAGCCGCTCACGGATCAACGATTCATCCTCGCGAAACCGGGGCGGCAGCAACAGCCGCAGCGACGACCGCGAATGCGAGAAGCTGTGCAGATCCGACGGAATCGGGTCCGTTTCCACCAGGTGCAGGCCCACGACGGGAATGTCGATCCGGTTGCGCAACCCCAGCGCTGGCAAGCTGCTCGTGATCACGAGGTCCGGCTTGGCCGCCGTCTTCTCCACCAGCGTCTTGCCGATCAGGTCCGCATGGAGATACTCGGCGAGCGTCGGGCCATACAGGGCGTGCTGCACACGATTGGGCTGCACGGCGCTGGTGAGCCGAAATTCGACCGGTCGCCCCCAGGAATTCGTGACGAGGTACCCGCCAACATAGCCTCCGGGGTCTTGAAAAACGCTGAGGAATCCGAGGTTCCCTGTGATCGTGGCCGAACGTGAACGGTCACTCACGAGGTGATTCTCCGGTGGTGTGGAACAGCAAGAGCCAACGCGGCAAGCCGCGCGGCAACGATGTATCCTCACCATCGGCCCGAATCGTCTGGAGCCTTCACACGTCCCACCCTTTGCTGGGGGTCGTAGGACGTTTCCCGGGCCGGAACGCCGACCTGTAACGGCAGGTCCGCATCGACGCTCCGTGTCGAATGTGCAAGCAAGGCGGGGTCGCGAGAGAGAACTGAAGGAATTCCACGCAAAGGATGCCATACTGCATGCTTAAAGTGGCAGCGTCGCAGCCTGCCTCGAACAGGGCATCCTCGACACTCGTGGTGAATTCCTTCACTCCCGTCAAAATCAGCACAAAGTCGAACTCGCGATCGGGGATCGGTGTCTGGCTCATGATTCACCCTCCTGAACGTCAGGTGTTGACACTTGTCAAGCAGACAATGTTCATCCTTGGCTCTTGAACCACTGGGGTTCCGTCCGCGGGTCGAACTGTTATAACAAACTTACCGAACCAGCCATATGGAGAAGGGACCCGGCATCATGGCCGACGCGACTGAATCGACCGAACCGAAGCTCTCACCCGTCGAGGGCATCAAGGCGGAAAGCTCCTACCTTCGCGGCAGCCTCGAAGCGGAGCTTGCGGACCCTAACCTCGACCACCTCAGCGAGGCCGGCAAGAACCTCATCAAGTTCCACGGCAGCTATCAGCAGGAAGACCGCGACGCCCGCAAGAACCGCTCCAAGGCCGGCGTCGGCAAGGCCTACATGTTCATGATCCGCCTGAAGCTTCCCGGCGGGAAACTGACGGCGCCGCAGTACCTCGGCATGGACGAGATGTGCGAGAAGTACGCCAACGGCACCCTGCGAATCACGACCCGGCAGAGCTTCCAGTTCCACGGCGTGCTCAAGGGCGACATGAAGGCCATCATGGCCGGGATCAACGCCACGCTCGTCACCACGCTCGGCGGTTGCGGCGACGTGAACCGCAACGTGCTCGCCTGCCCTGCCCCGCTGCCGGACGAACCCCGTCGCCGCATGCAGGAACTCGCCGATGCCGTCGCCGCCCACCTTGCACCGACCGCAGGCGCCCGGGCCTATCACGAACTCTGGCTCAACGGCGAGAAGGTCGAGGAGACCGCACCGCCCGAGGTCTCCGAGCCGATCTACGGCAAGGTCTACCTGCCGCGGAAGTTCAAGATCGCCTTCGCCCTCCCCGAGGATAACTGCACGGATATCCTCGCCAACTGCGTCGGCTATCTCGCTGTGGTGGAGAACGGCAAGCTCGTCGGCTTCGACCTCTACGCCGGCGGCGGCCAGGGGCAGACCAACAGCATGGCCACCACCTATCCGCTGATCGGCCAGCCGATCGGCTTCGTCACGCCGGAGGAAGTCCTCGACGCGGCCGAGGGGATGTGCAAGTTCTTCCGCGACTATGGCAACCGCGCCGATCGCAAGCGGGCCCGGTTCAAGTATGTCCTGCACGACATGGGCCTTGAGAAGTTCCGGGACATCTTCTTCAAGGACTACTTCAAGCACCCGCGCCGCGAGGCGAAGGGCGTGAAGATCACCGGCGTTGACCTCCACCTCGGCTGGCAGCCGCAGGGCGAGGGCAAGTGGTTCCTTGGCCTCTCCGTCGAGAACGGCCGCATCAAGGACGAAGGCGTCATGCGGCTCCGCAGCGGCGTCCGCGAGATCGTGAAGCGCTTCGGCACGGACGTCCGCCTGTCCGCCCAGCAGGACTTGCTGATCTGCAACGTCGCCACCGCGGATCGCCCCGCGATTGACTCGCTGCTTAGCGAATACTGCATCCCGAGGCCGGACACGCTGAGCCAGGTGCAGAAGTGGAGCATGGCCTGCCCCGCGATCCCGACGTGCCCGCTGGCGATCACCGAGAGCGAACGCTCGCTGCCCGTGCTGATCGATCAACTCGAAGTGGCCGTGAAGGAACTGGGCCTGGCCGAGGAAGTGCTGAGCGTCCGCATGACCGGCTGCCCGAACGGCTGTGCCCGGCCCTACCAAAGCGAGATCGGCCTCGTGGGCCGTGGCGGCACCAAGTACACGCTCTACATCGGCGGCGACACCTTCGGCCGACGGATGAACTTCGAACTCCAGGACAGCGTGCCGATGGACCAGATCGTGCCGCGGCTCAAGGTGCTGCTGGGCCACTTCAAAGCCAACCGCGAGCCCGGCGAAGCCTTTGGCACCTACTGCACCCGCATCGGAGCCGAGGGCCTGCTGAAGATGCTGGCGTAACCCGCCACCCCGCGCCCCCCCGACGCGGGAAGGCGGCCCTCGTCACGAAGGGTTTGCAGACAAGGACGTGTCCTTGAACCTCCGAGGCCGTGGTTAGCTTTGATCGAGTTCCGCCGCTCCGCTCTCGGCGGGGTCGTAAAGCTGCTCCCACTGGATGATCTCGATGCGGTTGCCATCGGGGTCATACACAAAGAACCGATCACAGTCCTGAATCTTGGTCGTCTCCTCCGTCAGCACGCCGCGATCCGCGAAGTATCGACGGGCTTCGGGCACATCCCTCACTCGCAGGGCGAAGTGCCGAGGGCTCCGCGTGTCCGGCTGTGGCTTCTTCAAGAGATGCAGCGTCTGGGCCCCTTCGAGCTCGAACCACAGGGCCACGAAGTCGAACAACTTCGGCTTCGGAATCTCGCGGAGCCCGAGCACGTCGCGGTAAAAACGGCGGCTCACCTCAACGTTCGTGATCAGAATCGAAACATGGTCCAGGCTGGTCACTTGCAGGCGGTTCATCGGGGAAGCTCCCTCTGGCGGATCCCATCAATGTCGAGAAGGAAAGAATACACCTGATTCACAGCTTAGAATGGTCCGCTTGAGAAAAGCAATCAAGATCACGGTCCCCTCCTCACGCAGAGCGTTCTTGACACCATTCTCGTGAAGGGTACAACAAGTATGTCGCTAGGGGTGCCTGCTTCATCGTGGAGCAGGCTGAGAGTAAACCCTCTGGACCTGGCTGGGTCATTCCGGCAGGGGAAGCGAACCTGAGAAATTCGGGGTGCGGAATAGGTCGTTCGGAATCAAACCCGCCTTCGATTCCAAACTCCCTATTCCGAATTCCCTATTTCGTCCCGCCTCCTGCCCCAATTCGGGGACATCGTTCATGACACAGATGGAATCCGCTCGCCTGGGCACTATTACGCCCGAGATGGAATACGTTGCTCGCCGTGAGGATCTGGACGCGGAACTCATCCGCAGCGAGGTCGCCCGCGGCCGCATGGTCATCCCGGCCAACACCGTCCACCTCTCCAAAAGCCTCGAGCCGATGGCCATCGGCATCGCCTCGAAGTGCAAGATCAACGCGAACATCGGCAACTCCGCCGTCACCGGCAAGGCCGAGGACGAACTCGAGAAGCTTCACACGGCCGTCCACCTCGGGTCGGACACGGTCATGGACCTCTCCACGGGCGGCAACATCGACGGCATCCGCCAGGCGATCATCGACGCCTCGCCCGTGCCCATCGGCACCGTGCCCGTCTACCAGATCATCCAGAACGTGAAGGACCCGAGGGACATCACGCCGCGGATGCTGCTGGACATGGTCGAGCATCAAGCGAAGCAGGGCGTCGACTACATGACGATCCACGCCGGCGTGCTCATCGAGTACGTGGCTCTCACGTCCAACCGCGTCACCGGCATCGTCAGCCGTGGCGGTTCGCTGATGGCCGCGTGGATGGTGGCTCACCATCAGCAGAACCCGTGGTACACCCACTTTGACGAACTCTGCGAGATCATGAAGGCGTATGACGTGACCTTCAGCCTTGGCGACGGCCTCCGCCCCGGCAGCCTCGCGGATGCCAACGACGACGCTCAGTTCTCCGAACTCAAGACGCTTGGCGAACTCACCCAGAAGGCCTGGAAGCACGGCTGCCAGGTGATGATCGAGGGCCCCGGCCACATCCCGATGCACCTCGTGAAGATGAACGTCGAGAAGGAGCGCGAACTCTGCCATGAAGCCCCGTTCTACGTCCTGGGGCCGCTCGTGACGGACATTGCACCGGGTTACGATCACATCACGAGCGCGATCGGCGCCGCCCTCGCCGCGGAAGCCGGCGCGAGCATGCTCTGCTACGTGACGCCGAAGGAGCACCTCGGCCTGCCGAACAAGGACGACGTGCGCCAGGGCGTGATCGCGTACAAGATCGCGGCTCACGCGGGAGACATCGCGCGGGGCCGCAAGAACGTCCGCCAGCGGGACGACGACCTGAGCAAGGCGCGCTTCGAGTTCGACTGGAACCGCCAGTTTGAACTGAGCCTGGACCCGGAGACGGCTCGCCGAATGCACGACGAGACACTGCCTCAGGACGTTTTCAAGAGTGCGAAGTTCTGCTCGATGTGCGGCCCGAAGTTCTGCTCGATGCGGATCACGCAGGACATGCGCAAGCTCGCCGAGGACGCCAGCCGAGTGTCCCTGAGCCTGACGGCGAACTGACTTTTCCCGCATCGCCGTGGCGAGGAGTCGTCGGAGCGGAGCGCGGAAATTGTCGGAGCGCCCCGCTCCGACGACCGCGCGACGGGGAAGCCTGCGCAGGTCCGAACCTTCCCAGTCGCGATGGAATCTCTTCTACTGATAATCTATCCTGAGCAGAGCCTAACCCTTGCGAGCATTGCCGATGTCGAAGACGCCGTTTCTCGATCTCGCCCGCCGTCGTGTGGTCATCCTCGATGGCGGCATGGGCACGAGCCTGCACCGCTACAAGCCCGCCGAGAAAGACTGGGGCTACGGCCCGGACGGCAAGTCGCTCATGAACCTGTCGGACTCGCTGGTCTACACGCACCCGGACTGGATTCAGGACATCCACCGCGGCTACTTCGCCGCCGGTTGCGATGCGGTGGAGACGAACACATTCAACGCCAACCGCATCGGCCTCAATGAATTCAAGATGGCGGAGCAACTCGAAGAGATCAACCGGCTGAATATCCGCCTCGCGAAGGCCGCCGCCGCCGAGTACGCCACCGCGGACCGCCCGCGGTATGTCGTGGGCTCCGTCGGCCCAGGCACCAAGATGCCTTCGCTCACGGACCCCGCCATCTGGGTCGACTTCGACACCCTCGCGGATGCTTACCGTCCCCAGATTCGCGTCATGATCGAAGAGCAGGTCGACGCCATCCTCATCGAGACCTGCTTTGACCTGCTCCAGGCGAAGTGCGTGGCCATCGCCGCCCGCGAGGAGATGGAACGTGCCGGCGTCCGCATCCCGCTGATGGTGCAACTCACGATCATCGACGCCAACCAGAAGATGCTCCCCGGCACGGACATCCCCACCGCGCTCGTCGCGCTGGACCAACTGGACATCGACATCCTCGGCATGAACTGCGGCGTCGGCCCGGACCTCATGCTCTCCAGCATCAAGCACCTCAGCCGCCACAGCAGCAAGATGCTCAGCGTGCTCCCGAACGCTGGGCTGCCCGAGACGCGGAACGACGAGACTTACTTCCCCCTGGAACCGGAACCACTCGCGGACTGGCTCGAACAGTTCGTCACCGAGTTCGGCGTCAACATCATCGGCGGCTGCTGCGGCACCACCAAGGAGCACCTCAAGGCCGTGTGCGATCGGCTTCACGGCCGGGCTCCGCACTCGCGCAACGTCACTTTCCTCCCAGCCGTCTCCAGCTTGCAGGGTGCGCAGGAACTTTTCGTCGATCAACGGCCGCTCCTCGTCGGGGAACGCACCAACACCAACGGATCCCGCAAGTTCAAGCAACTCCTCGAAAAGGAAGACTGGCACGGCCTGGTCGAGATGGCCCAGGAGCAGGAACGCGAGGGCGTCCACATCCTGGACGTCTGCGTCGATTATGTGGGGCGAGACGGCGTTCGCGACATGAAGGAGACGGTGAAGCGTTACAACGCCGTCCTCACGAAGCCGCTGATGCTTGACAGCACCGAGTTGCCCGTCATCGAGGCCGCCCTGAAGCTCTGCAGCGGCAAGACGATCATCAATTCGATCAACCTCGAAGACGGCCGCAAGACGCTTGACCCCAAGACGAAGCTCGCGAAGAAGTATGGCGCTGCGCTGGTCGCCCTCACCATCGACGAAAAGGGCCAGGCCGACACCGCCGAGTGGAAGTTCGAGGTCGCCAAGCGCATCTACGACATCGTCGTTCATGAGTATGGCATTCCGCCGACGGACCTGATGTTCGACCCGCTCGTCTTCCCCGTGAGCACCGGCCAGGAGCAGACCCGCAAGAGCGCCATCGCCACCTTCGAGGCGATCAAGCTCATCAAACAGAACCTGCCCGGCGCCCTCACGCACGTGGGCCTTTCGAACTGCTCCTTCGGCCTGCTCCCGTATACCCGGCAGGTGCTCAACAGCGTGTACCTGCACTACGCCCTCGAGTACGGCCTGGATTCGGCGATCCTGCACGCGGCGAAGATCATGCCGCTGGCCAGCATCGACGCGGAGGGCAAGGAACTTTCCCGTCGGCTGCTCTTCGATGAACGCGTGTTCGACGCGGCCGGGAACTGCACCGAGGATCCGCTTCAGATGCTCATCGAGCACTACGCGGACAAAAAGACCGAGTCCAAGAAGGGGCAGTCGCTGGGCGAGACCGTCGAGGAACGCCTGAAGCAGGCGATCATCCAGGGCCGCCGCGAGAGCCTGATCGCGGACCTCGATGCGGCGAGGGAACGCTATTCCCCCATCGACATCATCAATCGCGTGCTGCTCGGCGGTATGAAAGTCGTCGGCGAACTCTTCGGCAGCGGCCAGATGCAGCTTCCTTTCGTGCTGCAATCCGCCGAGGTGATGAAAGCCTCCGTCGCCCACCTCGAGAAGTTCATGGAGAAGGTCGCGGGATCGGAGAAGGGCAAGATCGTGCTCGCCACCGTGAAGGGCGACGTCCACGACATCGGCAAGAACCTCGTGGACATCATCCTCACCAACAACGGATACAAGGTCTACAACCTCGGCATCAAGCAGCCCGTCGAGAGCATGATCGCCGCGTTCGTGGAGCACAAGGCGGACGCCATCGGCATGTCAGGTTTGCTCGTGAAGAGTACCGTGATCATGAAGGAAGACCTGATCACGATGAACGAGCGCCACCTCGACCCGCCCGTGATCCTGGGCGGTGCCGCGCTCAACCGCAAGTACGTCGAGCAAGACCTCCGCGCGATCTACAAGGGGAGCCTCTTCTACGGCGAGGACGCCTTCGCAGGCCTGCGGATCATGGACGAGTTGGTGCTTCGCAAGAAGATGGGCAAGGCGAGCCCCACGGTCGGGAAGGTGGTCGATGGCAACCGAAATCGCGCGGGCGTGCCCTCCCCCGCGACGATCGACACCATCGATGCGTCGAGCCACCACCCGGGCGGTTTGCACGTTCACGTGCCGCGCTCGCCGACGCTGAAGCATTCGCTGGACTTCCCGCCGCCGCCGTTTCTGGGGAGCCGGGTTCGCACGGACTTTCACATGGAGGAAATCTTCGGCTTCATCAACGAGCTGACGCTCTTCAGCACGCAGTGGGGTTACCGCAAAGGTGGCGTGAAGCGCGAGGACTACGTCTCGCAGATTCAGGACTCGGCCCGGCCGGCGCTCGAGCGGCTCAAGAAGTACTGCCTCGACGAGAAGATCCTCCGCCCAGCCGCGACCTATGGCTTCTTCCCCGCGGCCTCGGAGGGGCAAACGCTCACGGTCTACCACGAGGACCGCGTCACGCCGCGGACGAGTTTCGTGTACCCGCGGCAGAACCACGGGGAGTTCCTGTGCCTGGCGGACTACGTGGAGCCCCTGGTCGATGGCAAGGCGGTCGACCACGTCGGCTTCATGGCCGTCACGATGGGCCGCGAGGTCACGAAGGTGGCCCACGATTGGTACACGGCCGGGAAGTACCAGGATTACCTGTACCTCCACGGTCTTGGTGTCGAGTCGGCGGAGGCGCTCGCGGAGTATCTCCACAAGCAGGTCCGTGCCGAGTGGGGCATCGGCGAACAGGATTCGCCCCAGGTGCAGAAACTCTTCAAGGGCCACTATCGCGGCCTGCGCTACAGCTTCGGCTACCCCGCTTGCCCGAACCTTGAAGATCAGGTGCAACTCTTTGAACTTATCGATCCGACGCGGATCGGCCTCGCCCTGAGCGAGCAGTTCCAACTGGAGCCGGAGCAATCGACGACCTCGATCGTGTTCCATCACCCGGACGCGAAGTACTTCAACGTGAAGAGTATCAGCGACTGCGCCGCGGTGTAAGTGACTGTCCCGTAAGCCGTCTTAAGCTGCCATTCGATACTGAAACTCCGCGTCATCGCTTTTCGGTTCCAAGCGGTTGAGCATCAACTGAATCATGGCCAACTTCACCATCGCTTCCGA
>Ga0105046_10011227_pt1 | contig 13941 bp, 13 predicted proteins | sample MAT03_FD_78385 | JGI IMG/M metagenome (GOLD analysis project Ga0105046, IMG submission 78385) | Freshwater microbial communities from Lake Fryxell liftoff mats and glacier meltwater in Antarctica - MAT-03 (megahit assembly) | ecosystem: Environmental > Aquatic > Freshwater > Ice > Liftoff... | reverse complement strand
TGTCGTAATGCAGCAAACAACTGGCAAAATCGGCGGATTCTAGACACTGCCACGCGTACGCAAACTGCAGCAGGGGAGCCGCCTGTCAGGCGAACAGAATAACTCCAAGAGTCCTGATGGAGCAGTACGTCGCGAAGATTCAAACGGGAATATAGAGGAGGCCGGCGATGTCGACCCTCTTTGTCTCGGATCAAACGAGCGGCGAAATTGACAACCAGAATGGCGCCTCTTCACCAGTCTCGAGCAAGAGTGGCTGGAGTGTGCGCTGTCACGCGCGGACAATCGTCAATCCTCCCGGAGCGCTCGTTGCGCTCTCTTCGCTCAGCGGACTTCTCCTTTTTCTGATCCTTCGTCAGTTGATCGACCCCGGATACACCAACTTTCTGGGATATATGATCATGCAGGATGCCATTGCCATTCTCTTTCTGCTCTGGCTTGGTTGGTGGCTTGCGCCGGAGAGTCAGATTTCCCGGCTTACATACATTCTCGTGGTCGCGGAAGTTTGGGCGGATTCCCTCGGCAACGCAGTTCATCTCTACATCAACTATCCGCAGTACGACAAAGTGACCCACCTCGGGGGCGGCATGGCCATCACCGCAGTCGCCGCAGATCTCCTCTTCGGCATCCAGCGCAAGCGTGGTCATCAGTGGACATACAAGAGAGTCATCCTCGGAGCGGCCGCGATTTCGCTCGCTTTCTGTGTGGGCTGGGAACTCTATGAATATTTTGGCGATCGACTGGTCAATTCGAGTCGCTGGAAGGGGTGGTCAGACACGAACGGAGATCTCATCGCCGACTTTGTTGGTGCACTGATCGTCCTGAGCCTCAAGTTCTTCCTTGATCCTCTCCATCTCCGGACAAATCCACTTGGTCATCACGTTGCCCGCGAGCGAAAGGGAAAACCGCATCTGAGCGGAGTTGTTTTCAAACCGGTCCGAATCACACGCCTTCAACCCTTTGAACAGGCTCACTTTCGGGGTTCGTTCGATTGCAGCGTCAGCGCGCGCGAGTGATGGGCATCCACGGAGACCTTATACGCATCGGACTCTGGTTCGGGATCATTGCGCCCTTCGTAGCGATAGTTCTCATCGGCTCCGCCGCGCTGGTACCGCCGAGCTACCGCGAATTCTCAGATATGATCAGCGATCTCGCCGATCAGGGCCAACCGCACGGGTACCTGATCCGATTCGACATGTTTGTCTTCGGTCTTGCCATGATTGCTTTCGGCCTCAGTCTCAGCGCCATTCTGCCTCGCTGGCACGTTGTGACCGGAATCCTGTTCGTTATCTTTGGATTTTCAGTCTCAATGGCAGGGGTTTTCCGGGACTATGGCGAAGGTCCGAACATGCCGCACAACCGGGAAGGTTTCATCCACACCACCTTTGGTGTAACCGCAATCATCGCGATCGTCGTTGCCATGATTGCCACAACGTCGATCGGATCGAGAACAGATGAGTGGCGACCGCTTCTCTGGCCAGGCATCGCCGGAATATTCATGATCACGACCAGTGTTTTGCTCTTCCTGTGGGGTCCCACTTCACTTCAGGGACTGGTCGAGCGGATCATTTACCTCTCTGCCGGCATCTGGATGATGGTCGCTGCCTATGCCGCCATCCGAACAAGGGAGGCAAATCCTGACCGTCCGATACAAAGCAAACATGCCCTACGACGATCCGGAAACGAGCACTATCCGGCTGTCTCCGAGCAGTGACTTCTGTTCTTAATCGGGTGGTGGCAGCCGCATCTGGTTCAAACGCCGCAGGTCTAAATGCGGCCAATGTTCTGATATTGTGCAGCCCCGTTTCACGCCAACTGAGAATCGGTTCACTCGTGATGTGACTATTGTCTCGCTCCAATTTCGTTTCTTTGCAGCGAAACGAAAACATTCCCGAATGTGATGGTCTATTGGAAGTCTTCGGATCCAGAAGATCCGGCGACCACACTGCTGAGCGATCCAATCACCAGCTGAACAGTGCTCTTTGGAAATCGAACGACATGCGTTCCAACGTGATCAGGTCTGGTGGCTGTTCGCAATCTTGGGTTTCGCGGATATGCTTCGCTTGCACGTCACCGTCGAGCTCCGGTCAGGATGGAACAATGGCGAAAAACATCGAAGCGATTCTCGAAGCAGCCCGGCTTCACTGCGACGAAGTGATTCGGCGGGAGGTCGATGCCTGGAACACTGCGGGACTTTGGCCACGAGCCGCGTCCGATAAGGCCGCCGCACTGGGACTCACCGGTCTCTATTGCCCCGAAGAGTGGGGTGGGCAGGGTCTTTCACTCGGTGAAGGCATTCGCGTCTACGAAGAACTTGGCAAGGGCGATGGAGCCTATGCATTCGCGCTCTCCATGCACAACATCTGTTCCTACGCGCTTTGCGGTTATGGCTCCGAATCGCTGAAACAACAATGGGCCACAGAACTTACTTCTGGTCGAAAACTGGCGAATTTCTCTTTGACCGAACCGCAATCTGGTTCTGATGCCGCCACGATGTACACCCGCGCAGAGATAAATGGCGATGGCACCTGGACGATCAACGGCGCGAAAGCATGGGTTTCGCTCGCGGGCGAGGCTGATATCTACCTGACCGTCGTCAAAACCTCGGACGAACCGGGCCACAAGGATATGGCGATGATTGCCATTCCCAAAGATACACCCGGAGTCTCCTTCGGCCCTCACTACAAGACACCCTCATACACCTTCCTTCCAATGGGAGAGATGTACCTGAACAACGTCACCGTCCCTGAGGAGAACATCATTCTGCCGGTCGGAAAGGGGCTCCAGGGTTCCCTGATGGCAATCGACATCGCGCGCGTTTCGATCGCGGCGGGTTGCTGCGGTCTCATGGAGTCGGCGCTCGATATCGCGCTCGCCTACGCCAACAAGCGCAAGATGTTCGGAGGGGTTTCGCTCGATCTCGAAGGCATCCAGTGGATGCTCGGCGACGTCGCGACCGATCTGGAGGCGTCACGGTTACTCTACCGCGCGGCTGCAAATGCTCTCGGAACCCCGGATGGGACCCTGCTCGCCGCCCACGCGAAACGTTTCGTGCCTGACGCCGCGCTTCAGGCCACGAACATCTGCACGCAGGTGATGGGCGGTATGGGCATGTTAAGTTCGTACGGACTAGACCGCTTGAGTCGACTGGCCCAAATGTTGAGAGTCGTCGACGGTACCACCGAAATTTCGCGCGTGGTCATCGGACGTGCGCTCAAAAAACGCGCCGACGGCTTGCCACAACAGTCAATGCCGAAAGGCTATCGCGAAATTTGACCGGCCCTAGGGAGAAAATCATGCGTGCACTGGTTGTCGAAAAGAACGAAGAGGGTGAGACCTCAGCATCGGTTCAGAACATCGATGAATCGAGATTGCCTGAAGGCGAGGTGACTGTTGCGGTTGAGTACTCGACCGTCAATTACAAGGACGGCCTCTGTATCGGCCCGGGTGGAGGCCTGGTCCGAACCTACCCGCATGTCCCCGGTATCGATTTCGCGGGAACTGTTGAATCATCAACCGACCGGCGGTACGCACCGGGTGACAACGTTGTCCTGACCGGTTGGCGTGTGGGTGAGAACCATTGGGGCGGCTACGCTGAAAAGGCGCGAGTAAAAGCCGACTATCTGGTTCCCTTGCCGGATGGTCTGACCACACGTCAAACGATGGCGATCGGCACAGCCGGCGTGGCAGCGATGCTCGCGATCAACGCCCTGGAGGATCACGGCCTCACCCCCGGCAACGGACCGGTGCTGGTGACCGGCGCTGCCGGGGGTGTTGGTTCGATCGCAATCGCGATCCTGGCAACTCTGGGTTACGAGATTGCGGCAGTCACGGGTCGGCCAGAGTCTACCGAGTATCTCTCCGCTCTTGGCGCCGCCCGTATCATCCCGCGCGAGGAGTTGAACGAAACGGTCAAGCGACCGCTCGAATCAGAAACCTGGGCCGGCTGTGTCGATGCTGTCGGCGGTACCATGCTCGCTCGCCTGCTCGGTCAGATGAAGTACGGCACGAGCGTGGCCGCGGTTGGATTGACCGGCGGCACCGCGCTGCCAGCCACCGTGATTCCGTTCCTCCTGCGCGGCGTCAATCTGCTCGGAATCGACAGCGTCCATAAACCGTATGAGGGTCGGGTGCGCGCCTGGAATCGCCTCGCCAAGGACCTCCCACTCGACAAACTGGAATCAATGATTCAACCCGCCATCCTGGAAGATTTGCCTCGTCTTGGCGCAGCAGTTCTCAAGGCTCAGATCAAGGGTCGTGTCGTGGTCGATCTCCGTGGATGAAACGTGATTCCGGAAAGAACATGGGGCGATAATTGATCGAACAACGCCGAATCTCGATGAACCTGCCAAGCCACTTTGCCGACTTCAGAAAGGCGCAACGAGGCAAACTCTTGATCGGTTGAATGCGTTCAACTCAATTGGGTCATCAGCGCATTGACTTCATACAAGGCTCCAGATCTGCCCGATCTCGACAATACCAATCATGGCGCTTCAATTCGCCGGGGAATCATCGCGGTCGAATCGCTGTTCGACGTACCCGGTCTTGGAAATCTGGCGTTGAAAGCAGCTGGTCGGCGAGATTTCGCCGTCCTGCAGCGCATAGTGCTTTTGGCAGGTTGCTCCTTTATTGGCCAGACCCTGCTAGCGCGAATATTTTCGATCGCGCTCGATCCCCGATTGAGAATGGGAAACAAAGCAACCAAGTTTGAACTCGGCATGCAGATAGATCAATCGAGAATGTCTCCGCTTTAGAGAACGACGTGGCATCGTCATCCAGTCGTATTGGCTCTATTCGGTGCATGGATTATGTTCGTTTTTACCACGCCCCGAATCATCGATCCCGACCCTGGCGAGTTCACCTTCGACCAGCGCTTTCGTTCTCCGGAACTGGCTCATCTCCTTGGCACCGACGATCAGGAACGCGACGTGTTCGTCCGCGTTCTATTCGAAGTGCAACACTCATTCGAGGTTGGAATGGTTGTCGCCGTGATCGTTCTGTTGACCGGGCTATTCCTGGGGATACTCTCCAGATTAAACCGACACTTTACCGGAATTCTTTCCAAACTCAGAGAAGCAGTCCGTTCTGTTCCGCCAATTCTCTTCGTTGTCGCACTGCTTTTGATCAACGACGGCAATCTCACAACACTGTTAGCAGCTACCGAGCTTTCGACTCTTCCACCCATGGTCGACAACATAGCATCCCAGTTTCGTCAGCTTCAGGGTTCGGGTTTCGTTGAGGCGGCACGGGCAACGGGAGTCACTCAATCCCGCATTCTCGGCCGCTATCTCCTGCCCACCTGCGTCGCCACCGGACTCGCACAGGTCGGAAGTACTTTCGCAGCGGCCGTGATCATTGAAGCCACAATTTCATTCTTGGGTTTCAACCCTCGTCCCGAATCGATATCAACGGGCGAAATGATCAGTTATTCAAGTCTCTTCTTGGCCTCCGCACCCTGGGCATTCTTCGCTCCTGCTATGGCACTCACCGTGACTCTTCTGCTCGCCCAACCGTTCAGCCGCGGGCTACGCACGGAGTTCAAGCCTGAACTCCAGGCGCTTCTTACGCGTCCATGATCGCCTTTCCCGAAATCGTCAATCTTGTAAATCGACTAACCTGAGCTTCGCTGAGAGGCGAGAGAGGCGGTCCGAGTTGTTCGGACCGCCCCTCTTTACCACAAAACCTGCCGTTTACCGCTTCGGTGCGACGTTCTGGTTGAATCGGAAGAAATTCTGTGGATCGTAGAGCTTCTTGATCATTGAAAGCCGCTCATAGGTCGCAACTGGATAGGCATCACGAACCCGGTCACGCCCTTCATTTTCCAGGAAGTTGACATAGGCTCCGGCTCCATCCTTGCGAACTACTTGCCACAACGAGTCAACCCAGTCATCGTGGATCAATCCATCTTCTTCCGGATCCAACCAAACACTGATAATGGCGAAGAAGTACGGCTTATCACGATGGGCGAACGCCGTCGCGTCCTAGTCGACGCGGTCGAGCGCGCCGCCCAGCCCCCGCAAATGAACGATGCTATAAGGCGAAGTTGCATTTCTGAGCGCATCAAGGCTCGCTTCGATCGTCTCATCGCTCAGGTCTTATGAGAACATCGAGCGAACAGACGCGCCGTGCTGCATCTCCTGGTGGGCAGTGAACTTGTAGATCGCCGGATACGGCATCACACCGACGACGTCCGCAACCGGGGTAGCCAGTGCTCGCAACGGAGCCAACGCGCGATTGCCCTCTTCTGGATCTCCAATCCAAACCACGAGAATCGAGAGCACAAGTTCACCAATGCAATCCTGCGGTACGTACGGGGCCGGCGGTGCGTGCATGATGTTCGCGATCGTGCTGAGTTCGTCGGGCGCGGTCGCCGCGTACTCCTGATAACCGCGGATGACCTCTTTTGTTGCCGGCAACATCAAATCGCCACCAAGAATCATTCCGACCGGCGCCAGCTGGAAGGTAAATTCGGTCACGATACCGAAGTTACCGCCACCGCCCCGAATCGCCCAGAAGAGATCCGGATATTCTGTTTCAATGGCCGTCACAATTTCGCCCGACGCAAGCACAACCTGAGCAGAGAGCAGATTGTCAATCGTCAGACCATGTTTGCGAACCATGAAACCGATGCCGCCACCGAGCGTCAATCCACCGATACCGACTGAACCGGTATCACCCGTGGTCAGCGCCAATCCCAGCGCATTGGCCGGCCCGGCGATGTCATTCGACGTCGCTCCTGCCTGAATCCGAGAGATCAGTGTTTCCGGATTGATACTCACCCGCTTCATGGATGAGAGATCGACCACGATCGCACCATCGACGACACCTTAATGACCCAGGCTGTGCCCGCCGCTGCGAACGGAAAGCGGAAACTCGCGTTCGCGAGCAAAGTTGACTGCTGCCGCGACATCCTCCGCCTCAGCCGGTCGGACAATCGCGAGTGGGCGGCGATCGACTGTGATGAACTGGGTCTTGCGTGCCTGATCGTATTCTTCACTCTCGGTGGTCAGCAATTGACCCACGAGTTGCGATCGCAACACCTCTAGCGGACGAATTCCAGCGACAACACTACTCAAACGGGAACTCGAAATCATACCGGTAATCACTCTCTGTTCCTTTCTCAATTATCCGGGTCGAACCACTCGCCCCGTTCCACTATGAAGCCGCTTTTCCATCTGGCGGCCATTCATATCCGGCCGCATTCACAGAATCCCATAATTGGTTTGGTGACACATCCGTTGACCGACGTATTTACCGAACGAACAACTGCTCTGTTCGCAATACGGCGATTGACGTACCTTGAGCACTACGTAGTGCCGACAGATGACCGAAAAAAGGGGCGGCGACATTTCCTGACAGCTTCGGCCAGGTACGACCGGTATCGCTAGTGCGCCTGGAGGTCATTGACTCAGGAGGCCAGTCCTGAAAAGTGGTCGGTTCGTACATTGTCCGGTTTCACCCCAAGCTCGCGCAGGGCTGTCTGCAATTGGAGTCCGGGTGCTTGCTGGATTGTCTGACTTTCCTTCCGGTTTGTTTTTGCTCTAGGAGGAAGGAGTCGGCGTCTCGATCTTCGGCGCGGGCACAGTTCGAGTCTTCTCGACAAAGGCCGGTACCGCCGTTTCGGTTGGAGGTTCGATCACGGGTGGAAGGTCGGTCGCAACCTCAGTTACATACGTCACCGACGGATTGACTTAACTTTCAATTTCGCGTGGCTCTTCTGACGGTTGCGCCTGGCGTTGCAATGCGCAAAGAGCTCGACAGCTGAAAGCGAGAGCGTCACCTTCTTGATCTTCCCGAACATGTCGCTGCCACCACTTCGACGAGTTGACGGGGTGGCACGGTTCAGCCACGCACCATGGCATCGTAGGTGACAATTCTTAGAGAAGCGTTAGGGGAAAGAACGGCGGTCGAAAGGAAGTCGTCTCACGCGCGGCAGAAGCTCCGCCGAATACGGGCTCAGAATCGAGCGATCCAATCGGAAGAAATCGACACGGCGTGGGTCCAGTTCATCATCCAATGACGGGTTCAGTTCGCCCGGTTATCGTCCCACCAGTTGAGCACCCTGGTGGCGAAAAATGTCAGCCACTTCGATGACCCACCAGCGGGTACATCCGTTTCGAACCAGACTCTGCCGGGATTTCGCCGTTCCTGAATCCACGTGCCGTCTGGTTGTCCCGCAACTCGGATGATTTCGATCGCATCCGCCATTCGTTCGTCGGGCGAGAAACCGTCATGAATCGCCGCGGCGCTAATATAGTCGGCCGCATTCAACACGCTGTAAAACCAGCGAAATGGATACACGAACCGGATCGCCCATCGCGCGACGACCTCGCCAGTCGATAACCTGCGGAACAGCCCTCGTTGAAGCAGATATTCTTCACCTGCCCGCCGTGCATCACCAACACGGGCCGAGTCCTCGGTCGTGCGCTCGTAGTCGAGCAGCGCCTTCAAAGCGTTCAGCGTCGAGTGGAACGAGGATTTGGTCGACCCCTCCACCCATTCGCAGTTCCATCCACCGTCCGAGAGCTGGCGCGCAAGAAACCAATCGACCAAGCCATCCACGTCGGCACCGAGCCAGAGTCCATTCGACAGCGTCCACGAATTGATACAGCAATCGACTTTTCCACCCCAGTCGTACTCCCAGCGAGTGTTCGCCGCGAGCCTTTCAGCGGTACCGGATAGCAGTCGCGCGTCGACACCCCACTCCCGAAGTGAGTTGAGCATCCACGTCGTCGCCGTGTACGGCTGACCGGCCTCAGGCTACGCTTCAGGACCCTCGAAATCGAAACCGCTGGGGAAGAACGCCCCACCTGCCCACTGTCCATCGGAATCCTGCAACGCGAGCAACTGCGCGCCGAACCCCTCGGTCGCGACCCTCGCCCTTGTCGCGCCCCACACCTCCTCCGGCAGATTCAGCAGATCCTTTTCGACCTGCCAGCGGAGGACGGGATCGGAGTCGAGCAACCAGTCTGCGAGAGCGGTGTCAATCATGAAGTTCCTCTCCTCGAAGGTGAATGCATTTGGTATATCCGAAAGAAGCCGATTTCCGCCGCCGGAGGGGCCACGCGAATCCCGAGCAAGTGCCGTGTAGATCATTACCATGCGCCATGAAAGGTCGGGAAGTGAAGAGTCAAATACTTGACGAACACCACGTTCCCAACCTGACTTGAATCACCTCGGGACTGTCCGAAGCGCGTGACCGGTTTCGAACTCACGACATCCTGCTTTAGCGCCTCGCGACGATGTCCTCGAGGTTCGATAGCCGGCCCGAACCAACAGCCTTAAAATCAGGATTTGGTAATATTGTTCTCAATAGCCACGATCATCGTTGCCCGATGAACATAGTTTTCGCCACTATCCGAACGCGGGGACAAGCGGACCTTACCAGTCGCAGAGGCAGCCCCTTCCGGCCGCCGAAACAGGGAGCCACGAAATGCCTCGATACCTGATCTCGTTCGATGATGGCTCGATGAGCCACATACCAGAAGAAGATTTGCCAGCAGTGGGCGAGGCCTCCCACAAAGTCGTCCAGGAGACGAAGGACGCCGGCTTCTGGATCTTTGGCGGCGGAATCCTCAATCAGCAAGCGACCATCGCCGCCACCGACGGAACAGTCAGCAACGGACCCTATCCAGAAACCAAGGCAGTCATCGGCGGCTTCTCGATTATTGAAGTGCCATCACACGAAGAGGCACTTAAATGGGCCGCTAAAATCGCGGCAGCCTGCCGCTGCTCTCAAGAAGTCCGCGAAATCATGTACAACCCCGAATCCTGATCGAGGCTCAATCCCGTCCGTGAACTTCATTGTCGGTATTTTGATTCACTCAAGATCAGGAAAGGAAAATGGTTTATATTAGCAGCGACTAACAAGTTCGCGAACAAAATATGCATGGAATCTCAAAGATCCTGGTAATAATCGGCAAATACTCGGAGCGGGTGATGGGATTCGAACCCACGACATCCTGCTTGGGGAGCAGGTACTGTCTTGCTGACAGCACGTCGGAACGAGTCAGCCCAAAAACCGCGTAGTTCCGAGCAGGCTGTTGAAAAAGGATGCCCGACTAGGTCATTTGCGTTAAAATAGACCTGAGCAGGTCGATTGGTAACGATGCACATGAGCGAGGGACGAAATGGCGCGAGGCATCCAGTCGTCACCGATCAGCACGCTCGCTTTGGTTCATCCCGAGTCCATGATTCCCGCGTCCCATCCGATTCGCGTCATGCGCCAGATTGCTGATGCGGCGTTGGCGGAGGTGTCGCCACTGTTCGATCAGCTGTATGCCGCCACGGGTCGTCCCTCGATCCCACCGGAGCGATTGCTGACGGGTGGACAGTTGATGGCGTTGTATTCGATCGGCAGTGAACGTGCGCTTTGCGATGAGATCACGTATCACCTGCTCTACCGGTGGTTTCTCGGGATGGATATGATCGAGCCGGTGTTCGACCACAGCACCTTCACGAAGAATCGGGAACGCGTGCTGGCGCATGGGGTGGCGGATGAGCTCTTTGCCCAAGGCTATCGCAGCTAAATCCGCTCAAATCTAGTAAAATTGGCAACCGCAGACGATCGTTTCGCTCCGAAACACTCAAACCGGCGAATTCGACTCGAAAATGCCGGATGTTGAATGGTTAGTTCGGTGTTCAGTCAATCTCTGATTGCGGATTTTGCTCGTTGCATGACCAATTTGGCTCGAGAAGATCAAAACGACGACCAAAATTGGCCATCCACTTTCCATAACTAGATGCGATAGCCCTGCTGCGACGACCTGACGGTATGCCTGTTCTGCCATTCGTGATACCATCACTTAAATCTCGCAGAGGAAAAAGCACGACCAGCTCGTGAAGGGACTAGGCAATGGATGGTCGCGACTTCGACGCGCTGACGCGTGCGCTTGCAACGAGAAAGTCTCGCCGTGGCGCGCTCCGCTCCGGCCTGGCGCTCGCCGCCGCCGCGCTCGGGCTTCGCCTGACGGACGAGGCAGCCGCATCCGGACGGCGCCGGCCGGGGCAGGTATGCCGTTCCGATGGCGAATGCGCCTCCGGCCTCTGCGGCCCGCCCGACCGCACCGGCCGCCGCCGCTGCGCCTGCTCGGGCCCTGCCGACTGCCCACGGCCGAGCGGCCGCTGCAAGATCGCCACCTGCAACGCCGGCGTCTGTGGCGTGGCTGACAACGCCGGCGGGAGCTGCGACACCGGCGTCCCCTGCACCGCCAACGGCGTCTGCGATGCGGGTGGCAAGTGCATCGGTACCCCGGTGACCTGCATGGCCCTTGACCAGTGCCACGAACCGGGCGTGTGCGATCAGCGCACCGGCCGTTGTACGAACCTGCCCAAGCCCGACGGTACGGCGTGCGACGACGGCAACGGCTGCACTCGGAACGACACCTGCCAGGCTGGCGTCTGCACTCGCGGCAACCCCGTCGTCTGTACCGCTCTCAATCAATGCCACGCGGTCGGCACCTGCGATCCCGCCACCGGGCGCTGCTCCAACCCCAATCTTCCCGATGGGACGGCCTGCGATGACGGGAACGCCTGCACCTCGAGTGACACCTGTCAGGCAGGCACCTGCGTCGGAGGCGATTCAGTTGTCTGTACTGCCATCAACCAATGCCACATGATAGGAACGTGCGAAAGGAGCACGGGACTCTGCTCCAGCCCCACCGCCCCTAACGGCACTCCGTGCGTCGTTGACTCGGAAAGTGGTACGTGCAGGAGCGGGAGGTGCGTTGTCACCGGAAACTGCGCTCCGGGGACCTACGTGGATTCGGCAGAGGGCACGTGCGTTCAATGCCCGAGGGGCTCCTACAGCGTCAACGCCGGCAGCCCAAGTTGCACCGTGTGCCCGGATGGGACCTCCAACGACGGCGGCGCCACCTCCATCCTTTCCTGTACAGCTTGCGCGGGCGGAACCGTCTCCGTACGCACAAGTGGGGGCATCGAGTGCGTACCGTGCGGGTCGGGTACATTTGCCGATCAGCTGAGCATGACGTGCAAGGGGTGTCTCGCCGGTGACTATGCCAGTGGCAGCGGGAATGCGAGGTGCACGTCGTGTCCTCCGGGCACCTATGCTGGTGGCGGCGCTTCCCAGTGTACCCCCTGCCCCGCTGGATCGTTTGCCTTCGGGAGCAGGAATAGCACGTGTGAGAGTTGTGGCGCCTGCGGCCAGTGCTATGCCTGCGACCCAACGCAAGGTTGCGTCGCTCAGTCGGGTGTCTTCACCAGTTGCGACTCCGGTCGGGGAACGTGTGGAGACACGTGTTCGAGCGGGGTCTGTGTGTCGTCGGGTAGCGCCTGCGAGTGCTTCGGGGGACAATCCCAATGTGGCTCACGCTGCTGCTCGACAGGTTGCTGCTCTGCGACTCTCCTCGGCGGCGTCATCAACACCTACACATGTGTCTGCTAACGCGAACCACGGAGGACCGCGCCGCCCACGAGTGAGCCGGGGGCAGGATGGACAACTGCCCCCCGACTGGGGGAAGTGCCGGAGCGATTCGCGAACTGCTGGCGCCCCGGCAGTTCGCATCCAGGCTGACTCGCCATCACGATCTGAAGTGGCACGGGCAGGTCTTTGACTGGCATGCGGCGGTTGGTCTAAGCGGAGCGCGAGGCGACGCTTTGAACGTTCACCCCCCGGAGCGGACGTCGGAATCCACCAAGATGGCCAGCTATTTGACCTCGTGACGTTGCTCCCGGTGTTAGCTCAAACCCGGCGTCTCGCACTGGAACCCATTTTAGCGGCAGCCCGATCTGAAATGTGGCTTCCTCGTGCTGCCCCGGTAAGGCCGCTCTTCGCACGGCGGGACAGCGGCTGATCCTACTCCTTTGCCTATCTCGACGATTCCCCTTGCTCACCGACCTGTTGGACCCCATGTGGGTCCCCTCCGCCACCATTATCGCCTGGCCCTGCCCTACATCTGAGGCCAACAACCCGGGGCGGCCGTCGATATCGCCGGTCTGGATGAACTGCCTCGTCGTACGGTCCGGAGGTGGCTCGCGCTGTATGGCGGCCCAGCACCATAGCGGGCCTGGGCACCGCTTGACAGTCCGTCCCAAACTTCCCCGGCGAGCAGGTCTGATTCAGAAGATGCGTGATCGCGAGTAGGGTCAAGCGGTTGGCGCGCAGAGAAAACGGCGAGCAGAAGAAGGTCGTGCAGGAGCTCACGGCAGCGCAGCCGCTTGGCGGCAACGTCGAAAAAACAGACGCGTCCTCGGTTCGGACAGGCCCAACAGCCGGACCACGGGGACAGCGAATGGTCGACACCCTGGACATGGAGTGAGCCCCTGTGGGAGCGATACGGGCGACTCTGCCTGCCATGCCGGTTGGAACCGACTGCGGCCCGGCGAAACGGAGGCAAAAAGGCTAACGCCGGAGACCGGCGATTGCGCGTGGGTGATACGCAGTTACGCTGGGAGGGGGAGCGGGTGATGGGATTCGAACCCACGACATCCTGCTTGGGAAGCAGACACTCTGCCAGCTGAGTTACACCCGCAACTCCTCCGATTGTAGCACCGGCACTTTGAATGAGTCCAGAACGCCACTCAGCAACTTCCAGGCTCATTCTCAGCTTTGACCGCGTTGACGATCTGCTGATTTCGAACATATAATCTCTAAGCTCGTGGGGGCGTAGCTCAGCTGGAAGAGCGCTACAATCGCACTGTAGAGGTCGGGGGTTCGAGTCCCCCTGCCTCCACCACGAAGATCAACGACCTGGCCATCCCGCCGGGTCGTTTTTATTTGCCTGACATCTAACTAATCTTATGTCAAAGTAATTTGCTTGCAGCGCCTGGTGGGACGTACCGCACCGGTTTAGCCCGTTTAGTGCCGGCAACCGACAGGCTGTTGGTACAGACCGCGCCGCGCCAACAGTTTCAGCAGGGTGGCTACAACTCGTCGCGAAAAACGTTGCCAGGTGTTCCCAGACGTTACGCTTGTCGCATCCTACC
>Ga0105046_10011226_pt1 | contig 13943 bp, 8 predicted proteins | sample MAT03_FD_78385 | JGI IMG/M metagenome (GOLD analysis project Ga0105046, IMG submission 78385) | Freshwater microbial communities from Lake Fryxell liftoff mats and glacier meltwater in Antarctica - MAT-03 (megahit assembly) | ecosystem: Environmental > Aquatic > Freshwater > Ice > Liftoff... | reverse complement strand
CAAGCTGCATATTTAACAAGCTGCATATTTAACAAGCTGCATATTTAACAAGCTGCATGTTTAACTAAAAGTCTTCTGCTTTTTGGTCGCCGTACTTTAGCAGCAGGGCGATCGCAATACTAACGCCCAAAATCAGCAGCATACTCAGCCCAGACCCAAAGCCCCAGTTACGCGTAGCGCCTAGAAATTGGTTATAAACCAAACGCGCCATCGTCATACTAGATGCTCCGCCCAGCAATTCAGGCACAACAAAGTCTCCGAGATTGGTAATAAATACCAGCAAACAACCCGCTGCAATTCCAGGCAGCGTTTGGGGCACTGTTACCTTCCAAAATCCCTGCTGCGGTGTCGCACCCAAATCGGAGGCCGCTTCTAGTAAACGCTTGTCTAACTTTTCCAATGAAGAGTAGAGAATTAGCACCATATAAGGCAAATAGTTGTATGCCAATCCAATCATTACCGCTGTTTGAGTGTTGAGAATATCAACCGTTGGTAACTTAAAAAGACCCAGTAAAGAATTCAGCACTCCCGTTGGGCGCAAAATTGTAATCCAGGCATAGGAGCGTAGCAAAGAAGATGTCCACAAAGGCAACACAAAGCTAACCAGTAGCAAATTCTGCCAGCGTTTGGGAGCCATCACCGCAATCCAATACGCCACCGGAAAGCCTAAAAACAGGCAAATCAGCATACTGCCCACTGAAAACAGCACCGATCGCACAATCACCCAGAGGTAAATCGGCTGCCCGTCGATTAACTCAATAATCTTGGTATAGTTGCCCAGCCCGTAAGCTCCTGCTGCTTCCCCTGGGCGAAACCCCGGAATTAGGCTCAGCTCTAAAATCATTAAAGTGGGCACCACTAGCAGTAGAAACAGCCAAATTCCGGCAGGCCCCAAAAGTACCGTGGGCTGAACTAAACTAGCCAGCTTCCGCTTTAGCTTCGCCATAACGGAATCGGCCGGGGAATGAGCACCATGAACCGGGGGAAGGGGTGCTGAAGTTGCCATAGAAGTTAGGGCTAGGGGTATGGTGAACGGTTGGCCATGCTTGCACGTAGCACAAACAGGGCCAACTTAAGCCTTAAGCGCTAGTGAGCTGAGTCCAGTAGCGATCATAGAGTTCAGTGGCAGAATCGACGTTATCCAGCACTTCACACTTCTTGAGCACAGCTTCAGGCGGAATTAAGGCGGGGTTTTCTCGCAACTCTGGGGGCAGTAGTGCCAGGGTTTTCTGGTTAGGTGTGGCAAATTTTAGGCGAGTCAAGGCTGCCGCTGCGGTTTCTGGGTTGACCGTGTACTCAATCCACTTATAGGCTGCGTCAACATTGGGTGCATTTTTAGGAATCACCATGGTGTCAGTCCAAACGGTGGCACCACTGCTTGGGATGATATATTTCAACTTGGAGTTTGATGCCATTGCGCCAATGCCGTCCACCGAGTAGGCATGAGACAATAGCAAATCACCCACCACAATTTGGTCGCGCCAGCCGTCGCTTGTAAAGGAGCTAACCGCTGGCTTGAGTTGAGCCAGTTTTTTGTAGGCAGCGTCAATTTGCTTCGGATCTGTGGTGCTGTTAGAAAAACCTAGGGATTTTAGGGCAAAACCCATCACCTCACGGACATCATTCAGCAGGGTCATTTTTCCCGATAGCTGTTTCTTGTTATCCCACAAGTAGCTCCAGTCTGTAACGGGTTTAGTCAGAACTTCGGTGTTGTAAACCAATCCAGTCGTACCCCACGCATAGGGGATGCTGTTTGTGTTATCGACATCGTAGGAAGGGCTTTTCCACTGCGCGAGTAAATCGGCATAGCCCGGAACTCGCTCTTTGTCGATTGGTGATAGGAGGTTTAGCTCTGTCATCTGCCCCACCATGTAGTCGGAGGGGTAGATAATGCTGTACTGCTTGCCGCCACCGGCCACCATTTTTGCCAGCATCGTCTCATTGGAGTCATAGATATCGGCAACGACTTTAATGCCAGTCTCTTGCTCGAAGCTCTTGAGGAGATCATCGTCGACGTAGGTAGACCACGAGTAAACATGTAAGGTGTTGTCACCGCCACCTGTGCTGCTAGCAGGAGAGGCCGGACTGGCATCGGTGGTGGTGCTGCCAATATTGCGGGCACAGTTGGTCAAAACGGCTCCAGACAAGGCAGCACCTGATAGCTGGAGAAACCGACGACGACTAGACGACAAGCGGGGCGATCGCCCAGAAAAGCGGGAATCAGAGGGGTTAACTGGTGGCATCGCTATACTCCTACTAAGTGAAGACGCTCAGAACAGAATAAATGCGCTTAAAAATAAATACGTTTAAAACAGACAGGTTCACGTGTGCTCGAAACAACCAAACTCGTCCCAAGCCGCTAGCGCTAACAATTGGAGTAAGGCTTAAAGGAAACATCTAAAACTACTGACCAGTGCGCTGTGTAGCCAGCGGTAACCCATCGGTGGCAGCCCAGTGAATGTAAATAGGCACATCGGCGCTGAGAGAGCCGTTGACATGACTAGGTTGCATCACAGTAACGCGATCGCCCGACAACAATTGCACCACATAATCGACATGAGTCCCCAAAAACATTGTGTGCATCAATCGCCCTTCAAAACAATTGATTCGGCTTTCGGGTGCATCCAGCGCCACCTGAATTTTTTCAGGCCGCACACTGACGACCACGGGGTCTGACGTAGACCCGTTGCACGTTTCTGTCGGTGTCACTAAAATACTCAACCCGCTACGAGTTGTTACTTTCATCAAACTGGCATCCACCCATTCCACAGGTCCTTCAAACAAGTTTGTATCGCCAATGAAATCTGCTACAAAGGGCGTTTTAGGAAAATCATAGATTTCGCTAGGCGTTCCAATTTGTTCTACCCTGCCCTCATTCATGACGGCAATTCGATCGGACAGGCTCAGAGCTTCTTCCTGGTCGTGTGTCACCATCACAAACGTAACACCCAACTCTTTGTGCAGATTCGATAGTTCTACCTGCATTTCCTTACGGAGCTTTAAATCCAGCGCCCCTAGTGGCTCGTCTAGCAAAACCACCGTAGGTTGATTAACTAATGCTCTTGCCAACGCTATCCGCTGCTGTTGCCCCCCCGACAGTTGAGCTGGGTAACGCCGTGCAAACGAATCCATTTTCACCAGACTCAGCGCTTCACCAACCATCCGCTGAATGTCAGACTTACTTTTTTGCCTAATTCGCAATCCAAAGGCAATATTGTCCCAAACCGTTAAATGCCCAAATAACGCATAGCTTTGAAACACCGTATTTACAGGCCGACGATAGGGTGGCACTCCCACCATTGATTTGCCCCGTACCAGCACTTCACCCGCACTAGGCTCTTCAAACCCAGCAATCAAGCGCAGGGTAGTCGTTTTGCCACACCCAGAAGGCCCCAAAATACTAAAAAACTCTCCCTGACGTATGCCAAGGTCAATTCCCCGTACGGCCGTTTCGCCGTTATAGACCTTAAATACTTTGTGAAGCTCCACATCATATTTAGTGTTGGTTTCAACGGTCGGCAGATCCTTTGCAATCGTTTGAGCCATGTGGCAATTCCCCGCAGAAATTCCTGCTAAACCTAAGATTTACGGCAATGCTCAGTCGTGCAAGGTAAAAGTTACTCGACCAAGCAGCATCGTGAGGGTGGTACTCAACAAAACAACAGTATTCCCTTTGAGTTGAGAATACGTGAGAAATGTTACGTATCTAATCTTTGGGTAGTTAGGAAAAAGCAACGGTCACCCCTTATACCATTCGATTTCTCTGTGATTAGTCAATTACAGTAACGTAACCGCTCTCGAATCACCAGAGTGAAGTTGAGGAATTGAGCAAGAAGATACAGGGTATTGAGCAAGTAAGCTAGGACTTACGCAGTTGAACGATGTTGCAAGCACAGAGCGTTCGCAACATCGTTCAACTTGATTGACTCCTATTTAGGATGCTTTAGTCCTACCAACAGAAGATTTAGAGCAATCGGAAGAGCCGCTGTAAGGATTCTCAATTCCGACACGTTCAGGTTGTATTGTTGGAAGCTCTGTAGACTACGGCTTGCAACAAAATAATCTAGAGGCTGGTAGCCAGTCTGAGGATATCGTCATGAACCTCCTCAACTAGCGGTAAACTAAATGAGAGATTTTGCCTTAGCTTGGGTCTCGTCGGTCAAATTAACCTATGGCTCTTACTCAACAAACCCCTGTCGTTAAGCAACTGGGCGCTCGGACAGTTGGAAAGCAATACCAATCGGTTTTGCTGATGATGGCTGTGACCTTGGCGCTAGTAGGGGGAATTGGCAGTCGCTTAGTATATCTGCAACTAGTTGAAGGGCAATATAATCGCCAACTAGCAGACAGTAACCGTATTCGTTTGATACCTAGGCAACCCGAACGAGGCCGAATTTTAGATCGAAAGGGCAGAACGTTAGCGGGTAGTCGCTTATCACACGCGGTGTTTTTGTGGCCTATTGCCAACAAAGAAGCAGAGTGGAAGCCGATTGTACAACGTCTAGCAAAGGTCTTAAATATCCCTGTTGTCACTATCCAAAAACGTTTAGAACAAGTTAGCTATACGTCTCCGTCCCTGGTGCGAATTGCTCGAGGCATTAGCCCTGCACAAGTTACGGCTCTGGCAGAATTTAGTCATGAAATGAGAGGAGTGCAGGTTCAAGGGGAGGCCGTTCGCTATTATCCCTATGGGGATTTGGCCGCCCATGTTCTAGGCTACACCGGAGAAATGACAGATGAAGAGCTAGCGACTCGAGAAAAAGATGGCTACCGTCTAGGGGATGTGACGGGACAAATGGGTGTGGAGGCGGCGTTTGAGTCACAGTTACGGGGCGAATGGGGCGGTCAACAGGTTGAAGTAGACAGCATGGGTCGGGTGTTGCGGGTGCTGGGTGAAAAGTCTGCACGCACTGGCAATAATGTGTCGCTAACGTTAGACCTAGATTTACAGCGTTCTGCCGAGACGGTGTTGGGCGATCGCAATGGGGCAATAGTAGCAATTGATCCCCGCAACGGAGCCGTGCTAGCTATGGTTAGCCGTCCAACATTTGACCCTAATCTATTTTCTACACACATTAGCGACGAGCAGTGGCGACAGCTTCAGGGTAAGTCGTTTCCATTTGTCAACCGAGCCTTACAAGGCTATCCCCCTGCCAGCACGTTTAAAATTGTGACCACAACTGCGGCACTGGAGTCTGGAACGTTTTCCCCAAATACCGTATTAATGACCCGTCCCTACATTGAGATGGGTGGCATTCAGTTTTGGGATTGGAACCGACAGGGATTTGGATTGCTCAATTTCACTGGAGCCATGGCATGGAGTAGCGACACTTTTTTCTACCAAACTGCCATTCGCATGGGTGGCGATCCGCTAATTCAGTGGAGTAAGCGGTATGGGTTTGGGCGCAAAACTGGAATTGAGTTGGCGGCAGAAGAGTCATCTGGATTGGTACCTGATCAAGCTTGGAAACGGGAAAATATCGGGGAAGATTGGTATGTCGGCGACAGTATTAATCTGTCGATCGGGCAAGGATTTATGCAGGCGACACCACTTCAAGTGGCAGGGATGTTTGCTGTTCCCGCCAATGGCGGATATCGAATTGCACCCCACCTGCTCAAGGATCGAGAAGAAACTAAAAATTGGCGTGAGTCGCTGAATCTCAAACCTGAGACGCTAAGAATTTTGCAAACTGGTCTAAGACAGGTAATTACAAGTGGTACAGGAAAAGCCATGAATGTATCCACGCTGCCTGCCAATGCGGGGAAGACGGGCACTGCTGAAGACCCACCCCGCAAGTCTCATGCCTGGTATGGGGGCTATGCACCCTTCAACAATCCAGAAGTGGTCGTGGTAGCGTTCGTTGAAAATGCAGATGGCGGCGGGGGTAAGATCGCAGCCCCGATGGTGCGGCAGGTTTTAGAAACCTATTTCAACCAAACCCAGCCGACTGGCGCTACAGGCAAAGAGTCGGTTCAATCTGACTAATGTATGACCCTATATGACGAGAAGTAGATTAACTCAACTATTACAGCGCGCTTACCAAATTGCTCAAACGTCGGCTCAGACTCAGATGCCTTTAGATGAGGTGTCAGGGCTATGGGCTGAACGCCTATCTCGACGGCGAGTGTTGCAGAGGGGTGTGGCGATCGCGGGCATCTTAACCACGCCTTCCCAGGCATTACCCCAGTTGCCTGCTGCTGCTCGGTCTGGTTCAGCAGACACGCCCGTTCTGATTGTGGGGGCTGGAATTGCAGGCTTAACGGCTGCTTATCGACTGCGGCAGGCTGGCGTTGCCGTGCAGGTGATTGAAGCGAGCCATCGGGTAGGGGGTCGGCTGCGGAGCCTCAGCAACTTACCCAATCGCCCCGGTACGGTAGAAATGGGAGGCGAGTTCATTGATACTCACCATACCCATGTCCGCTCGTTGGCCACAGAGCTAGGGTTAGAACTGGCAGACTTACGGGAAGCTGATGTGGGTCTAGAACCCGAAATTCTCTATTTTCAGGGTCAAACCATCAGCAATGCAGCAGTAGTCGAAGCCTTTTCGCCACTGGCAGAGCGCATTAGCCAAGATTTGATGCGGTTGGGCGATCGCGACCTTAGCTACCGCACCCACAATCCCCACGCTTTACAGCTCGATCGGCTGTCGTTGGCAGAGTACTTAGCCTCTGCTCCGATTGACCCAGTCATTGACCAGCTTGTGCGAGTGGCCTACATTACCGAATTTGGCCGCGATGCTGAAGAGCAATCTTGCCTAAACATGCTCTTCTTAATCGGTGCGGAAGTGGGGAAATGGAGCACCTATGGCATTAGCGACGAACGCTGGCATGTGGTGGGTGGCAACGATCGCATTCCTCAAGCGCTAGCCACAGCCGTTGGCGATGCGATCGAGATGGGCACAGCACTAGAGTCGATTCGAGCCACCGCTGATGGACGCTACCGGGTGAGTGTCCGACAGGGATCAACCAGCCGCGATCGCACCTACGATCGAATTTTACTCACCGTTCCGTTTAGCGTGTTGCGACAGGTAAACCTAGATGTCGAGTTGCCCCCTGTCAAACGTCAAGCAATTAGCCAACTGGGCTATGGTACCAGTACTAAATTGGCTGTCCCTTTCCGTGAACGCATCTGGCGTACCCGTTACCACTCCACCATCAGCATCTACACTGACCTAGAGTTCCAAAACACTTGGGAAAGCGCCCGCTATAGAGTGGGAACTAACGGGTGGGTCACTGATTTGCGGGCGGGCAAGCAGGGTTTAGTCTTAGGAGCAGGCAATCCCGAAGCCCATGCCAAAGCCCTCAGCAAGAGTTTGGAACCTCTTTTTCCCGGTATTGGTACGGTACAACAGCCTCAAGCCGTCCGTGCCTTTTGGGCAGCAGAACCCTATGCGCTAGGGTCGTATTCCTGTTATCTGCCAGGTCAATGGACTGCATTGTCAGGGTCTGAAGTAGAACGGGTAGGCAACCTGTGGTTTGCGGGCGAGCATTGCTCAGTCGGGTCTCAAGGCTATATGAATGGTGCGGTAGAAACCGCAGAAGCTGCCGCCCGGAGTATGGTACAGGTCTGAGTACCGAATAAGAATTTTAGGAATGCCATCTGTTGTAAGTAGGTGGGCTTAATTAAATATAAGATTCTAGAACCCTGCGCCGCCCGCTGTGCGGGCGGCGCAGGGTTCTAGAATTTGGTTTTTATTTAGGTTGAACTACTTACTCCTTTTAGGAGAGATCGAGATTTTTGGCGTTCGGTTTCTGATTGTCTAGCGCTTTGGTATTACACTTTGTAACGGAAGCTCACTTAATCAGGACATACCGTTATGGCTCTTTCTCCGGGAACGACTGCCCCTACCTTTACAGTCAAAGATACTCACGGCAACACAATTTCTCTGGCAGACTATGCTGGGAAAACAGTGGTGTTGTACTTTTATCCCAAAGATGATACGCCGGGTTGCACTAAAGAAGCCTGTAGCTTTCGCGATTCCTACGCGGCGTATCAAGGAAAAGATATTGTGGTCTTTGGTGTAAGCAAAGATGATGAACTGTCTCACCAAGCCTTTACTGAAAAATTCAACCTACCATTTCCGCTGCTTGCGGATACAGACGGTAGTCTAATGTCTGCCTATGACGTAGATGGTGGGGGATATGCTAAGCGCGTGACCTATGTCATTGATGGAAAAGGGGCGATCGCCAAAGTATACGACAGTGTTAAAACTGACACCCACGCGACCGATATCCTAACCGATTTAGGTCTGTAGTATAGATAGACAGATTGGCAAATGCTCAAAACACGCCGAGAAGACCAAGATTAGGCTCCTTGGTAGGGAGGCATGGTCATGTTTTTAGGACAGGGAGCGCCCAAAAAACATGACATCCAACCTTAACAAGGCAGAATTAGCAGCTCCACATTACTAGACCTCCTGCATGAATGCTTTTTTGAGGGCGTGAATCGTTTCCCGGCGAAGCCGGGAAACGATTCACGCAGGAGGTCTACCATTTATTTTTGGCAGGGTGCGCTGTCTGCACCCTGCCAAAAATAAATGGTTTCTTAAGGTGTTGTTGATCTGGTGCTTACAACTGGGAACACTAGGGCTGAACGTTGGTCAGACACTAAACGCTGATTAAATTTGGCCGATAACATCACTCAAGCCCCTAATACGTGACGTGATGGTTCTTTACAGAACTTGCCAGAGATCTACTGGCTATAGTTAGTTCCATCTTGGTTCGGTTCATTATCGTTTTGTATAAGACTGCACAGAATGAGGTAAGGGATAAGGGCAATACGCCTTTTGGCGCGCCCTCCTTGTCCGTGCAGCCCATAGCGAGTTGATGTTGCACGTTTTACCAATCTGGTTTAAGTGAGCATGAAACAGCAGCAGAACTATTACTAGAGGGCAATTCTGGGCGTGTAATTCTGCACATAGGGTGACATCATTGGGCTTAATAACTGATGACATCGACTGGGATTTATCGTTCGACGGGTAACGGCACACGTTGTTGACACGCTTTAGCCATGACTGCTTTGGCAGAAAGTCAGGATGTACCCTATGAGCCTCAACTCGAAAACGAGGCGACGTAATCGCCCGCTCCATTCAGCAGTTTCAACAACCTCTTCGGTAGATGCTGTTCAGGCAGATCTTTCAAAGGCGGCTCTTTCTGAAACAGATTCTTCTCCGGCAGGTGTTACTGACGCTTCTGAAAATATTTGTGAATCTGCTCATGTGGTTTCTCCCCCTAGTGAATCAGCGGACAGGCATAGACTGCGGTGGACAACCCCCCATGTCTCAGCCCTTCAGCCTACTTTGAATGCAGGTAACGAGCAGCGATCGCAAGTCTCAATTTGTTTCACTCTCAATCTAGAGGGTCTCATCTTGGCGGCGAACCGTTTAGGCGCTGAACGCCTAGGGTACACGGTTGACACGTTAGTGGGTAGTCCTCTGGTTGAACTTCTGCATCCAAGCGATCGCTACACTATCCAGACTTACCTCGTTCAATTAACAGCTCAATTAGCGGCACAGATGCCCGACTGCCCTGCTGCACCAGAGTTTCGCTATCTTTGCCAAACAGGAGAGGTGCTGGAGGTGCAGGCAACAGCTCAGCTATTGTATGGAGAAGACGCCTCGCCAACCCTAGTGCTGATAGGTACGCCCTCAAGCTCACCAGACAAGGAACGGCAGTCATCAGAGCCGTTAGTCGAAGAGCAATCGAGACGGCTGATGGTGCAGTTTACGGCTGAGCTGACGCATCAACTACAGCGGTCGCCAGATTCAAACCACCTATTAACTACGGCGGTAACGCAAATTCGGCAGCAGCTTCAGGCCGATCGCGTCTTAGTCTACCGAACCTATGACAATGGCACAGGCACCGTTTTAGCAGAGGCGGTTTTAGGCAAACGGGTCAGCGTGTTGGGGCGATCGCTCTCTGACAATATTTTTCTGAAAGAAGACTATCAGGTCTATGCCCTAGGGCGAGTACAGGCGATCGCGGATATTGATCAAATCCCGATCCCTGGCGAGGTGCGAACAACGCTCCAGCAATTTGGCGTGCGGGCTATGGTCGTGGTGCCTATTGTGCGTCAGGAAACTCTCTGGGGTCTATTCGTCGTTCATCAGCATGAACCGCGTTACTGGCAGCCGTGGGAAATAGACCTGACAAGCCACTTAGCCAATCAATTGGCAACTCTAGTGTATCAGTCGGAGCTGTGTGGCCATGTGCAGCACCTCAATGCTGACCTGTCGCGACAGATTCAACGACAGACGGCTCAATTAAATCTGGCATTTGAGTTTGAAGCCACCTTGAAGCGGATTACCGACAAGGTGCGAGATAGCTTGGACGAGGATCAAATTCTGCAAGTAGCCGTACAAGAATTGGCAACGGTAATTGGGGTTAGCTCCTGCAATGCCGCGCTATACGATCTGGATGAGGGAACGACGACCGTTCGTTACGAATACACTACGTTTTTGTCACCTTACCAAGGCAGAACGTCAAAGTTAGCTGACTTTACCGAAATTTATGACCAGTTGCTTCAAGGGCAGTGGCTTCAGTTTTGCTCAATGACACCCAATCCGGTGCGGGGATATGTATCAACGCTAGTTACGCCGATTGTCGATGATCAAGGGGTGCTAGGCGATTTATGGCTAGTCAACCATAAGTATTATGCCTTCAGCGAACAAGATATTCGGATGGCTCAACAGGTGGCAAACCAATGTGCGATCGCCATTCGTCAAGCGCGGCTTTATCAGGCCTCTCGCTCACAAATTAAGGAGCTAGAGAAGCTAAATCAGCTTAAAGATGACTTTCTCAGCACGGTGTCGCACGAGTTGCGAACGCCCATGTCCAACATCAAAATGGCGATTCAGATGTTGGAAATTTTCTTGACCCAGTCGGGTGCTTTAGAGACAGAAACGAGCCGAGTGCCCCGCTATTTCAAGATTTTGCGCGATGAGTCTCAGCGCGAAATTAACCTAATAAATGATCTACTCGATTTGTCTCGTCTGAATGCCGGAGCCGAAGAGATTTCGATGTCGGCAATTGATTTGAAAAGCTGGCTGTGGTCGGTTAGCCATCCGTTTGAAGAGCGTGCCCGTAACCATCAACAGCGGCTAGAACTCTCCATTCCACCAAATTTACCCAAGCTAATTACCGATTCTTCTAAGCTTCAGCGCATTATCACAGAACTTTTGACCAATGCCTGCAAATACACTCCAGCCGGAGAGCAGATTCAGTTGGCCGTAGAGAGCCGACTAGAGACAGAGAATCATGTTATTCAAGAGGGTTTACCGGCTGGGACAAAGAGTAAACAAAAGACTGTTACATGGAAGCCAGACGTACCTGGCTCGTTGCTATCTACCTCGTTTACACCTCATGTTGTCCAAATTCGCATTATCAATACGGGTGTGGTGATCTCTCCCTCAGAGGGCGATCGCGTCTTTGAAAAGTTCTACCGAATCCCCAATCATGACCCGTGGCAGTATGGTGGCATTGGGCTAGGGCTGGCACTAGTTAAAAAACTAGTAGCTCAAATTCAGGGCAAAATTCACCTGGAAAGTCAGGCGGGGCAAACCTGTTTTACCTTAGAGCTACCGGGGCAACCACAGGTAGAGTAGTAGGCGTGCTACTGGATCGTCTGTAACTCACCATGTTTTTTTGGCCATGTTTTTTTGGGCAGTGGGATTCAGGCGAAGCCTGCCCATCTAAAAACCCTTACTGGTTTGGGACTATTAGTTTAGGACTATCAGTTTTTGGCGTTGCTGAATCGATGTATGATTTTCCCTCATCCCCAACCCTTCTCCCCAGGGAGAAGGGAGCTGGAACTCTTGTCCCCTCTCCTTTTGGGAGAGGGCTAGGGTGAGGGCAGATTGAAGAATTCATACTTTCATTCAGCAACGCCCATTTTTTGAAGCACGGGGCGGATGATTTCAGCGGTGGCTTGTTCGCTGACGATCGCCGCCCCAAGCTGCGTAGGAAGCACGAATCGAACCTGCCCAGCGCTTACTTTCTTATCGGTTTGGAGGGCATCCAGAACGGCATCTAGATCCAGGTTGGATGGTAATTGGGTGGGCAATCCGGCTTTTTGGATCAGAGCAGTTTGGCGATCGCACGCTGCCTGCATCCACAATTCCAGTTGGACGGCGATCGCCCCTGCTGCCACCATACCAATGGCCACCGCCTCCCCATGGTTTACCACTCGGTAACCCGTCAGGCTTTCAATAGCGTGGCCGATCGTGTGCCCATAATTCAAGATGGCTCGTAGCCCTGCCTCTTTTTCGTCTTTGCTGACGACATGAGCCTTAGCTTGACACGAACGGGTTAAAATGAGCTGCATCAAATCGGGAGCAATGGATCGCCGCTGATCGAGCTGTGGTGCCTGTTCCATTTGCTCAAACAGTTCTACATCCCAAATAACGCCGTATTTGATCACTTCTGCCATTCCAGCACGAAACTCTCGGTTGGGCAATGTGGCGAGGGCTTCAGGGTCAATCAATACCAGCCGAGGCTGATGGAATGCGCCAATCAGGTTCTTGCCGTGGGGATGATTAATGCCTGTTTTGCCACCAATTGACGCATCCACCATTGCCAATAGGGACGTTGGTACCTGCACAAAGGCAATGCCTCGCAGCCAAGTTGCAGCGGCAAACCCAGCCATGTCGCCAATGACTCCGCCCCCCAGCGCCACGATAGTTGAAGATCGCTCCAGGCGATGAGCCAGCGCGGCATCATAGATTTTTTGCAGGGATGCTGGCGTTTTGTAGCGTTCTCCAGCGGGCAGTAGGCAGTGAGCTACGTCAAATCCAACACCGGTAAGAGTGGCGATCGCCCGTTCTCCATAATGCCGAAAAATGGGTGGGCTAGACACCAACAGCACTTTTTTGCCCAGCTTCAGTGGCTGCATCCAATTGCCTAGTGACGCTAATCCGCCCGGTGCGATCGCAACGTCATAAGCTTGCTGCGGCAACTCTACCGTAATCACATTCATGAGACAACCTGCCCTAGGATTCAGGCATTCATTATCTCACCCTTAGCTAATTCTCGTGGCAGGTTGTGGCTGGGGCATTCTAAGTAGATGGGCGTAATTAAATATATAGCCATAGACGGATTGGTTAGGACGGGGTGCAGGGGTGAAACCCCTGGCTGGGGGCAAAGCCCCTACACCCCCTTTGATCCCAGTGTCCTAACCTTTGTGGCGACAGCTATAAAACCTTAAAAGTCTGCGCCGCCCGCGCAGCGGGCGGCGCAGACTTTTAGAGTCTTGTTTTTATTTAGGTTGAACTAATTAGTGTGGAACCAAGGTATAGCGGTAGCCATGATCAATAGGACGCCTCCCTGTCATTCCCGCCTGCGCGGGAATGACGCTGGCATGTCCTAAGCTTTATGACTATGGCTGTATGTCAGATGAGTCAGCAGGTGTGGTTTTATCTCAGCCCAACCTGACTTGCAGCCTCAAACCGTCCCTCAGAAGTGGTTCAATAGTTCTAAGAACGTAAATGGAGAATTTGAGATGGCAATCGTTTCGTATGCTGGACTATTAGCTGTTGCCTTTGGTGGAGCGATTGGGCTGTACTATATCCTGCGAGCCGTCAAGATGATTTAAGTAGATGGGCGTAATTAAATATAAAACCTTAAAAGTCTGCGCCGCCCGCGCAGCGGGCGGCGCAGACTTTTAGAATCTTGTTTTTATTTAGGTTGAACTACTTAGATGCTAGCCGCTGAATAAATCCACACCTCCAGTACATTAAAATCCAATAGATTACGCGATGTGCAACTTTCCCTAACCTTGCTTCTGCGTAGCAGTGGGCTGCCTTTAAAGTTGTACATCGCGTAGGATTTATAGCGGTAGCCATGATCAATAGGACGCCTCCCTGTCATTCCCGCGCAGGCGGGAATCCATCTGCTCGATAGGTGCCAGCGTCATTCCCGCGCAGGCGGGAATGACGCTGGCATGTCCT
>Ga0105046_10011225_pt1 | contig 13944 bp, 10 predicted proteins | sample MAT03_FD_78385 | JGI IMG/M metagenome (GOLD analysis project Ga0105046, IMG submission 78385) | Freshwater microbial communities from Lake Fryxell liftoff mats and glacier meltwater in Antarctica - MAT-03 (megahit assembly) | ecosystem: Environmental > Aquatic > Freshwater > Ice > Liftoff... | reverse complement strand
CTTCGCTCGGGAAGCCCCAAGTTTACGCCTGAAAAATTGGCACGTGCCCAGTGAACTGCATCTGGGAATCGGGTTTGTTCGAGCATGACTATCCTCCGCGCACTGCGTCACAAACCTCCACTCGCATTGCAGAACTGAACATCTGCCAACGTAAAAAGACAGGCAAGCCGGGGGGTCTTCATTCCCCCGTCGCGCAATCGGTCGAGCGCACCACGTTGAAGTATTTCGCGCTCGGGTGATGCACCACGATGGCCGTCGTGCTTTGCTCGGGTTCAAGTTGGAACTGATCGCTCAACGTGATGCCGATTCGCGTCGGGTCGATGAGCGTGAACAACGGCACCTGGTCTTCGAGGTCCGGGCACGCGGGGTAGCCGAAGGCGTAGCGGCGACCGCGATAGTGGCCTTTGAACAGCTTGCGGATGTGCGGCGAATCGTGGCCGCCGATGCCCCATTCCGCACGCAACTCCTTGTGAAACATCTCCGCCAACGCTTCCGCCGTCTCGACTCCCAAACCGTGCAAGTACAGGTAATCTTGATAGCGGCCGGCCGTGTACCATTCGTGCGCGATCTTGGTCACTTCGCGGCCCACGGTTACGGCCATGAAGCCGACGTAATCGACCGCTTTGCCGTCACCCATCGGTTCGACGTAATCGGTGAGGCAGAGGAAGTCCGCGAAGTCCTGGCGCGGGAAGTCGAAGGTGGTGCGGGGCGTGCGGTGGTCGTCTTCGTAGATGGTGAGTTTGTTGCCGTTCGCGGCGGCGGGGAAGAAGCCATACGCCGCTGCTGGCCGAAGGATGTTCTCGGCGAGGCACAGTTTCTTGAGACGATCAAGGGCAGGGCGGGCAACCTCGTCGATCTGCCGCTTGTGTTCGGCGACCGCCACGCCGCCCTTCTTGAACTGCCACTGCTGCCCGAACAGCGTGATCTCGTTGATGTACTCGAACACTTTGGCGAGGTCGAAGTCGGTGCGGGTGCGTGACCCGAGGAACGGCGGCACAGGCACATCCGGTGCCGGCGGAAGGCCAGGTGAGCGGGTGTGTTCGTGCTTTGGCGTGCGAGGAACCATCGGCTTACGCGGCGTGGGAACCTCGCTGCCGCCACCTGGTGAAAGCACGCGACCGGGGGAATTGCGACCGCTCGACAGCACGCCTTGGAGCGCCGAGGAGCCGACCGAGCCGAGCCGTTTGCGTGCGGCCAACTCGTCCATGATGCGGAGGCCGGCGAAGGCATCTTCACCGTAGTAGAGATTCCCCTTGTAGATGGCTCGCAAGTCGTGTTCCACATAACGACGGTTGAGCGCGGCCCCGCCCAGGATCACCGGCGGGGAGAGGCCGCGTTCGTTCATCGTGATGAGGTCTTCCTTCATGATGACGGTAGACTTCACCAACAAGCCGCTCATGCCGATGGCGTCTGCTTTTTGAGCCTGAAACTCACGAATCATGTTCTCGATAGGTTGCTTGATCCCGAGGTTGTACACCTTGTAGCCATTGTTGGTGAGGATGATATCGACGAGGTTCTTGCCGATGTCGTGTACATCACCTTTCACCGTGGCGAGGATGATCTTGCCTTTCTCGTCGCCATCGACTTTCACCATGAATTTCTCAAGGTGTGCGACGGCGGCTTTCATCACCTCAGCGCTCTGCAAGACGAACGGTAACTGCATCTGTCCGCTGCCGAACAGATCACCGACGACCTTCATGCCGGCGAGCAATACATCGTTGATGATGTTGAGGGGCGAATAGCGTTCGCGGGCGGTGTCGAGGTCCACGATGAGGCTTTCGCGCCGACCCTGGATGATGGCTTGCCGCAGACGTTCTTCGATGGTCTCGCCGAGGGATTGGCCCTTTTTCGACACGGTTTTCTTATCCGCGTAGTGCTCGATGAGCATCTGCAATGGGTCTTCGGTGCAGTTGCCGGCCGTGTCGAACTTGCGTTCATCGAACAACAATCGGCGGGACAACTCCTTGCCCTCGGCATCGATGCTGGCGAGCGGCATAATCTTCGCGGCGTGGAGAATCGCCGAGTCGAGACCATATTCGAGTGCGTAGTGCAAATACACACTGTTCAGCACTTGCCGGGTGTACGGGTTCAGCCCGAATGAGCAGTTCGAGAGGCCGACGTGTGTGATTGCGCCGGGCAAGTTCGCCTTGATGAGTTTGATGGCCTCAAACGTCGCAATGGCGCTTTTGCGGGTCTGTTCCTGGCCTGTGGAGACGGGGAATACGAGCGGGTCGAACATCAAGTCTGACGGCGGGATACCATACTCATTCACAACGATTTCGTACATGCGAGCGGCGACATCGAACTTCCATTCCGCGGTGTCGGCTTGGCCCTTCTCGTCAATGGTGAGCGCGACGAGCGAGGCACCATACTTCTTGGCGAGGATGGTCTTCGGGTCGAGTGTCTTGCGGCCGTCTTCGAGGTTGATGGAATTGATGATGGCTTTGCCGGAACAGAGCTTCAGCGCCGCTTCGATAACGGGCACTTCCGTGCTATCGAACATCATCGGTTTCGTGATGACCGCGTTGTATCGCTTGACCACTTCCTTCATGTCGCGCACGCCGTCGCGGCCGACATAATCAACGCACACGTCGAGAATGTGAACGCCTTCGCGTTCCTGCTCGCGGGCCATCTCAGTGAGGCCGTTCCAGTCCTCCTTTTCGAGCAATTGCTTGAACTTCCGCGAGCCGTTGGTGTTGGTGCGTTCGCCGACCAGCAGCGGCCGTTGATCGACGTATAAGTCTTGCCCCGCGTGCAGGCTGGACACGGCCGGGATGTAGGCGGCCGTGCGTGTGGCGGGTTTGCGGCCCGCCACACGATTCACGACGGCACGCAAGTGGTCGGCTGTGGTGCCGCAACAGCCTCCGATGATGTTGACGCCGAACTCGGAGACGAACCTTTCCATCCAGTCGGCGAGCGGTTCTGGGGCGAGCGGGAAGTAGGTTTCGTCGCCGCGCGTCTCGGGCAACCCGGCGTTGGGCAACACGCTGAGCAGCTTCCCGCAGTGCCGGCTCAGGTGGCGGATGCTGTCGAGCATCAAGTCTGGTCCGACGCCGCAGTTCATGCCGATGACGTCGATTTCGTCGATTGGTTCGAGGGCGATCAGCGCCGCCGGAATGTCCGTGCCCGGAAGCATCTTCTGGTTGGCGTCGATGATGGTGAGTTGCACCATGAGCGGCAACCGCACCCCGGCGCGTTTCATTTCCTCAATGGCGGTGATCGCCGCGCACTTCGCCTGAAGCAAGTCGAAACACGTCTCGATGAGAATGGCGTCGACCCGTTCTTCGAGCATCACACGAATTTGCTGGCGGTAGGCATCCGCAAGCGTGTCGAAATCGACATAGATGGCCGGGTCGGTCAGGGACGGCATCTTGGTTCCAGGCCCGATGGAACCGACGACGAACCGCGGGCGATCCGGCGTGGCGAACTCGGCGGCCGCTTCCTTCGCAATGCGGATGTTCAGGCGGTTGATCTCGGCGAGTTTGCCCGACAATCCGAAATCTTGCGGATTTTCTGGGTCGCCCAAACCAATCACGTTCGCGTTGAATGTGTTTGTCTCGACGCCGTCGCAGCCCGCGGCGAAGAAGCCGCGGTGAATCTCCTTGATCCACTCTGGGTGCGTGTAAACCAACGCATCGGACAGGTTCATCAGCGACTTGCCATTCGGCCCGTATCCCCAATCGGCGTCGGTCGGGTGGTACTTGTGCAGGCTGGTGCCCATGCCGCCGTCGAGGATCACGACACGTTCACGAGCCAGGTTCAGGAAAGGATGATCGAGGTGCTTCGTGGCGGTTGGCATTATTGGGGGTCCGTGCTGGATGCGTGCGGCACAAGTAGTTGTACCGGAATCGGGGCGAGTTCTAAACGGATTCCGGCGGAAGTCTGGAGGTTCGCTCAACCAGAAAAAGGCAAGTCGGCCACAAAAAGGCATAGAAGATCACAAAAAAAGGAAAGGCACCGAACGGCGCGGTGCGTGACTCGCCCGTCGATACCAAACCAAGTGTCGTCAGCCTCTGCTGCGATTCGGTGTCTTCTTTTTGTGGCTTCTTGTGCCTTTTTGTGGCCAAACTGTCTGCTGTCTTGCGGCCCACTATAATCCCAGTATGAGCCGCGAGAAGCATTTGCAACGTGTTCTGGATTGCGGGATTGTCGCCGTTGTGCGGTTTTCCGATCCCGCTCCGCTTGTCGAAGTCGTGCGCGCCTTGGCCGACGGTGGCGTGACCGTGGCGGAAGTCACGTTTACGGTGCCGAACGCGCTCGACGTGATCCGTGCAGCGAAGCGCGAGTTTGGCGACCGCGTGTTGCTCGGTGCGGGAACAGTTCTCGACCCCGAAACCGCGCGGGCCGCGTTCTTGGCGGGTGCTGAGTTCATCGTCGCGCCGAGCATTAATCTCGATGTGATCCGGATGTGTCGGCGGTATGATAAGCTCGTGATGCCCGGCGCGTTCACGCCCACGGAAGTCGTTACGGCGTGGGAAGCCGGGGCCGATATCGTGAAGGTGTTCCCAGCGGATGTCGTCGGCCCGGCGTTCTTCAAAGCGCTGCGTGGCCCGCTTCCGCAGGTGAAGTTGATGCCGACAGGCGGCGTCGATCTCACAACAGCGGGCGAGTTCTTGGACGCCGGGGCCGTGTGCCTCGGCGTCGGTGGGCAACTCGTGGACCCGAAAGTCGTGGCTGCGGGCGACTTCGCCAGAATCACCCACTTGGCGAAGCAATACATCGAGATCGTGAAGCGGCATCGCGGCAAATAATCGCATCTCGCCGCCGCTTCATATAGCCCCCGGCTCGCCGGGGGTTTATCCGGAACCCGGCGTAAACGCCGGGCTAAATGATGCCTGATCTCATTGCGTTCGGCGAAGTCATGGTTCGGTTGGCCCCGCCGCACTTCCAGCGGTTGGAGCAGGCACGCACGCTTGATGTGGAAATCGGCGGGGCGGAGTTGAACACGGCCGCCGGTGTCGTTCGCCTGGGTCGCACGGCGGCGTGGGTGTCGCGGTTACCCGATAATCCCCTCGGCAAGCTGGTGGCGAATCGCGTCCGCGAAGCGGGCGTCTCGGACGAGTTCGTGCAATTCGCCCCGGATAGTCGCTGTGGCCTGTACTTCTTGGAGTTCGGCGCGTCACCGCGACCCAGTTCGATCCTGTACGACCGCAAGGATTCCGCCATCGCCAAGGCCGACCGCGGGATGTTCGAATGGGCGACGATCTTCAAAGGCACCCGGTGGTTCCACGTCACCGGCATCACGGCGGCACTGAGTTTCGGCGCGGCGGAAGTCGTGGACGAAGCAATGCACGCGGCGAAGGAAGCCGGGGCGAGCGTGAGTGTCGATCTCAATTACCGGGCGAAACTCTGGACCCGCGAACACGCCGCTCAGGTGATGGAGTTGCTGCTGCCTCAATGCGATGTCCTGATCGCCAGTGAGGCCGACGCGGAACACCTCTTCGGTATCACGGGCGAAGACTTCACCGAAGTCGCGGAAGCATTGGTCGAACGCTTCGGCGTGAAGGTGGTGGTTGGCACTCGCCGCGAAGCCGATCTCGTGTGGAAGAATCGCTTCGCGGCCGTGGGCTATTCCAACGGGCAAACCCACGAATCCGCGTGGTACGAGGTGGAAATCGTCGACCGCCTCGGGGCTGGTGATGCCTTCGCCGCTGGCGTGATTCACGGGTTGCTCGACGGCGACCTGAAGAAGGGTCTCGACTACGGAGCCGCGATGGGCGCACTCAAGCACACCATCCCCGGCGACCTGCCTTGGATCACGAAAGAGGAAGTCGAAGCCGTGCTGGCGGGGCAAGGCTTGCGCATCAAGCGGTGATTTTCCTGGGCCAATGGAGCCTTCGCATGACGCTGTTCACGCTCACCCGCGATGAAGTCCGCGCCCTCGATCACCGAGCCATCAACGGTTTCGGCGTACCCGGCATCGTGCTGATGGAAAACGCCGGTCGTGGCTGTGCCGAGTTGTTGATGCAGTTGAACCCCGAGCATGCGCCGGTGATGATCCTGTGCGGCCCCGGCAACAACGGCGGCGACGGCTTCGTGATCGCCCGGCACCTCGACAACCACGGCTGGCCCATCGACGTTCACGTCATCGCCAAGAGCAAGCACGAACCCGGCGACGCGGACATCAACTTCGATATCCTCTACGCGGCCGGCATCCACTTCACGCAATATAACCCCGGCCACTTCGATCAACGGCAGCACGACTTCCTTGATGGGCAAATTCGCGTTGCTGGTTGGGTCGTCGACGCGCTCTTCGGCACGGGGCTTTCGCGGCCACTTGGCCCGCCGTTTGGCGAGCTTGTGGCGATGCTGAACGCCGCCGGGAAACCGGCCTTCGCGGTCGATATTCCGTCGGGCCTGGATTGCGACACCGGTGTTCCACATGGCCCGACGGTGCGGGCTACGCACACCGCGACGTTCGTGGCTCTCAAACGCGGCTTCCTCACGCCTGAATCCCGGCAGTGGACCGGCGAAATTCATGTGGTCGATATCGGCGTTCCGCGTGTTCTGGTGGAAGAATACCGCTCTCGCGCCTGGGGGCAGGTTGACGGTTGTTCCTGAGTGTGGTCTGCTCGCTCCGCGAGCGGTTCAGGTGATTTTGTCGCGTGAATTGACCCCGAAAACGCGAACCGCTTGCGGAGCAAGCGGACCACACTGCTGAAAAATCCAAAAAGAACTGGCGTTGATTCCAGTTGATCTTGGCCGTGAATTTCGTCATTCCTATGGCAATCGGACATGCCTGGTGTGAAGAATACCAGCAAGTCCTTGCATCCGGATCGGTGTTCGGGGAAAGTAAGAAGAGATGCGGAAGATTGGTGGAACCCATCAATCGCGTCGGCTAATCTTAACCGTAGATTCACACTTGCGCGAGCCGGAGTTGCTCCCATGACAACACGACGAACGAGTCGATTTCTCGCTGGGTTTGTTGGGTGCGTGGCGATTCTCATGGCCGCTGCACCCAACCGGGGCACCGAGGCTGCCGAGCCAAAGGCCGAGAAGGCCGCGTGGGAAACCGCACGCCTTACACAGCCCGAAGACCTGGATGAACTCAAGGCTCTCCAGGAAAGGGTGAAGACAGTTGTCGATAAATGCACGCCCAGCACCGTCGCCATCTTAATCGGCTTCGGGGCCGGCAGCGGTGTGATCGTGAACGAAGATGGCCTAGTTCTCACCGCAGCCCACGTCATCGCTGGGGAAACGAAACTCGGCGCGGCTTCGTCTTACGAGGCCGGCAAGAAGTGCATCATCATTCTCCCAGACGGCAAGAAAGTCGAAGGCAAGACCCTCGGCATCAACGACCGCATGGATAGTGGGATGGTTCAAATTACCGAGAAGGGGCCGAATGATGGCAAGTGGCCGTTCACGCCCATCGCCAAGTCGGCCGATCTGAAGAAGGGCCAATGGGTGGTTTCGCTCGGCCACCCCGGCGGGCCAAAGACTGGCCGTTCTCCGGTTGCTCGCCTCGGCCGCATCGAGAATAGCACCAAAGACCTTGTGCGAAGTAACTGCACGCTTGTCGGTGGCGACAGCGGCGGCCCGCTCTTCGACCTTGATGGGAAAGTTATCGGCATCCACAGCCGCATCGGCCTTTCGCTCGCTCAGAATATCCACGTCCCGGCCGACCAGTTCAAGGGAGAGTGGGAGAAACTCGTTGCGGGCGAAACCATCGGCCGGCAGCCCAAGACGGGCGGTGCCTCCGTCGGGGTCGTCTTCTCTGAGGACGAAGAGGACGACGCCTATCTCACTGAGGTGGACGAGACCGGCCCCGCCGCCAAGGCCGGCCTCAGGGCTGGCGACACGATCACCAAGTTCAACGGTGAAACGGTGAAGTCCGTCAAGAAGTTCCGCGAACTCGTCAAGGACAAGAAGCCCGGCGAAGTCGTCAAACTGGGTGTGCGCCGCGGGATCGACATTCTCAACGTCTCGCTCACGTTTGGAAAGAAGGGCGCATAACATCGGCGTCGTCAATGCGTGCCCCCGTTGGGGGCGACGCTAAACTAACCACCAACGCACTCCTCTCCATACCCATCATCGACCATCACTTTTTCGGAGTCCCACGATGACCGCCCGTTCCCTGGCCGCTGCCGTCATTCTGGCCGCGATTGCCGGCCCCGCATCAGCGCAAATTTCCGCGAATCCCAAGGTTTTGGCTCCGTTCAAGGCCATTGTGGTTAAGGCGAACGAGTCCACCGTCCGCATCCGTGGCGACGACAAAGAACTGATCCTTGGCACGGTCGTTTACGCCGATGGCTACATCCTCACGAAGGCCAGTGAACTCCGCGGGGCGCTTTCGGTTCGCCTCTGGGATGGCACGGAATACGAAGCCAAGATTCTCGCCACACATACGCCGACCGACCTGGCCATGCTCAAGATCGACACCAAGGATTTGCGGCCGGTCGCGTTCGCGGACACCAAGAAAGTGCCGATTGGCAACTGGCTCGTCACGTCGCTACCGACTACCAAGGACGAACTCACCGTCGGCATCGTCAGCCACGGCACGCGGGCGCTCACCGGCCCGGACGGCGAAATCGATAACCACAACCGCGGCTACCTCAGCATCCAGATGGAATTGACCGATCCCAAGGACAAGGAAGGAAAAGTGCTGGGTGCTAAGGTCGAGGCCGTGTCCAAGAAGGGGGCAGCGGAGAAAGCCGGCGTCAAGAAGGGCGACGTGATTATCGAACTCAATGGCAACAAGGTCGCCGGCCGTGTCGCCCTCCGCGATTCCTTGGAGAATTCCCGACCTGGCGAAGTCGTTAAATTGACGGTTATTCGTGATGGGGAAGAAAAGGAACTGAAGGCCACGCTGACCGGCTCGTTGGAACCGAACCGCGGCGACATCCAGAACGCGATGGGTGGCGAACTCTCCGGCCGACGCACCGGCTTCCCCGCCGTGTTGCAGACTGATATGGTCGTCGAGCCGAAGAACTGCGGCGGCCCAGTCGTGGACCTTGAGGGGAACGTCATGGGCGTGAGCATCGCCCGTGCTGGCCGCGTCGAAACGTGGATTCTGCCCAGCGAGAACATCCGCCCGCTCCTCGCCGACCTCAAAGCCGGCAAATCGACTGCCGCCCCGAAGAAGTAAGTGGACAGAGGACGTGGACAGAGGACGTGGACAGAGGACGCGGGTGATTGATTGGTCTTTGTCTTCCAGCCCGAAGGGCGTCGGCGTGTAGCCAGGGGTAGAGCGCTTCGCGCAACCTCTGGCGGGCCTGAGAACATCCGAAATCTCACCCGTGCGCTTTGGTTGACGTCTCACGCCAGGGGTTGCGTTTCGCTACGCTCCATTTCACCCCTGGCTACCATCGGTCGCCCTGACCAGGGCTGCAAGAGGCTGAATAAAACTTGTCTTTGATGCCCGCTGCCCTCTGGTTTCTGCCCTCTGCCCTCTGGTTTCTGTCTTCTGGTTTCTGCCCTCTGTCCTCTGTCCTCTGCTGCCGCGAAGCGATGTCCGGCCCTTGACGCACCCGCACCCACCGACTACCGTGATTCGGGGTGTCGCGGATCGATCCGCCCAGGCTTGTGCCCTGGGCGTTTTTCGTGACGCCCAGAGATTCCTCCTTCCAGGTAACTCATGGCCGGAACGTGCGTGGTCGGTTTGCAGTGGGGCGACGAAGCCAAAGGGAAGATCGTCGATCTCCTGGGCGATCAATTCGACTTGGTGGTCCGGTACAATGGCGGCGCGAACGCCGGGCACACGGTCGTCGTCAACGGGAAGACGTTCAAACTCTCCCTGTTGCCCACCGGCGTGATCCGATCAAACGTCACGTCGGTCATTGGAAATGGAGTCGTCGTTTATCCGCCGCGATTTCTGGAAGAAGTGGATCAACTCGCCAAGGTCGGCCTGGATGTCTCGAAGTCGCTCGTGGTTAGCAGCCATGCGCACGTCATCTTCCCTTACCACATGGAAGAAGAACGGCTCGCGGAGAACAACACCGAGGGGAAGATCGGCACGACAGGCCGTGGCATCGGGCCGTGTTACCAGGACAAAGTCGGTCGTCGCTTCGCGGTGCGTCTCGGGGAACTCCTGCGGCCCGACCATTTCCGCGAACGCCTTGCCCAGATCGTCCCGTTCAAGAACCGCCTGATGCTTGCGTTCGCCAACGGCCACCCGGCGGGGTACAAAACCTTCGAGCCGAACGCCCTTGCCGATGAGTATCTGGGGTACGCCGAACAACTTCGCCCGTACATCGCCGACACGCCGCGAATGCTGCACGATGCTGTCGCCGCCGGCAAGCGTATTCTCTTCGAGGCCGCCCAGGGTAGTTTGCTCGACGTCGACCACGGCACTTACCCTTACGTCACGAGTTCGAGCAGTTTGCCTTCGGGCATCTGGGGCGGATCGGGGGTGCCTGCGAAGCACATCACGCGAACGATTGGCGTGGTGAAGGCGTACACGAGCCGGGTTGGTCAGGGACCGTTTCCAACCGAACTCGATGACGGCCCGCAAGGTATCGGGGAACGCATCCGCAGGATCGGCCGCGAGTATGGCACCGTAACAGGCCGGCCGCGCCGCACGGGTTGGCTCGATATGCTTACGCTGCGGTACACCGCGGCGCTCGCCGGGGCCGACGAAATCACCCTGATGTTGCTTGATGTCCTGAGCGGCATCCCGGAACTCAAACTCTGTGTGGCCTACGAGATCGACGGCGAACGCCGCACACACTTCCCCAGCGACGCCTTCGACCTGGAACGCTGCAAGCCGGTCTACGAGACCATGCCAGGCTGGACCGAAGACATCACCGCTGTTCGGACGCTTGCCGCGCTGCCGCACGCCGCGCGGCGCTACATCGACCGCGTGGCGGAACTCGTCGGTCTGCCCGTTTCGGTGGTGTCCGTCGGCCCAGACCGCGAACAGACGATTCGCGTCTGAGGATTTCCATATAGCCCGGCGTTTACGCCGGGTTCTTCAATCGAAAAGGTCGCTGTGTCCTTTGACCTCGATCCAAGCCGGTTGCCACGGCACGTTGCCATCATCATGGATGGGAACGGGCGGTGGGCATGTGCACAGGGCAAGGAGCGGGTCGAGGGGCACGCCCGCGGCGCGAAGTCGGTGGACGAAGTGACCGAGGAGTGCTGCCGACTTGGCATCGGGCAACTCACGCTGTATTGCCTCAGTTCCGAGAACTGGAAGCGGCCGAAGCCCGAAATCGATTTCCTGATGGCGCTTCTCAAAGAATACCTGCTCGCCGAACGCGCCAAGATTCTCGCCCAGAATATCCGGTTCTCCGTGATCGGCCGGCGCGATGGGTTGCCCGAGGAAGTGCTCGCCGAGATTGACGAGAACATGCGGCTCACGCAGTCGAACACGGGGCTAACGCTATGCCTCGCCATCAACTATGGCAGCCGGGCGGAGATCGTGGACGCCGTGCGCACGCTTGCGGGTCGCGTGAAGCGAGGTGAACTCGCCCCTGAAGCCATCGACGAAGCCGCCATTTCTGATTCGCTCTACACCGCCGGAATGCCCGACCCAGACTTGCTCATCCGCACGGCGGGCGAAATGCGGGTCAGCAACTATTTGCTCTGGCAAATTTCCTACGCCGAGCTATGGGTGACGCCGAAGTTCTGGCCCGAGTTTGGCGTGGAACTACTGCACGAAGCACTGCGCGACTTCGCCCGCCGCGAACGCCGGTTCGGTGGCTTGGTCCCCGAGATCAAGGATGACAAGGATGACAAGGATGACAAGGATGACTCGCAGGCGTGACCGATGATCCGCACCCGGCTGCTCGTTGGGTCTGTCCTCGCCCTCGCCGCGATTGGCGTGCTGATCGGGGACGACTACCTCGACTGGGCGGCGTTCCCGTTCCCGGTGTTGTTCACGTGCCTCATGGCGATGGGCCTCCTCGCCGGCCGCGAACTCGTGCGACTCATCCCCGCGTCGCAACGTCCTTCCGAAACCCTTGTCGTGACGGCCACCTTGCTTTGCCTTGCGGCGAACTGGGTGCCGCCAATCCGCGTCGCATGTGGCTCCTCACCTGGCACCGCTTGGCCGCTCATCGTCGTGGCGTTCAGCGCCGCGTTGCTCGCTGCGTTCCTGCTGGAAATGCGCCGCTATCGTGAACCCGGCGTCGCGCTGCCTCGCATCGCGTTTACCGTATTGGCCGTCGGCTACCTTGGCGTGCTGCCTGCTTTCTTCGCGCAGATTCGGTTTTTGCCTGGCGACCACTCCGCGTGGTTGCTGGCGCTCACCATCGCGATTCCGAAATGCAACGACGTTTGCGCATTCTTCGCGGGCACCTTCCTCGGCAAGCATAGAATGACGCCCGTTTTAAGCCCCAAGAAGACCTGGGAGGGTTTCGCGGGCGGAATGCTCGGCGGCACGCTGGTTGCGGTGTTCGTGTCGTTCACCGTGCCCGTGTTTTCGGGCGTGTTGGAAGCCATCGGCTTTGGGCTGCTCGTGGGCTTGGCCGGCGTCTTCGGCGATCTGGCCGAGTCGCTCATCAAGCGGGACTGTCTTGCCAAGGATGCCTCTGCAAGCATTCCGGGCTTCGGTGGCTTGCTCGACGTGGTCGATTCCGTGCTCTTCGCCGCTCCGGTCGTGTACGTGTGGTTCGCGTGGAGCCGGAATTAGTGCCGTAAGTTCGATTAGTGTGAGAGATTTGTGATAACCCGTGTCCGGTTTCACGTGTCCCGCTTGCTTACCGTTCACTCGAAGTTGCTGTGCGTCTTGGTTTCGTGGTTTGGCTGGTAGCTGATAGCCGATAGCTTTTTCAACAGTCTCGTTATCCTTCGGGCAGTTTCCGAGGTGCGAAGTGTCCGAGTTAAACGTGAGCGTGAGCCGGAACCTGACTCTCAACAACCCCGAAGAGGCTGTGCTCCTGCTCGGACCGCGGGACATCAACCTGCGGACGATCCGCGATGCGCTCAGCGTGAAACTCGTTGCCCGTGGTGACCTGCTTCTCATTGAAGGCTCGGCGGCGGCGGTGGAACAGACCGAACGGGCGTTCCAGCAACTCCGCCAAGTTCTCCGCAAGCAGGGCAAAGTGACGGCCGAAGATGTCCGCACCGTGGTCGATGTCGTGCGTGGTGGCGGTGACCGCGCCGGGAACGTCACGCTCACGGAGTCCGGCCGCGGGCTGCGGGCACGCACCGACGGCCAAGGCCGGTATGTGCAAGCCTTGCGCACGCACGAGGTGGTCATCTGCGTCGGGCCGGCCGGCAGCGGTAAGACGTACCTCGCGGTCGGCTGGGCCGTCGGGTTGCTCCGGAGTGGCGCGGTCAAGAAGATCGTGCTCGTGCGCCCCGCCGTTGAGGCCGGCGAGCGACTGGGTTACCTGCCCGGCGACCTCGTGGCGAAGATTAGCCCGTACTTGCGGCCGTTGTTCGACGCTCTCGCCGAGATCATGGACCCGGAGACCGTGAAGAAGTACATGGAAAACGAGATCATCGAGATTCTGCCGCTCGCGTACATGCGGGGACGTACGCTTAATAACTCGGTTATTATTCTTGATGAAGGGCAAAACGCCACAGCCGCACAGATGAAGATGTTCCTGACGCGGATGGGGCTAAACTCGAAGATTGTGGTTACCGGCGACATGACGCAGACCGACTTGCCTCGCACCATTCAGAGCGGGTTGGCCGACGCCGTGAAACGCCTGAAGGATGTGGAAGGGCTGTCGATCGTCTACCTCGACCAAGGCGACATCGTTCGCAACCCGCTCGTCACGCGAATCGTGAAGGCTTACGAGGATGATGGCCCGCGGAACAAGTAGGCCGTGGGCTAAATGAGAGACCCCCGGGCTTGCCCTGTCTTTTTACGTTGGCAGGTGTTCACAATAGGGCGACCGATTCGTAGGCATTTTCGCTCAGGGTGGTTTTTGTTGTTGTTGGAGAAGTTGTTGGTGCAGTTGTGCTCCTTGCACCAACAACTGAAGCTTATGATACCCACGCCAGATGGTTTTCCACCCAGGCTCGCGGTCACACTTTCGGCCTAAAAAGCCGTCT
>Ga0105046_10011223_pt1 | contig 13945 bp, 14 predicted proteins | sample MAT03_FD_78385 | JGI IMG/M metagenome (GOLD analysis project Ga0105046, IMG submission 78385) | Freshwater microbial communities from Lake Fryxell liftoff mats and glacier meltwater in Antarctica - MAT-03 (megahit assembly) | ecosystem: Environmental > Aquatic > Freshwater > Ice > Liftoff... | reverse complement strand
GCGATACATACGGCAGCGCCAGCTGCCTGCATGGCTTTGACAAGCGTGCGTTCGTAGCCGCCGGTGGCTTCGCAGACGACGAAGGTTTCGCCAGGTTTCGCGATCTTCTTCACAATGCATTCGACTATGGATGCTGTTGAATTCTTCACCTCCTTTTTGATTTTCCCCTCGGAGTCCGAGATGTCGAGTTTGTCTTTTGATAAGCACCTATGCACAACTAAATTGGCAAAACCTCGTTTAACCGTCAGCCGCAGGCGTACGTTTTTCCGCACTTGCGTACGCCTGTCGGCTAACGGTTAAACACTAAAACTTATGTGCCGGTGCTTACGTCAATCCCAATGACACGAGTAGCCAGTTTTGAGCTTGTGATTGTCCCGTCCTGGTGAATACGAGCTGGTCAGTTGAAATCGACCGCTCAAGCGACGGTTCGGGTTAAAAAACAATAGCCATACGATCATGCTGACCCGCGGTGTCAAAGCACCAACGGAAAAATCGATCTGGATGGCCGCCTGATTCCGGCTGCAGACCGAAATCAGACCCACTTCGACCGTCTCTCGCAACCCAAAACTGATTTCATCTGAAATGAGATACCAGGAAGCAATCGCCAGATGGCCCGCAGGGTGCTCCGCACGATTGGTTCCTGACCCATTTTTCACGCCAAATCAACTCCCCGCTTGCATCGATCGCAGATTCGCAAAACTGCCGTACCGGGATACTTTGCCGTCATCTCTGGCGAACGACCGTCTCCCTGTTAAACTGTTGGTCGAATGACTTCTATTTCTGGTTCTTGCCTGAATTGTGAACTGTTTTCGAGAGGCGACATTCATGCGACGTCCTGTACTTTCGTGGTTTTGCGCAGCAGTTGTGGGGGCTGCCGGCCTGGTGATCAATACTGTTTCGGCTGGCGACACTCTGGTTTTTGAACCACCCAAACCTGGTGACAACGTCCGGCACATCGTGCTGATTTCCGGCGATGAGGAATATCGCTCGGAAGAAACGATGCCGATGCTGGGCAAGATTCTGAGCCAGAAGCACGGCTTCAGGTGTACGGTCCTGTTCGCCTTCGGCCCAGACGGTGCTGAATACATCGACTCAAATAATCAAAAGGGGCTGCGGGGACTAGAGTCTCTGGATTCTGCGGATCTCATGATCATCGCGACTCGATTCCGTCATCCTGATGCGGAACAGGCAAAACATATCGCCGCATTTCTGAACGCAGGCAAGCCGGTGATCGGACTGCGGACGGCAACGCATGCGTTTCAGGGCGGTGAGAAAATCGGCGGCTCACTGACGTATGACCAGTTTGGTCGTCAGATTCTGGGTGAACAATGGGTTTCGCATCACGGAAATCATAAAGTCGAGGGAGCGCGGAGCGTCGTGGAACCGGGTGCCGAGCAGCACGTGATTCTGCAAGGCGTCTCCGAGATTTTTGCGCCGAGCGACGTCTATGGCGTCACTCACCTGACTAATGCTGACACCATTCTGCTGCGTGGAGCCATTACGGAATCTCTGGATCCTGCATCAAAGACGCTCGTCGATGACGACCGCAACAAACCGATGCAGCCACTCGCATGGCTGCATCCTTACACCGCTCCCAACGGCAAAGCAGGTCATTCCTTTTGCACAACCGCCGGTGCGTCTTTGGACTTCGTGGATGAAGATCTTCGGCGATTGATTGTCAATGCATCAATTCATCTCACTGGAGGCGCAGTGCCTGAAAAAGCCGATGTGGACTACGTCGATCCGTTCTATCCGACGTTCTTCTGCTTTATCAACGAACCGAACTATTACAAGACGACGAACATGAAACCGGAAGATTTCGGCCTCGGCAAAGCTCCCCACCGACCGGATCCTCCGGGCAACCCAGCCTGGCCATTCCGGCCGTCGCCGGGGGAAAAATAGCCTTGGCGTTTTCGATTCTCTTGCCGCTAATGAGCACCCATGCACAAGTTTTCGCACACAACGTGTTTAACCGCGTGCCCATCGGGCCGCGTTTTACTCGCGAAAGCGCGGGGCGATGCCCACGCGGTTAAACGAAGAAACTTATGAAGTGGCCTCGCAATCAACATTGTTCTTTGAAAGATTTTCTTCATGCCTCGTATCAAGGCGTTTCAGGCGTTGCGGCCGGTTCCGGAACTGGCCGCTAAAGTGGCTTCGGTCCCTTACGATGTTGTCAATCGCGATGAAGCGGCGGAGCTGGCGGCGGGCAATCCGCTGAGCTTCCTGCATGTGGTCCGGCCAGACATTGACTTCCCCCGCGAAAAGAATCCGTATGATCCTGACATCTACGATCAGGCAGCAGACAACTTTCAGAAATTGATCAGTGACGGCGTCCTGCAGCGTGATCCGGCGAACTGCGTCTATGCGTACCGTCAGATCATGCAAGGCCACTCACAAGTCGGCATCGTCTGCTGTTGCCACGTTGATGACTACGAACACAATCTCATCCTGAAGCATGAGAAGACTCGAAAGTCCAAAGAAGACGACCGGACGCATCATGTGCTGGCCTTGAATGCCAATGCGGGCCCCGTGTTTCTGACATATCGCGGCGTCGAACACATCAACTTTATGGTGGCCGCAGTGACAAAGACCGAACCACTTTATGACTTTGTCGCGGTCGATGGTGTGCAGCACACCGTGTGGCGGATTGAAGACGCGGAGCCGTTTGTTGAGGCACTGTCGGTCGTGCCGTACTTCTATATCGCCGACGGCCATCATCGAGCGGCCAGCGCATGGCGCGCCGGGAATGAACTCCGACGCAGGGCTCCCGGCGGCACCGGCGACGAAGAATTCAACTGGTTCCTGTCGGTACTGTTTCCGGCAAGTCAGCTTCGGATCCTGGCTTACAACCGCGTGCTGAAAGAGATGAATGGTCATACCGTCAGCGACCTGCTGGAAAAACTCGGCGAGCTGGGTGAGCTTGCTCCTGCAGACAGTCCCGTCCCCGATGCCCCTGGTTCGTTCTGCTTTCTGATTGATAACCGCTGGTGGAAACTCACGGTTCCGCCAGACCCTTTGTTCGTCAATGATCCGATCAAATCTCTGGACGTCGCAATTCTGGAACGTCTGGTTCTGCATCCGATCTTCGGCATCGAAGACGTTCGCACAGATCCGCGCATCGACTTCGTGGGCGGGATTCGAGGCACTGCTGAATTGGAACAACTGTGCATCCCGGGTACATGGTCCGTCGGGATTTCGATGTATCCGACCACGCTGGAACAGCTGATGTCTGTCTCTGATGCGGGTGAGATCATGCCGCCGAAAAGTACCTGGTTTGAACCAAAACTTCGCAGCGGACTGCTGGTGCATACGCTGGAGTAGTGAAGACTCGATCCGGCTTGCCTGGATAGCGAAAACATTGACTGTGGGGCATACGCCTCGGTAACTTTGTGAGACGATGGCGTGCTGGAACCCAGAACTCGAATTCGAGGTCACGAACGAACTCGCCGCGATCATGCGACTGAGTTGAACCAGGACTACGCCGAAGCGATTGCAGAGCTCATCGAGGAAACCGGTGAGTGCCGCGTGCGTGACCTGGCAAAACGGTTTGCCGTCAGTCATGTAACGGTCAATCGAGCCATCGCCAGGATGAAACGGGATGGCTTCGTGGACACTGAGCCATATGCTCCGATCAAGCTGACGGACAAAGGGAAATCGCTCGCGGAGTTTTCTGAGCGGCGGCATCGAATCGTGTTCCGGTTCCTGACCGCGCTCGGAGTCAGCGAGCGCACGGCGTCAATCGACAGCGAAGGAATCGAACATCATGTGAGCGAAGAGACGCTGCAACTGATGGAACAGTTTGGTACGAAAAAGGACGCGAATAAGCCGTAACTTGACTCTCCGAATCGAGATCCCTGGCACTCGACTCTGAGATTCAGGCGACACGAAAATCTCTATTCAGGAACTGTTGAGATGACTCCTGCCATCAGCCTTCGACGCACTCCGGACAGATATCTGCGCCCGCTCATGGCCCTGAGCCTCGTGTGGTTGATTGTTTCATCGGCCGTAACGGCCGACGAGCGTGAGACAACGAGTCACGTTTCCACCATCGCAGGCACTGGCAAGGACGTTACGATCCCATCAGAAGGTCGGGCGACAGAAATGGCGATTTCGCAGCCGTTCGGAATCTGCACCGGACCTGACGGTGCGCTGTACGCGTGCGAAGTCGGTTCTCACATGATTCGTCGGGTCGATCTGCAGTCCGGTATGATGACCACTGTGGCAGGCTGCGGACGCAAGGGTTATGCGGGCGACGGCGGACCGGCGACGGCGGCCGAACTCAACGAACCCTACGAAGTGCGATTCGACAGCCACGGGAATATGATTTTCGTCGAAATGCAGAATCACGTCGTGCGAAAAGTCGAAGCAAAATCGGGCGTCATTTCAACGCTGGCCGGCAATGGCAATGCTGGTTTTTCGGGGGACCATGGCCCGGCAACCGCCGCGCAACTGAATCAACCACATTCCATCGTACTCGACAGCGACGACCGACTCTATATCTGCGACATCCGCAATCATCGCATCCGAACGGTCGATCCCGAAACCGGAATCATTTCAACCTTTGCCGGAACCGGTGAACGGTCGGCGACGCCGGATCATGCAGGACTGGATGGCACGTCTCTCAATGGCCCGAGAGCACTCGATTTCGACGGACAACATGCGCTCTATCTCGCACTCCGCGAGGGCAATGCGATCTTTCGGATCGATCTTCAGGAACGCACGCTGCAGCATCTGGCGGGAACCGGCAAGAGCGGCTATGCGGGCGACGGCGGCCCTGCGAAAATTGCCCAGTTGGCTGGTCCGAAAGGCGTCAGTTTGTCAAGAACCGGCGACCTGTACTTCGCCGACACGGAAAGCCATACAGTCCGCGTCCTGCGAAAGTCATCCGGCATCGTCGAAACGGTGATCGGCGACGGAAAACCCGGCGACGGACCGGATGGTGATCCGAAACACTGCCGCCTGAATCGGCCGCACGGAGTCTTCGTCTCCGCCGACAGCTGGCTCTACATCGGCGACAGCAGCAACCACCGCGTCCGCCGACTCAGCCTCATCCAGCGCTGAGCAAGACACGGAGTTACGCTGAACCGGCCTTGAGCGAATTGCGAAACTCACGCACCAGGGCTGTTTCACCGCATTCGAACCGCTTCTTCAATATTGAATCGATCATCGCGGCAGTGAGTCCAGGTACCCCATTGCTGGAATCGATTGAGACATACTGGCCGTCGCTCAGGACATACATCTGCAATCGTTCGCCGTCGTGCCGCCAGACTTCCGGTACTCCCATCGCGGCAAACAGCTTCAACTTGCGAATTGCGGAGGATGTGATTTCGATTTCAATCACCAGATCCGGCGGCGGATCGATCTTCAAATCAAGTTCTTCCTTCGGGCGAATCTGTTCGGCGTGCTCAATATAGTACGACTCATCAGCCTCAAATGCTTTTTGCAGATCCTTGCGCTTAAAGGTGGTTGATGCCACGCTTTGAATCTCGATCCCCAGCACTTCCGTGTACGTTTCAACCAGTCTGCCGACTAAACGCCCGATGTTCTCGTGTTGTCGTCGTGGACTCATCAATTCCAGCACTCCTTCATCGAAAGTCATCCGAGGAACACTGCCGCGTCGCTGCTCTGCGAGTTCAACAAAAGTTTCCCAACGCACGTTTTCCAGCACCGTGCGCGTCTCAGACATCTCTGACAATTGAATTGTTTGCATGAACCACCGAACCTTTCAGGTCGAACGAACCTGAGGAATATCATCAGAACTGCGTGGCATCGTAACGATGCGGCCCCGGATTGTTACAATGTGTTTCTGACCAGAAGCAGTCCATGATCGAAGATAAATGCGGCGACAGATTTTGCCGCGATCAGAGCCGATGAAATTCCGCCCGGAACGGTAGCAATTGAGCAATGAGTAACGTTGGTCATAAAACTGAAATGCACGAAGGATCGTTGGCCAGCGTTGACATCGTTAGCGGGGATTGTGTCTATCCCCACCGTAGGGTGTTGATGCTTGGCTTGCGCCCGGTGTCGTTGTGGAGAATTCGTGTGCTGCCTCTGAAAGGAGCTTCAAAATGCGTGGCCTATTTCATTGTTTGTTTGCACTTGTGATGTTTTCGCTGCTCACCGCGGCAAGCGCGTTTAGCCAAGGACCAGGTGGCGGGGGTGGCGTAAGTGCAGAGGGACCCTCAATTTCGTTGCTAGACATAACGAGCGAAAGCGGCCAAAACCCGCAAGTCGGTGATATCTTCCACCTCTGTGGCACAACGTGGGGAATACCGAATGGGGATACGATCAAAATTCAGCGAACGCTATTCATAAAAGACGGGAATGGTCAAATCGTAGGGGAAGTTCCTGGGTTAAGTGACATTGTCGTGACAGTCACTGCCTCACCGGATCCAGCCAATCCAAGTGCTACCGGTGCAGGTTCTTTCTTTGTGTCCGCGAGCTGGACTATTGCGGCATCACAAGCGTATCTTCTCGTGGCAACGCATGTGGAATCTGGGATATACACTGATCAGAAATCTGGGGACGTCGGTCCGTAGCGCGCTGTCGGTAGAACGCGACTGGGACAGGTTGCGTTTGTTTTTCGTGGAGTTGCCAACCACCTGTTGGCTCTCTGCCTCGATTGATATTCCCTCTGGCACCGAAAGCAGTACGGCAGAGCACTTGCGCACTTGCCTGATCGAAGCGGCTGACCTTGATCAACAACAGTCATTGCACTAGGATTTAGTGATCTGCCTAAGTCAACCTTCGTTTTTCTGTAACAAAAACACGCTGGTTGTAGGCTCGGTTCGGGAGTCTGACCGTTGCGTAACCTTTGGCTTGGAATTGTGGTCGTCGCAATCACCGTTTTTGCTGCTTGGCATTTCTTCATCAAAACCACGAGGACGGATCACCAGCAGGCCTTCATAGATGCTTTGAACCGGCGGTCGGACGTTATTTCTTCTCTCGCCAAAGAGTTTTCCGTTGCAATCGATGGCAAGGATCCGAGTAAATCTACGCCTACCGTGAGTCGCAGTCGAAGCGTAGAAATATCTGCCGTGTTTCCGCCACTGGCAGACCGAAAACGATCTCAATTCTTAGAATTGCGGTTGTTCCCTGTGACCGAAAGTGGTGTAGCGGACGATCAGTGCGCGTTCAGCCTGATGGCTAACGGTCGCTCGATTTGCTTCGCTGATCCGCTGATGGAACACCCGGAAAACAAGAAAGTGCAATTTCGGAGAGTCGCCACGGGCAGGTATCTCGTAAAGTACAACTTGGTGCGATGGCCGTTGGCAGCTGAGGAGGGAACACTTCCGGAAAATCTGCTCGTGGGACAATCCCAGCTGGTCGTCATGGAATGAAATGCGTTTCGAGTTGTAGCGTAAATAAGGGATGAATCAGGAACGCGGAGACTACCATGCACATTCTTGCCCACAATCGCAGAGCACGTAGCGCCATCGGGGAAATGCATCGAGGCGGCTTTACGATCACCGAGTTACTGGTGACAATGGGCGTTATCGCAGTTCTCTCTGGACTTCTTCTCCCGGCAGTTCAGCATGCCCGTGAAGCAGCGCGCCGGACGGAGTGCAGAAACAACCTCAAGCAGTTGGGCTTGGCGCTTCACAATCATCAGTTGACTGAAGGATTCTTCCCTGGCTTCACCGTGGGTCTAGGTTGGCAGTTTCAGATTCTTCCATATATCGAACAGGAAAAGCCCGTCGTGTCGTCGATCGGCAAAGTAACTGGTGGCCCAAAAAACGTAGCGATATTTGGATGCCCCAGCGACCCTTTTGCCACTGGCGCTACGACTGGTGAAGCCCATAGTTACTATATGAATAATGGCCATGGGGAGACGCTGATGGACGGTTTTTATCAAACAGATGAACTTGAGCGCGTAAGACCTCGGGACATCACAGATGGCCTCTCCAATACCGTGGCACTCGCAGAACGGAGGGCAATACCGAGTTCTGTGAACGTCGGCACGAACTTCGCTGACGACGCAGTTTGGGGCAAGCGGATCACTCGAAAGACAATCGCCTATATTTCTGATTTTGATTTATTCGCTGATGAGTGTGAAGCTCACTCCGTCGTCCCGCTGATGACAATATTTCTTCCTCAAAACTACAACCACATCCAGACACCCAACCGCCAAAGTTGCTATAATGGAAGCCCGGATGGAAGGTTTGCCTATAGCCCGGCGGCCATCACATCCTCAAGTCTCCATTCGGGTATGGTGCAGACCGCATTCGCTGATGGATCGGTGCATCCGATAACGGATTCGATTGATCGGCAAATATGGCGTGCGATCGGTACCAGGCACGGTGGTGAACTCGTCCCCGGCGAATGGTAATGTAGTGCTGCAACCGGCGGAAAGTCAAAAGTAACCGTTTAGTCCATCACCCAGAGGAGGTCACAGCGGTGCCATGCCGATCGTCACGAAGGATGAAGACTTCGTTGCGTTCGAGCGAGTTCATGAGGAAGTCGTGGCTCGCACCGGAACTCGGGTGCTTTCTCGTTGTCTGATGAGAAACCATTGGCACCTTTTTGTGTGGCCTCAGGAAGATCATGATCCGTCTGGCTTTGTTGGCTGGCTGACACTGACTCATACGCAGCGATGGCGTGTTCATCGGAAGTCGCTAGGGTCCGGTCATCTTTATCAGGGACGATTCAAGTCGTTTTCCGTTCAGGACGACGACCACTTTTTGCCAGTGTGCGGGTATGTGGAACGCAATGCATTGCGAGCGAATGTGGTGAAGCGGGCGGATCACTGGCGGTGGGGCAGTCTCTGTCGCTGGTACTCAGGAACGGCCGCAGAAAAGGAACTGCTGTCAGCATGGCCGCTGCGGCGAAATGCGGGCTGGCTGGAGCATGTGAATCCACCTGAGACAGACGCTGAACTCGCGGTCGTCCGTCGCAGCGTCAATCGAGGCTCGCCACCTGGAAATGAAACATGGGCGACCACAGCGACCCAAAAACTCGGCCTTGAAATCAACACCAGCCCAAGAGGAAGACCGAAATCCAGGATCGACGGTTCCTGACTCTTTTTTGTCCCGATTTCCTGCTCTTGGTGGTGAATCTGGGACATTCGAACTAGACTTGTGCGATGAATTCGCAGCAGGGAATGTTTGAATTTGCCGAGACACCGGAATGGCAGAATGTGGCAAATGAAGACGTCATGGTCGCGGAAGTGGTTTTCAATCTTCCTCTGGAACGACCCTATACATACTCCATTCCGGATGCTGTTCGCGATCGAATCAAAGCCGGGCAACGCGTCAAAGCACCATTGGGCCGGGGAAACCGCAGTGTTGTCGGGTACTGCGTTGCCGTGCGACCGGCGGATCAGTCACAGCGCGTGCTGAAGCCGATTACCGAATTGCTCGACAGCGAACCGCTGCTCGACGAACGCATGCTGGAACTCACACGGTGGATCGGAGAACGCTATCTCTGCGGCTGGGGACAAGTGCTCGACAGCGTGATCCCTGCAGGCGTACGGCGCAAGAGCGGCACGCGGGAAGTGCAGAGCTTCATCCTGACCCCCGGCAACGAAGAAAAGCTGGCGACGACGCGGTTCAGCCGACAGCAAAAAGCCGTGATCGAAATCCTGCAGAAATCCGACAGCCCGGTTGCGGCGGCCGACTTGTGCGTACGTGCGGGTTGCGGACCGGCACCGCTCACCAGTCTCCGCAAGAAAGGCCTGATCACCGCGCTGCGAATCCGCTCGGACATCACCGGCGATGAAATCGGAACCTTCGAACAGCAGCAGGACCTGAAACTCGCCAATCAGCAGCAGTTAGCGCTCGACAGGATTCTGCGTCCGATTCGAGCGAGCGAATACGAAACGCTGCTGCTGCATGGTGTCACGGGCAGTGGCAAAACGGAAGTTTACATCCGGGCGATTCGGGAAGTGGTGAGTTATGGACGACAGGCCATTGTGCTGGTGCCGGAGATCAGCCTGACGCCGCAGACAATTCGACGGTTTCGCAGTCGCTTCAATTCGGTCGCCGTGCTTCACAGTCACATGACCGATGCGGAACGACACTGGCAGTGGCAGCAGATTGCCAGCGGCAGTATCGAAGTCATCGTCGGGGCGCGGAGTGCCGTTTTTGCTCCGACGCCGCATCTGGGTCTGATCGTCATCGACGAAGAGCACGAGCCGTCGTTCAAGCAGGACAGCACGCCCAGATATCACGCTCGCGAAGTTGCACGGAAGCGCTGTCTGGATGAGAAAGTGCCACTCATTCTGGGATCCGCTACGCCGACACTGGAATCGTGGCTGCGTGCACAGCGAAAAACGGACACGCTGATTTCGATGCCGTCTCGCGTGGCCGAACGCCCGCTGCCGCCGGTTTTGATTGTCGATACGCGGGATGACCCGCGGATCAAACGTGGTTCTTCCATCGGTCGCGCATTGTTTCAGGCGATCACTCGCGCCCTGCATGAAAAAGGGCAGGTCATTCTGTTTCTGAATCTGCGGGGGTATTCGCCAACGGTCTGGTGCCGAGGTTGCGGTACAGGAATCAAGTGTCCGAACTGCGACGTGACGCTCACATGGCATCGGGATCGTCAGGCGGCCGTGTGTCACAGTTGCGACTATGAAACCCCGCCCCCGAAAGTGTGCCCGACATGCGAAAGTCCCGCAGTCCGCTACCTGGGCACTGGGACTCAGAAACTGGACGAAGAAGTTCAGCACACTTTTCCCAATGCGCGTGTCCTGCGCATGGACAGCGATTCCATGAAGAAGCCCGGCAGCCACGACGAAGCCCTGGACAAATTTCGACACGGTGAAGTCGAGATCCTGCTGGGGACTCAGATGATTGCCAAAGGACTGGACTTCCCAAACGTAACTCTGGTGGGCGTCGTCGATGCTGACACAATGCTGCGTCAGCCGGACATGCGGGCAGCCGAACGCACATTTCAGTTGATCGCTCAGGTGGCCGGACGCACGGGACGCGGCGAACGCGGCGGGCGAGTTCTCGTTCAGACAACCAGTCCCGAAGACCCGGCAGTGAAGTTTGCATCAAAGCACGACTTCATAGGATTTGCTCAGCATGAACTGGCCGAACGCCACGACGGCGGAGCTCCACCATTTTCTCATGTCGCCCGCGTCATCTTTCGCGGACCCGACGAAGACCGCGTGCGCCGCACGGCCCGCGACGTAGCCGATAAACTTCGTGCCGCACGAAAAGGAATTACGAAAGACGTCCGCATTCTGGGAGCCGCACCAGCTCCCGTCATTCGCCTGCGAACACTGTGGCGCTTTCATCTGCAGATTGCCGGCAAGACGCCGGAACTGGTTCGAGAACTCTGGCAATCCGTCGAGAGCACCCTCACCCTGCCGGAAGGCGTCGAACTGGCGATCGATGTCGATCCCATCAACGCACGGTAAGGATCGCTCGATCAATAAGTGTCTCGTCAAAATCAGCCGTTGAGCGCTAGCTCACGGTTTTCACGGTACCGGACGCTAGCGCGTTCCGGCTGATAAGACCGTAATAAACCGCTCGATGCTAAGCGGTAGTTTCATTCCCCGGCAACAACAAGTCCAATGCGGAAAAAACATGAAACATTCGGATCATTGGGTTATTGCAAACTGGTGAAGTATCGACCCTTGAATTGGCGGATGGCGTGGTAAAATTCAGGAGACGTCGTGGAATGTACTGCGGCGATATTCGGTTTCATGGAGGGTTTTGGATGATTCGGTTTTGGATATTGGCGATTATGTTGATTGGTATGACCAGCGGAGTGACTGAAGCGCGCGGCAGGCACCGTGTCTCGAATTATCAAGGAGGTTCCCGGCAGTCTCCGTCGCCCATGCGTTACACAACAGGAACCACACAGGCAGCCTATTCGCCGGCTGTCTATTCACAGAACGGCCAAAGCGGTTCTCCGCAGCAAATTCAACCCGTGAGCTATGTCAGCACAGGCGGTTCGTCAGTGGTGCAGGGAAACTCGATGCAGGCCTGGGCAGAAGAAGAAGCCCGACTGATGGCCAGCCGTGGAACGTGCGGCCACATCCGACCGGCTCCGATGGGGTGCTTTGTCGGCGTGGGATGTGGAACGACATGCATGGGCTCCGGACGGCTGGTCGCTGAGGCGTCCTACCAGGGCAAAACGGTCCGCGTTTGGCAACGCTGAGCGCCGGGGTTTGACGATCCGCAATTTGACCTGAAGCCACGCACAAAACCGGGACACTGTCCCGGTTTTGTTGTTTGGATCCTGAGGGTTTTTGCACATTCTGATCTGGATTCACGTGGCGATCCGTGTTACCAATATGATTCGCTGACGCATCGGATTACGATCCCGTGCTCGCAAACGAGTCATTCTCGGCCGCGCGGAGTGTAAATCTTTCAGAGAGTACAAACGTATGTTGAAACTCAGCGGACAGCGAGATCCAGGTGGCCGATTCTGTGACGGTTTTTCCCGACGCAGTCTGTTGAACATCGGCACGCTCGCGGCGATGGGGACGGCTGGAGGCTGGACGCTGCCTTCGATCCTCAAGGCAGAGGAAGCGACCGGCAGAAAGACTTCACCCAAGTCGGTCATTATGATCTATCTGGTGGGCGGACCGCCTCATCAGGACATGTTCGACCTGAAGCCGGAAGCTCCCAGGGAAATCGCCGGTCCGTGGCGGCCGATCGCCACAACGGTTCCCGGCATGGAAATCTGCGAAGCTTTTCCGCTGCTCGCAGGCATGGCTGAAAAGTTGACGATCATTCGCTCGCTCGTCGGCAATCAGGCAGACCACGACGCGGTTCAGGTCTTCAATGGCCGTGATCCCAAAAAGCCGAAACCAAGTGGAGGCTGGCCTCAGTTTGGTTCGATGGTCTCCCGAGTTGCCGGATCAGCCACACCGACATCGCCGCCGTATGTCAGCCTGTGCTATCCATGTACGCACGGTCCATACAATGAACCAGGGCCAGGTTTCCTTGGTACCGCTCAGGCTCCGTTTCGCCCGCTGGGTCCGACCAAAGACGATATGGTTTTGAATGGCGTTTCGCTGGACCGGCTTGCCGATCGAAAGTCCCTGCTGCGAAGTGTCGATCAACTGAGACGCGACATTGATGCCACGATGACCATGACGGGGATGGACACGTTTACCGAGCAGGCGATGGGACTCCTGACGTCCTCCAGGCTTGCGGAAGCACTTGATCTTTCAAAGGAAGACCCAAAAGTCATCGAGCGCTATGGCAAGGGCGATCCGACGATTTTCATGGATGGCAATGGCGCACCGCGTGTGCCACAGAGTTTACTTGTCGCGCGCCGCCTGATCGAAGCGGGAGTCCGCGTGGTCACGCTGAACTACAGTAAATGGGACTGGCACGGCGGCACCAATGCCGAGGGGCGTCCGAACAACTCAATCTTTGTGCGGGAGCAGGAAGATTTTCCAGTGTTCGACCAGTGCGTGAGTGCGCTCATCGAAGATCTGCATCAACGAGGACTGGCCGACGACTGTGCCGTGGTCATCTGGGGTGAGTTTGGCAGAACTCCGAAGATCAGCAACATCGTGGGTCGCGACCATTGGCCGCAGGTCAACTGTGCCTTGATGGCAGGCGGAGGAATGCGGCACGGTCAGGTGATTGGCGCGACAGACCGCATTGCCGGCGAGGCGATTGCAAGACCTGTCACGTTCGGTGACGTCTATGCCACGTTGTTTCATCATCTGGGCATCAATGTGGGTCGTACGACGATCGTTGACAATAGCGGTCGCCCGCAGTATCTGGTCGAGGATGGCGGCAAGGTCATGCCGGAACTGGTGTAAGATCTTTCATCGGCAGGAAACCCTTGTTGCTGCATCGAGACCCGGCCTTGTGAACGCACGGACCTGTTTCCCCGGAACGCTCCCTCAAATCCACCGGAGCCAGATGCCGATTTCCGCCTTGTCCCTTCTCCCCCGCATCGGGAGAGAAGGTGGCTGACAGGCCGGATGTAGGTGGGCTGTTGAAAATGTGGCAGGTTGGTGAATTTGGGG
>Ga0105046_10011218_pt1 | contig 13951 bp, 16 predicted proteins | sample MAT03_FD_78385 | JGI IMG/M metagenome (GOLD analysis project Ga0105046, IMG submission 78385) | Freshwater microbial communities from Lake Fryxell liftoff mats and glacier meltwater in Antarctica - MAT-03 (megahit assembly) | ecosystem: Environmental > Aquatic > Freshwater > Ice > Liftoff... | reverse complement strand
GGCACGTTCACGAAAGCAAGATTTGACACGGCAAAAGATGAGCTGTCAAAACGCAAATGTGACACCGCAGCCCGGAGCCGCGCCAGGCGAAGGGCGACTGAACTTCGCACCATCGTTCGCTGTAACCAAAAGTTTAACGATGCAAAACGTTCGTGATACGGTTATTTAATTAATAATAACGAAAAATACGAATTAGGATATAGGTGGGTTTAGCATCACAATATTTGCTGATATTCTGGGAGCACCTTAATTATGGAAAAATACGACTTGATCGTTATTGGATCGGGTCCCGCAGGCGAAAAAGCTGCTGTTAAGGCTGCGTACTTTAAGAAGCGAGTGGCATTGATTGAGAAAGCTTCAGCCCCGGGTGGTTCTGCTGTGCATGAGGCGTTGCCGTCAAAAGTTTTAAAGGAAATTGCACTTCACTCTTCTGGGAGGATGGAAAATGAACTCTATGGCTTAGAAAAAACATTCCACACCCCATCGATAGCGCTTTTTTTGCGGCGCGCGACACGACTTTCAGACTCCGAGTCGCAGGAAATCAAAAAAAATTTAAATGATCACGGTGTTGATTACTATCAAGGGGAAGCGTCGTTTGAATCTCCGCATGAGATAGTGGTTTCTGGAAGAAAACCTCAAAAGATCTATGGAGACTATATTCTTATAGCCACAGGGTCATCTCCATCGACTGCATTTAATTCTGGTGATGTTGATGGATTACGTGTTCATAATGTGCAGACAATCCTAGATTTAGAGCGCTATCCTAAGAGCTTATGCATTCTTGGTTCCGGCATCAGCGGTTGTGAATATGGCTCAACGTTTAGCTTAATGGATATAAAAGTTTACATCGTCAACCGATCACGCACAGTGCTGCCAGCATTTGACCAAAGCATCATGAAATTTTTTGTTCGTGAGATGGAGCGCAGCGGCGTCAAAATGTTATACGAACAAGAACTTTTGTCGATAGATGTGCCAGATAATGAAGAAGAATTGATAAAACTTACTTTCAAAGATGGAAGCATACTAGACGTCGACATGGCATTATATGCCTATGGACGCGTTAGCAACACAAAAATGCTGAAACTTGAAAATGCCGGCGTTATCTACGACGAAAATACAGGAATACCAACAGACCAGGTTTATCGTTCAAATATCCCTCATATCTATGCTATTGGCGATGTTAATGGTCAGATTCGCTTAGCCAATATAGCTATGGATCAAGGGCGTGTCGCTGTTGCTGAGATGTTTGACGTAGAAGGAATAAGATGGGTATCTGACAGCATTCCTTATGGCATTTATTCAATACCCGAAGTCGCTATGGTCGGTATGACAGAGGAAATGATGCAAAAGAGGGGAGTTGATTATGACGTTGGTATCGCCTATTACGGCGACACGGCACGTGGAAAATTTCTAGGTTCCGATGGTGTAATAAAATTGCTTTTTACAAAACACGACCAAATCATTCATGGAGTGCATATTGTAGGCTCTGGAGCTACAGAGTTAATTCATTATGGCGTTGGTCTTGTTCGTGATAAGAAAACACTGATGTTTATGATAAGTGAGCCCTTCAACTTCCCAACTTTGCATGAAATATATAAATATGCCGCATATGATGGGCTTGGAGCCTTAACGGGCTATAAGCTTAAGAAGCATCGTACGCGCTTCGAACTTTAAAAAATGTTGATTCATCGAGTCAAGATAGATAGAGAGTCAATAAATAGATTTTATGGTTGATCACATAAAGTCTATTGAATATCAGTCTTGATCTTCGCTTGCAAGCCTGTTGCTATCCTGATCAGGATTAGGGCAAGCAACAGGATGCAAGCGAAGATTAAAAAAGGGCGTGGAGATCGTTGTACGATCTCCACGCCCTTTTTAGACGTGTATCTGTATCAGAGCAATTAAGCTTTGATTTTGATATCGACACCAGCAGGAAGAGTCAACGTTTTTAAAGCGTCGATGGTCTTGCTTGTTGGGTTCAAAATATCAATCAAACGCATATGAGTTCTGATTTCGAACTGCTCGCGAGACTTAACGTCGATGTTTGGAGAACGCAAAACAGTGATAATTTCCCGACGTGTCGGCAAAGGGATCGGTCCTGCTATTCCAGCACCTGTACGTTTGGCTGTTTCGACGATATCCATTGTCGAGCGATCCAAGATACGCTGATCGAATGCTTTGAGGCGGATTCGGATCTTTTGCTTAGCGGTCTTAGACTGCTTGGCTTGTTGTTTGGCTGGAGTTGTTTGCTTTGCCATGGATGAGTGTCTTATCCTCCCTTTTTAATGATTTCTTCTTGGATTTTCGATGGAACAGGCTCAAAATGGCTAGGTTCCATCACATAAGTCGCTCTTCCTTGGCTTAAAGAGCGCAACTGAGTCGAATAGCCAAACATTTCGCTTAAAGGCACTTCAGCAGTTACCTTTATAGAGCCACGCTGGGATTCCTGACCAGAGATTCTACCACGGCGACGGTTCAAGTCTCCGATGATATCCCCAAGTGCAGATTCAGGTGTTGTTGCATCGACACGCATGATCGGTTCTAAGATTTGCGGTTTCGCTTTCTTAGCAGCTTCTTTAAGCGCCATAGAACCGCAAATTTTAAACGCCATTTCATTTGAGTCAACCTCGTGGTATGAACCAAATACGATGTGAACTTTCACATCAACAAGGCTGTAACCTGCGAGTATCCCTGTGGCAAGGCCTTCTTCGATACCTTTGATTGTTGGCGCAATATATTCACGTGGAATTGTACCGCCAGTAATCTTGTTGATAACCTCGTTGCCTTTACCTTTTTCATTGGGCTCAATTTCAATCTCAACGTGTGCGTACTGACCACGGCCACCACTCTGCTTGACATATTTTGTCTGCGCTTTCGATGGGAGTGTGATAGTTTCCTTGTAGGATACCTGTGGCTTACCAACATTAGCTTCAACACCGAATTCGCGTTTCATACGGTCATGTAGAATCTCAAGGTGTAGTTCACCCATCCCTTCAATGATCGTTTGTCCTGTTTCTTCGTTTGTTGTCACGCGGAATGTCGGGTCTTCTTGCGATAGCGCAGTCAAAGCTGTTGATAGCTTCTCGCGATCGCCTTTAGATTTAGGCTCAATAGCCATCGAAATAACAGGCTCTGGGAACTCCATCTTCTCGAGCAACAGCTCTTTATCAGGTGAGCATAAAGTGTCACCAGTCATAGCTGTTTTAATGCCGATGCAAGCTGCGATATCACCTGTGTAGAACTCATCTTTTTCTTCACGCTTGTTAGCATGCATTTCCAAAAGACGAGAAACTCTTTCTTTCGTGTCTCTAGTGGTGTTTCTAAGGGTCATACCCTTTGCTAAAGTACCACTATAAATACGAATGAACGTCAACTTACCAACATATGGATCTGTCATAATCTTAAATGCTAGCGCTGCAAGTGGTGAGCTATCATCTGGAATAAGCTCAATCTCTTGATCTGTATCCACATCATGAGCTTTGATGACACCACGGTCGATCGGCGATGGCATCCATGCGAGGACAGCATCTAGAAGTTGCTGAACACCTTTGTTCTTGAACGCAGAGCCGCATAGCACAGGATTGAGTTTATTTGAGCATACAGCTTTTCGGAGGGCACCGTTGATCTCTTCTTGTGTTAAGCTATCGGGGTTTTCAAGAACTTTTGCCATGAACTCATCTTCACTGATGGTTGCAAGCTCTTCTAGAAGGGCTTGACGCATATCTTTGCATTGCTCGAGCATATCTGCAGGGATGTCAGTCTCTTCCCATTCAGCACCCAGAGTTTCATCATGGAAGTAAAGAGCTCTCATGGTAACGAGATCGACCATACCTTTAAATTCAGACTCTGCGCCAATTGGGCAGTGTACAGCCACAGCATTAGCGTGAAGCTTTTCTTTCATCGTGTTTATTGCATCGAAGAAGTCTGCACCTGTGCGGTCCATTTTGTTTACGAATGCAATTCTAGGCACACCATAACGGTCAGCTTGTCTCCAAACCGTCTCTGATTGAGGCTCTACACCAGAAACGGAACAGAATACGGCTACAGCACCATCAAGAACGCGGAGTGAGCGTTCAACTTCAACGGTGAAGTCCACGTGTCCGGGAGTGTCGATGATGTTGATTTTTGTGCCTTTCCAGAACACCGTTGTAGCAGCAGACGTGATAGTGATTCCACGCTCTTGCTCCTGCTCCATCCAGTCCATCGTTGCAGCACCTTCGTGCACTTCACCGATTTTGTGGCTTTTGCCAGCGTAATAGAGGATCCGTTCAGTCGTTGTCGTCTTACCGGCATCAATGTGGGCCATGATACCAATGTTGCGCACGTTTTCAAGCAGTTGGTCTTTTGGTCTTGCCATTGTATCCTCCTATTACCACTTGTAATGAGCAAACGCTTTATTGGCTTCTGCCATTCTGTGCGTATCGTCTTTCTTCTTGATGGTTGCACCTTGGTTATTTAGGCAATCCGCAAGCTCGCCAGAAAGTCCATCGATCATGGATCGACCTGGCTTTGCACGTGCATATTGGATGATCCATCGCATAGCCATGGCGTTTCTTCTAGCAGCTGGAATCTCAATTGGCACCTGGTAAGTTGCACCACCAATACGTCTAGATTTTACTTCTAGCGCAGGTTTTGCGTTCTCAAGTGCTTGTTCGAATGCTTCCAGAGCGTTATCAGCTTTAACTTTACTTGCAAATTGCTCAAGAGCTTGGTAGACGATCCTCTGAGCGATCGACTTTTTCCCTTGTTCCATCACTTTGTTGATGAATTTAGCCAATATGGTGCTCCCGTAGATTGGATCCGGAGCGATTTCCCTTTTGACTGCTCTTCGTCTTCGTGACATTTGTTCCTCTTTGAAATTTAGGGTTGTATGATTTGTTTATCGGAAGACCGCAACAATTCACCTAGATGTATTGGCAACATGCCAAGTCACATCTGTGCCCTTGATTGACGTTTCAACGTATTAAAGCGCCATTCGAGAGCCAGGATACTCATTGTGGGAGCATCCTAGTGTTACTTTTTGGGTCTCTTGGCCCCGTATTTCGATCTTGCTTGCTTACGATCTTTAACCGCAGCACAGTCCATTGGTCCGCGGACAATATGGTAACGTACGCCTGGTAAGTCCTTAACTCTTCCACCACGAACAAGTACAATGCTGTGCTCTTGGAGGTTGTGACCTTCACCACCGATGTAGGCAATAACTTCTTGCCCAGTTGATAAACGTACCCAAGCTACTTTTCTAAGCGCTGAGTTAGGTTTTTTTGGAGTTTTTGTTTTCACTTGCAGACAAACACCACGTCTTTGTGGGCATTTCTGCAGCGCCGGCGACTTACTGCGCTTTTGCTTTGGCGTGCGTGGCTGTCGCACGAGTTGGCTAATAGTTGGCATTTTGAGCCTTCTCCTTGGTATAATACGAGAGTGTTTTTCTAATGTTCAATGGGCGCGCTTTGGAGTTGGTGATAGACCAACCTCCAATAGAGTGATTGTAAAGCATGTGTGCTTTTATTGCAAATGTTGTTTGAAGGAGGTGCTTGTGGCTCTGCAGCTCTTTTTGTCTTTGTCTTCATCTTCGTTTGCAGTCTGTAGCTTGTTGCTAATCTTTGTCTTTGTCTTAATCTTTGTCTTCATCTTCGTTTGCAGTCTGTAGCTTGTCGCTAATCTTTGTCTTTGTCTTAATCTTTGTCTTAATCTTCCAAAGATGAAGACAAAGATTAAGACAAAGACAAAGAGAGCTGCAGGGGGATGGAGCGGCAAACAAAGATGAAGACAAAGATGAAGACAAAGACAAAGAGAGCTGCAGAACGATGGAGCGGCAAACAAAGATGAAGACAAAGATTAAGACAAAGACAAAGAGAGCTACAGAGCGATGGAGCGGCAAACAAAGATTAAGACAAAGACAAAGAGAGCTGCAGAGCGATGGAACGATGGAGCTGCAAACGAAGATAAAGCGTCCTTTTCCACCCTATGCTCCCATCTAAATCCTGGATTTGCTGACTTCACAAAATCGCAGACAGCAAAGATTAAGAAAAAGCTCTGCATTTAAATCCGTTTCGATTATAGGATGAAAGTATAGCTCGTGTAAGAATGTGGGGGGGTGGTATGCAGAAAACGGCCGTAGATCTGAAGGTCCATTTCTATACAGAGAAGAAAAGAGCTAAATTCATTATTTCGGAAGGTGATTTGCAGCTTAAGCGTCCGGGTCTAGCTATCGAAGCTTTAGGGCGTCTTTATCGCCGACAGAGAAATTCAAAAGAAAATGATACAAATCTGTAAGTGGCATAGAAAAGTGTTAATAAAAGTGCAAATTACATTTATATAAAATAGCTATTTTGTTGTATAATAGAGTAAAGAGGAGGCAGATTCGTTTCAGTCTCTTGTTGCTTTGTCTGAAGTTTTTATTTTTTGTTTCGGTTTTCTCGTCCCATGTCCCTTTGTTCATTGAGCTTCGATAATCGCATCAAAACGGTAGGTAAAAGGGAGGGAGCATTATGGTTGCCACAGGCAAATTGAAGGGGATACTGAATACTCTTCCTTTGGATGGCGTCCTTCACGTTCCTTTTGACGGTCTAGATATATCGCTTAAAGGGAGTGCTGATCGTGCAGCCGTATGCATTAGCGCTGTGGTGTTTTGTGGCGAGCAGTATATACCTAAAAGCATTCGTAAGTGTATTCAGGGAAGGGGTCCTTGCGCAGGGTTTATTCCTGAATCTTTTGTGCATGTAGATGAGGTTAACTGCCGTGTCGATTTGAATAGCAACTGTCTTTTGAAAGGTTTATCCGAAGACGAGTTTATAGAGTTGCTTGAAGAATTTAGCTTTCAGGTTGAGGAATGGAAGCATTTCATCAATCGCCATGGGGAAGGAGATTTGGTTTACATTCATGCTAAGCCACTTTGATGCAGTGCGCTCGGGCGCTTCTGAAAGCGCGCATATAACAACGCGGCTTCAAAGAACAGCACAAGTGGAATGGCGAGCATGAGTTGTGAAGGTACATCGGGCGGCGTTAGTAGTGTTGCAAGGATAAATGCCAAAACGATCGCATAACGCCGCTTGGTGCGCATAGAATCTGCGTCAATTACGCCATGGTGTACCAGGAAAAAAAGTATAAAAGCAATTTCAAAAGCCATGCCATTTGCAAAAAGCAGCATGAGTGTGTATTCAGTGTAAGCTGCAAGTGACCATATATTCGTGCCTAATTTTCCATTAAAAGCATAAAAAAAGCTATTTGCGCAAGGAATCGTTACGCAGTAGGCAAAAAAGGCTCCGGCCGATAGAAACATAAATGAAAACAGCAGAAATGAGAGAGTTTTGCGTTTGGAGTTTGTTCCTATTGCTGGGGCAAAAAAACTCAGCAATAATAGTGCCCATGCGGGGGATGTTGCAGCAAAGCTTAGCCAGAAGCTGATTTTAAGCGAAGTCTGTATTCCTTCGAGCGGCGAAAGAAGCGCTATAAGAGTGTTGTTTTTGAGTAGGTATAGGGATTGCTGAGGCTCGATCAAGTGTGTGCGAGGAGTTGAGGTTTTTTTACCACCTGTATCTGCAAAGGCGATTTCCGTGTCTTTGGGCTGCAAAAAAAAGACAGCTTTTGACGAGGTGTTCTTTATACGCTCAATTCGCAATTCGGATGTTTGTAGTGCACCATTAGTTGTGCTATAGGGTGGTGGTGTTATGAGGGTTTCGATGATCTCTTGTGCGAATACTAAACAGACAGCGAAGCCCAAAGCTATAATAACAAGAATTTTGATGCAGACTTTACGAAGCTCTTCAAGATGCCCCCAGAAGGTAGAATGCTGCTCTTCCCAGATGTCTATACCCATGATCTTGATTTATGCTGAGGGGTGATTTTCCTCATCACTTTTTTTTGCTGTGTGTGTATCGGGTTTCTCATGATGCTGGCAGCGGGGGGGAGTTTCCTCCACCCCATTGCAAGCTTTTTTAAATTCTCGAATCCCTTCCCCTAAGCTGCGGGCAAATTCGGGTAACTTCTTTCCTCCGAATAGAATTAACACAACGCATAGGATGACAATAAGTTCTCCGCCACCAATCATGTTTCCTCCATCCGCAAGTTTTAAGTAGTCTTAAGGGTTGCTTTTCGGCTTAATTTAACTTGTCCTTGGAAGTTGATGTCCAAGACTTTTACTGTAATAGGATCACCAGGCTTGATGTGTTCATCTAGTTTTTCGATCCTTGCATGATCGTATTCTGAAATGTGGCATAAGCCTTCTTTGCCTGGAAGTATCTCTACAAACACTCCAAAAGGAACTATAGCCGTCGCTTTGCCTGTGTAGCAGCGGCCAATTTCAACTTCCGCTGTGATGCCTTCAATAATGCTTTTCGCTCTTTCGATGTCTTTATGACTCGAAGAAGAAATGCTTATCAAGCCGTCATCAGAAATATCAATCTTGACACCCGTTTCATCAGTGATGGCACGGATTTGCTTGCCTCCAGGTCCAATGATTTTCGCTATCAACGCAGGTTTGATTTTGATTGTCTCGATGCGAGGGGCGTAGATCGACATCTGATCGCGGTAGCGTGGGCATACATCCAGCATCTTGTTCAAGATGTGAATTCTTCCATCTTTCGCTTGCATAAGCGCTGTTTTCATCACGGCAGGTGTTATGCCTTCGACTTTGATGTCCATTTGGAAGGCTGTGATACCTTCAAGGTCGCCAGTGATTTTGAAATCCATGTCTCCAAGAGCATCTTCGATGCCTAAGATGTCAGACAGAATCACGTGTTGATCTTTTTCGAGCACAAGGCCCATCGCTATACCTGCAACAGGGCGTGCGATTGGTACACCGGCATCCATCATCGATAAGCATCCACCGCACACTGTCGCCATGGAGGACGATCCGTTTGATTCGGTAATGTTCGACTCAATGCGTATTGTATATGGGAACGCTTCTTTTGTTGGAAGAATCGCATGTAGCGCTCTTTCAGCAAGTTTCCCGTGACCGACTTCTCGGCGTCCAGGAGAGCCGACTCTGCCTACTTCGCCGACAGAAAATGGGGGGAAGAAGTAGTGCAGATAAAATCTGTGGGTCCCTTCACCTTCAAGATCTTCATAGCGCTGGGCCATGTTCTCGCCACCAAGGGTACATACAGCTACAGCTTGAGTTTCACCGCGGGTGAAAAGCGAGCTTCCATGTGTGCGTGGGAGTATACCTTGTTCAACGGATATTGGGCGTATCTCTTTGCTGTTGCGGCCATCGCTGCGGATGTCTTCATTCAAAATCATCTTGCGCATAGCTTTCGAATAGGCTTGCTTAAGCGCAGATTCAGCATCTTTCTTGGTGTGAACGTGCTCCTGTCCTTCAGGAAAGAGCGCAGTCATTACAGTCTTGTGCGTTTCTGATTGTGCAACTTCGCGTTCCTGTTTGCCTGCAATTCGCAAAACTTTTTCAATGAGTGGTGTCGCTATTTGTTCTACAGCTTCTGTTGTCGCTGCAGGGAAAGTGCGAATGGTATTTCGCTTTTTCTCTTTGCCTATACGTGCACCCCATTCTCCAAGGGCTTTGCAGATGATTTTTATACCTGCGTGGCCAACGTCGATGGCTTCAATGACTTGTTCTTCAGTTAAGAAGTCGCAATGTCCTTCAATCATGAGGACAGCGTCATCTGTACCTGCAAGGATCAGTGATAGACGTGAATTGCGCTGCTGTTCAATTGTTGGGTTTAGTATGAACTCATTGCCAATCATTCCAACGCGTACGCCAGCTACAGGCTTAATAAGTGGGATATCAGAAATTACTAGCGCTGCTGCACTTCCGCATATTGCTAGTGGTTCCGGTGATGTGACGCCATCGTATGACCATACATAGGAAAGAAGTTGCACTTCATTAAAGTATCCTTCTTCAAACATCGGTCTTAATGGTCTGTCTATAAGTCTTGATGCTAAGATTTCTCTTTCGCTTGGTCTTCCTTGGCGTTTGATAAATCCACTGCTGGTTTTTCCTGCAGAGGAGTATAGCTCTTGGTAGTCCACTCTTAAGGGGAGGAAATCCTCCGTCTCTCCGGCACTGTTTGCTGCACATGCTGTGCACAAAAGAACCGTTTCTCCGCTGCGAACAATGACAGCTCCATTTGCTTGTCTCGCTATTTTCCCCGTCTCGAACGTGATCGTCTGTGCGCCGACCTTTACGGAGATGATGTCAGATTTCATGTATCCCTTATGGTGTCCTGAATTTATTGCTTGTGCCCCTCCAGCTAAGTGCGAGGGGGTATGCGGGTCATCGTCTAAGCTTTAGCTTAGTGATTAGCCCTTGGTACCGCTTGGTGTCGGTTGAATTTAGATAATCAAGAAGACGGCGTCTTTGGCCTACGAGCTTTAGAAGCGCAAGACGCGAGCCATGATCTTTTGGCATACGCTTGAGATGATCTGTTAGCTCTGTAATTCGCTCAGTTAGTATTGCTATCTGAACGTCTGCAGAGCCCGTGTCTTTCTCATGAAGTTGGAACTTCTTGGTGATTTCTTCTTTTGTGCCTTTGTCTAGAGACATTTAATCCCCCTGCATTTTTTTGAGAGCCTGGTGTGTTTTTATTTCTTACGAACGGCAAAGATGATGATAGCAAAAACCCATTAATATATCAAGGCTCTTTATCTTCATATAGCGCCATGGCTTCTGTGGCTCTTGCATCGATCGATCATCATCCTGCGTTCGGAAGCATGATGGCTATATTCTATCACTCTTACACCTTCGTGTCTAGGATTACCTCTATAACGGAAGGAAACTTACCCTGTTGGTCCACTCGCAAAACCACCTTGAATGGAATCTTTATTCGTCCATGATACTTTTCCATGCTTAGCTCATCCCAAATTTTCTTCTTCAATTCTTCATTTGCGTGTTCATGCCGATATTTCTTTAGGATGCTCTCTACAAGCCTTTGCTCTTCATCGGAAGAAATTTCATGGTCATAAAATGGGTGTTCGTGCGGCATGGGATTGCCTTTTTTACTTCTATTGTATATCGTGTTTGGCAAATCAATGCAACGGTCGTGTCATGAAATCAAAACCTTTTCCCTTTGCCCTTATACCTACAACTGTGGACGAAAAATTCATGCTCGAAGCCTTGCGAGAGGCTTGGAAGGCTTATAACTCAGGTGAAGTTCCTGTCGGCGCCGTACTGGTTAAAGATGAGCAAATAATTGGTCGCGGGCATAACCAAGTAGAGATGCTTAAAGACGCCACAGCGCATGCAGAAATGCTTTGCATCACAGCTGGGGAATCTGCACTTGAGAATTGGAGGCTGGCAGATACGACTCTATATTGCACGATGGAGCCTTGTAGCATGTGCGCGGGAGCTATTCTATTGACCCGCATACCAAAAATCGTCTGGGGAGCAAAAGATATTCGACATGGCGCAAATGGAAGCTGGGTGGATTTATTTGCAAATAAGCACCCTTGTCATGCAGTTTCGATTGTGAGCGGTGTATATATGGAGCCTTCAGCGCTTCTTCTGAAGCATTTTTTCCAGAATAGGAGGGAGGAAAATGAGCGACAATGCAATGAGCGACAATAATATGGCTGAAGTTTGTGAGAAGCTTCTAGAAGAGATGATTGAGTCGCAACAAGCGCGACTTTTGGCTCACGCACGAAGGATTATTCCGTATGCAACTTATGATGATGTTTTGCAGCCGAATGATTTTCCAGAGCTTGAAGGTAATGCAGATTTCCGCTATGAAGAGGGCTATCTTGCAGCTCTTCTTGGTGTTCAGATAGCTATGAGGGCTAAGATTCGTCAGCAATAAGTTAGAATAGGGGCAATTTTGCACCACAGAGATCACAGAGCACACAGAGGGGGCGAGAGCAACAGAAAACATGGGTGTTGTACGAGGGTGAAAGTGATTGAAGAAAAAATATTTTCATTTTGTGCGTTGTCGGACCTTAATCAGTGAATCAGTGTCCTTGCAGCTTTCTCTGTGTTCTCTGTGCGCTCTGTGGTGAAAAATTGCTTTTGCTATTAGCTTAATACGTGTGACAATTTTAATGGAGAGTAGAATGAAAAGTGTTGATGGGGATAAAAAATATGTTTTTTTATTCATCATTCTTTTGGTTTCTTGTGTAACAGGTATTGCTTCAGATCTCTACGCTCCATCAATGCCATCGATTTCGCAAGAGCTGGATGTATCAATTGACCGCGTGCAGTGGAGCATGGCTATATACATGCTCGGAGTTTCTCTTTTTCAGTTTTTTTATGGCTCTCTTTCCGATATTTTTGGTCGTAAACCCATTCTACTTCTTGGATTGTCGGTATTTTTTGTCGGAAGTCTTATTTGCTTTTTCAGCTCTGATATTGAGTGGTTGATATTCGGCAGGTTTATTCAAGGTAGCGGTGCTGCTGCTTGTGCTGCACTATGGAGAGCTATATTTAGAGATGTATTTAAGTCTGAAGAGCTTGCTAAATATGGGTCTTATTTGAGCGTTATCATGGTCTTTGTTCTGCCAGCCGCGCCAGCTTTAGGTGGGTATCTTCAGCAGAGCTTCGGGTGGCGGTCATCTTTTTTATTTCTGGAACTCTACGCACTACTTGCCCTTATTATTGTAGCGATAAAATTTAATGAAACAAGTCAGCACCACCATATATCGAGATTGAAATTTTCATTCATTGCCTCTGCCTATTTGGAGCTTTTAAGAAACAGAGTTTTCATGGGATATTGTTTAGCTGCATTTTTAACTTTTGGTGCTTTCTTTTCATGGTTTGTCATCGGGCCTGTGCTTATTATAGAAATATTGCAGTACTCACCAAAAGCTTTTGGTGCATTATCATTTTTGTCTCTTTGCACGGCTATGAGTATAGGAAGCAATATTAATGCAAGGCTTGTGCAGCGCTTTGGCTTAGACACTATGCTGAACACTGGCTGGCTTTTAATCTTTCTTGGCGGTGTTATCATGGCACTCGGGTATCTGGTTTTTGGCATGACGGCCGTTGCCATTTTTGTGCCCGTGATTCTTGTTTATTTCGGTTCGACTTTTATCTTTGCAAATACGTTCGCTGGAGCTTTTGCAAATATTGGTACGATTGCAGGCTCTGCAGGTGGTCTATATGGGTCTATACAAATCGCTGGTGGTGCTGTTATTGGTGGGCTTATTGCTTATTTACCAGAAGCTAACCAACTCCCTTTGGCGTTTATCTATATCGTTAGCTCGGCTCTTGCTTGGATCGCCTACACCCTTATTGTTAAGCCTGTGGTTAAGCCGTCCTAGAAAGTTGACAGAGTGCTGCATATCTGCTACACTAGGGTTGTAAGAGTAGGAGGTTAACGATGAAAAATCCACGCGTGAGCGTTACATTGAACACTAGTGATGCGGAAGTGATGCAAATCCTTTGTGAAAAGAAAGGTGTGAGCATGTCATCTTTAGTTCAACGGATGGTACAAGATTGGCTAGAAGATTATGAAGATCGGTTGTTGGCTAATCGTGCAGAAGAAATTGTACAAAAATGGGAGCAAGCGGGCAAACCTACGCTTACACATGAGGAACTGTGGAAAAGGCTCGATACATAGTCGAATATGACATAGCGATTGAAGAGAAATTAAGGACGTTACCAAAAGCAATCAGAGAAAATATTAGAGCTTCTATCGAAAAAAGATTAATGGTCGCGCCTCTCGATTATGGAAAACCCCTTGTAAGAGAATGGAAAGGATATCGAAGATTGCGAGTTGGTGATTATAGAATCATCTACCGAGTTTTCGAAGATAGAATTGTCGTTTTTATCGTAGAAGTTGACCATAGAAAAAACGTGTATGATGCTTGATTGACCCCTTTGCTGGTAAAATAATCTACACAGTTTACTGGGGTGCGATTCAGGGGTGTCGGTTAAAGCCTGGCTACTATAGGTCTTTTCATATGACTTTATATAAAAAAATTATTTTCATTGACTTCAGCTTCGTGATCGAGTAGAATCGTGGGTTTGCCAATCCTCTATCCATAAGGAACTCCAAATGTCTTTTCG
>Ga0105046_10011217_pt1 | contig 13952 bp, 5 predicted proteins | sample MAT03_FD_78385 | JGI IMG/M metagenome (GOLD analysis project Ga0105046, IMG submission 78385) | Freshwater microbial communities from Lake Fryxell liftoff mats and glacier meltwater in Antarctica - MAT-03 (megahit assembly) | ecosystem: Environmental > Aquatic > Freshwater > Ice > Liftoff... | reverse complement strand
GTGTGAGAAATGCGGGTTAGCCGCGATGGGGATCAAATGCAGAGACGCAGAGAGAGGAGGCTTTCGGGCAGCAGCAAAAAGAAAGGCCCATTCACCCGCTGGTTGCGCGGCATTGGAACGGCGGTTGTTTCCTATCACTGCGTCTTTGCGCCTCTGCGTTTCATTTCCTATTCGCGGATTTAGGTTGGAATCACGCCCCCAAGGGCCGGGGAGAAGGCACCGGTTCAGGGCGCGCGGATGACGACCAACCGCGTGAAGATCTGCGCTGGCACCGAGAGCACGACTTTGGAGACCACCCGCTTGATCGGGGCGTCGTTCGGGTCGTTGCTTTCAGCGAAAAAGGCGGCACCCGTGGGGACGCCGCCGCCGCTGCTTTGGGTCACGGTGGTCCAGATCGCCAAGTCGGGACTGGTCTGCAGCAGGTAGGTCAGATCGGTCGCGCGAGGATCGCGACGGAAGGTGATCGTGGTTGTTACGTTACCGCCGGATGTGACGGCGGTCGTCTCCAGTCCCGCGCCGAGCGGATTGCCGCCGGTGGCCAGGTTGGCGACAAATGGCGAGAAACCGAAGCTGTACTCGATCTGATTGGCAATGCCATCGCCGTCCAGATCTCCGGTCGGATCGATGAATTTGCCAACGGGGTTCGTCGGGAAGTAAGTGGCCAGCCACGTTTCGAAGCGAGTTGGCGGAGGCACGATTCCGTAACTGAGGAAAAGCTTCGGGGCGGCGTCGGGGTTCAGTTGATTCTCGCGGCTGATGAAACGCTTCGCGGTGGCTCCCACCGTGGGCCCCTCCGGGCCGATGAGCATCCACCCGAGGTTTGCGGCTGGGGCGGCAAGCCATGCATTCACGTCAGCGGCAAGCTGGAGGTTCTGGTTTGATGACCAAATGTAATTTACATACGCAGCAGCGATGGTGGTTGTAGCGGAGGGCGCCCCGGCGAAGTCCCCGCCGGGGACGGCCCATGCGGTTCCTGTGGGAGGATTCCCGGCGGCAGTCACGAGCCGCAGCCGCCAAGTGGCATCGCCCGGGGACGCCGGATCACCTGCGCCAGGCATCGCATCGGAGTTTGAATAGCCCTCGCCCCAGTCGGCCGTGAGCCGGTGCAGATTGAAGGGGCCGGGCTGGGGGCTGACGTTCGCTCGCTTGTCGCAGAAAATATGGACTGCAGCGGAAGTGATCGTGACACCTGCAGGCACCGGCGAAAGGTCAAAGGCCAGGAGCGCACGCCGCGCTTGATAGTCATTTGGTGAAGCATAACCGGCAAAAAGGTAGGATCCCCCGCCGTTGCTGTTCCCGTTCGCCGTCACGGGTTCGCCGTCGCTGAAGATGGTGTTGTCTTTCGCCGCGATCATCGCCGGGAGGGCGACGCTCGCCGGTGGGACCAGCTTGTAGATGCCGCCCGCCGGGAGACCACCGGCGAGTGCCATGACGCCGGTGTTGCTCTTGAGGCCGAGATAGATCTCACCGTTTGCGTCTTCACCGAGGCAGAGGAGACGCTGGTTGGGAATGGGATTGGCCGAGCCGACCAAGGGGATTGCCTGCGTCAACGTGAAGACGCCGCTCCCCGGTGCGGTCTCTTCCAACCCCATGAGGCGACCATCAATCCCCGTGCCAATGACTCCGTAGTCGCCGAAGACGTATTTGCCCTGCAACCCGGGAATCGCCGCGCCCCGATAGACGAAGCCGCCAGTGACGGAAAGTCCGAGTTGCGGAAGCACCGGACTGGTGACGACTCCGGGATGCGCATATGTCGCGATCGGATCGATGTAAGGACCGAGGAGCGGATCGGCCATTGGATTCGTGGTCGCCCCGGAGGAGAAGGCCGGAAATTCAAGGCCTTCCTTGTAACGCCAGCCGTAGTTGCCACCGGCGACGATCAGATTGATCTCCTCGATGCGTCCCTGACCGACATCACCACAGAAGAGTCGATTCGTGCCGCCAGCGCGCTGGTCGAAGGAGAACTTCCACGGATTGCGCAGCCCGTAGGCGTAGATTTCCTTTTTCAACCCCGGCGTTGGGTCATTGAAGAAGGGATTCGTCGCGGGAACGGAATAGTTGAGCGGGCCTGCGCCATCGGGGTCGATGGGATCGATGCGGAGGATTTTTCCGAGGTATCGGGTCTTATCGAGGGAGTTGCCGAGGTTGTTGGTCGGGCGTGGCGATGCCGCGCCGCCAGTGTGCCCGGCGTTGTTGTCATTACTGCTGCCGCCGTCGCCCGTGCCGATGTAGAGCAGGCCGTCCGGGCCGAACTCAAGTTGCCCGCCATTGTGGTTGGATTGCGGCTGAGTGAAGACAAGGAGGCTCCGCTCCGAAGCAATAGCTGCCTGGTTGGGGTCTGCCACGGAGGCCTCAAACTCGGCGATCACTGTGACACCGTTGATGGGGTCGCCGATCTGCGGCGGCGCGGGATCCACTCCCGCTACATAACCCCTCGTGTAGTTTACGTAGAACTTTCTGTAGCCGGATGAAAGGGGGTTGGCATACCCGGGATGGAAAGCCAGACCGAGAAGTCCCCGCTCGCTGTAATCGATGGCAGTTGACGGTGGTGTGATGAATACGGCTTTACCCGTCAGATCGAGGAATGGAGCAGGCAGCAGCATGCCGTTCTGGAAGATGTAGATCTTCCCCGGCTGATCGCAGATGAATAGGCGCCCGCTGCCACCAGGAGCAGATGTGATCGTGGTGGGAGAATGAATTTGCTGGAGGCACACCGGCTTCAGCGAGACCGGCGGGAACGCGGCGTCGGACGGGGTTGCGGCAATGAAAGAGGCCGCGAGAACAAGGGTGAGGTGCTTTCGGAGGGAGAACATGGGAAGTGGGGGTTTCACTGACTGAATATCAAAAAGCAGGGAATTGGTTCTCCAGTGCCAACACACTGGATCAATCCCCAACAGTTCGCCAGGTACCCGACCCTGCAACCGAAAGCTCTATCCGCCTCCAGCCACTTCGCAGGGCCTACAGAAAGCCCAAGTTCGCCGTGGCAAATCGACCGATGTTCGGGAAAATCTGAGTGATGTTTGGCTCGTCCACGCCGAACCATCTGGCGATCGTAGCCGCGTATTGATCGACCGCAGTCGTCGGGATCCAGCGACCGCTATTTGTGTCATTGGGCCCGTTGATCACCATGACCGGCAGATGGCCGTAGGTTTGGCGTCCTTGGACTGCTCCGCCGATGATGAAGTGATGGCCGCCCCAGCCGTGGTCGCTGCCTTGCGAGTTCGTCGGAAATGTGCGGGCGAAATCGCTCGCGGTGAATGTCGTCACCTGATCGCCGACGCCCAGTTGCTCCATCGCACGCTGGAAGGCGAAGATGCACTCGCTGACGTTATTCAACAGGTTTGCGTGGCTGCCAAGTGTCGCATTGAGCGGTGCGAGTTGCACCTGATTGGTGTGCGTATCGTAGCCACCATCCGAGCAGAAGAAGATCTGCCGGCTCATGCTGAAGGGTCCGCGCGCCTGGATGAGTCGCGCGATCATCTTTAGCTCATTGCCCAGTGGGGTAATCGGGAACGGAGTGTTCCAAACCCAATTGTTCCCGTTCGGCGGGCCTCCCTCTGCGGTCGCAAAGATCGAACTGTTCAACAAATCGCCAGTAGCTATCGCACGTTCGACCACGTCGGCGTAGGCCGTCCGCTGGAGATTCGTATGATTCAGCGCGAGCAGATTCTTCAGCGCAGTCACTCGGGCACCAGTGCCCGTCATCAGCGATCCGCTCAACGTCACTGCGCCAGCGGTGGACACATGGTATTGCGATACCAAATTGCCGACCTCGAAGGTATTTGCTCCATTGACCGACACGGACATTGAAATCTTGCCGGTCGGATTGGCATTCGCGTTCAGGATATCCGCAACACGTCCGCCCCAGCCGGTCACCGGTGGTTGGTCGGATATGGAAGTCTGCCACTGGGTCACCTGATCATTGTGCGAGAAGAGCTGCGGAGGGCGCGTCCCTGTCGCATTCGCAAAATACTCGGCGCGGGAAATCGGACGCACCAATGTGCCGACGTTCAGGACGGGAGCCAATTTACTCTCCCCGAAGAGGGTCTGCATCTCAATGCAACTCGGATGGAATCCAAAAGTGTGTCCATCCCCATCTTGAAACGCTGGTGAGGCTCCGCTCGTCCCGGTCCGCAGCGAGAGGAGTGAGGACTGCGGCAAAGCCAGATTGCCGCGAATCGACGTGTAGTCCGCGTAGGTCGGGGTATCCGTGGGCACAATCCAGTTGTTTGCATCGTTTCCACCGCCCAGAAACAGACAGACGAGGGCCTTGTAGCCGGTCAGATTTGTCTGTGCGACGGCGGCATTGATGAGGCGCAGGTCGCGGATGGTGCTGGTCAGCGCCCACGTGCCGACTGCGGCGCAGGAAGCCTGACGGACGAAGTCTCGGCGTGAGGTGAGTTTGGGATCCTGTTCAGAGTTCATAGGGGCTATCGCTGGATGGTGTATTCGGCGCTGGTGATGATGAGATGGAGCACGGAACGAATGCGGTCGCGCTTCTGGATATCCGTCGGGGCCGCATCGGTGTATGGGACATTCGTCGTGTTCGAGACGAAGTTCTGAATGATGGCCTTGGCATTTGACGGCAGTGCTCCACCCATGAGGAGAGCACCGATCCTGTCGATCAACGTGCCCAAATTGGCATTGCTCGTCCAAGCTTGAGTCGGCTGCGGGCCCGCCCCCAAGCCACCGATGTCCACAGCAAGCCCCATCCATGGGCTGAGGTCCATCACCAGCGAGTTACCGCCACTCCTGAAGCTGCTGAGACCGCTCGTGTTGGCCGGATTGAAGACCCCATTGAAGAAGAAGTTCGTCTGGCGGACGACATTCGTGTCCGAGGTTAATTGGAACTCCGGTGTCGTGATCGCCTGAGAGGCCAGTGTGCCGGGGTACCTGAAGTCTGGCAGGAAGTAGTTGAACACGGTCGGCGCATTCAGCGGGGTCTGGGCGAGATCGGTGTTCGTCGTTCCCAAGGCGAAGTTACTAAGTCCCGATGTGACCGTCCCGCTGCGGTTCACCGGCTGTGATAGGAGTGGGAAGACATAGATCCTGTTGTCGGACTGAGTTGTGAGATTCGTGCCTGTGACTGTACTCAAAACGGTGAATGTGTTTAGATCCACCACCGAATCGACGATGAACTCGTTGTCAAACGGCACAGGAGTGACTTGTCCAATGAAGAAGCTCAAGAAAACATGATCGCCAGTGTTGAGGTGATGGTCGGTGATGGTGCTCACCGTGATTCGCTTGTCATTTGGCGCCGCCTGCCCGGAATTGGTCACCACGTAGCTGCCAGGCGGGAAGCGCGGAATCATCAGAGTCCCGGTTCCAGTGGTGGTGAACCCTCCTGCAGGAGGAGCAATCGTGAACGTCGTGCCTGCGACCGTATCGGTACTGGTCGATGTGGCGGCTGTGAGAACGGCGTTATCGAATGTTGACCCGCCTGCCGCTGCGGGGCCGCTGGTGAAGTCGAAGTGCGCCTTTCCGCCCGCAGGCAGCCAGTGGCCGCCCATGGTCACCGTCATTGCCGTACCCGCTGCCACCTGACTATAGGTGCCGGTGGTCCATCCGAAGGCATTGACTGTGAACCTCACAGACGAACCCTGGGTGCCAGTAATCGCAGCCACAGTGTAGTTTCCCGACCATGGATCCGGCGCTCCACCGCTGAACTCCAAATAAACGCTGTTGCCATTGTTCAACCTGTGAGGCGTCGAGGTGTCGATCGTGATGGTCCTGCCCCCGCTCCCCGTCTGCACATAAGATCCGCTGAATCCGGCCGGCCGGAAGGCGCGGGCTGCTGCCGAGAGGCGCAGCAGGGGTTCGCGCTGTTTGCCGAAGGCCGGCTTGGACGCCTCGCTGCTGCTTCGTGCCTCGAAGTCGAGCAGGATGGCCTTGACCACGGCCTTCATGTCGCCGCGCTCCCCAAGTCCATTGTTATTGAACTTCTCCACCACCCGGTACACGTAGTCCCGCGACGGGTTACTCGTGACCAGGCGCTGAATGAGCTGCCTGCAAATGAATGGCCCGGTGTTCGGATGATTGAAGAGCTGATCATGCACCGCAGCGAATTCCTGAGCGGGCAATCCCAGATACCCCGCAGTGCTGGTCAGAGAGGCGCTGGGTGTCGCAAACGGGTCGTGCGGCACTGCCCCCCCAGATTGCAAGCCGGGAAGGACTTCGTTGTTCAAAGTCCGTTTTGGCCCCGTAAAGTGCCTGCCGGGCACTTCACGCATCTGGCGCATCCAGTCAATGGCCGCACCGAAGGTGGTGCGGAGGGCACCATTGTAACCGTAGTCCCACCCGGTGAACACATGCGCATACCCGACGATTTCATTCTGCGTATAGGTCGGAATCAACTGATCTTTGGAGTTCAGCATCAAACTGCCGTCGGGCCACATCCGGAAGAGACCGATCGAGAAGAGCTGCTCGATTTCGCGGGCGTAGTTCTCGTTGGGGATTCGGCCGACGCCCTGATCCGGCTTGTCGTTTCGCAACATGTCGAGATACCGGCCCATCGCTGGCGTGAGTGTCGTATCCTCGAGTGTTTTGCGGAAGTTCTCGAAGGCGTTGTCGGCGAGTTTGTCGTAGAAATACGACACCGCGGTAGCGTTGTTCGAGAGTGGTCCAGCAGTGGAAACGACGTGAATCTGGCTCAGGGCAAAGGCGACCCGCTGCAGGAGCTGGTCTTCTCCGGTCATGGAATTCCTCCACCATGCGTTGTAGGTCAAGGTGTCACCAAACTGATTGTTCGGGTCGTTACCTTGGTTAGCCAGCACCTCGGGCAACTGGTGGCTGGGCAGTTTGTTGAACTGGTCGTCAATCCAAGCCTCATAGCGAGTCTTCCCACTAGGCGGGACGATCGCCCTGAACGCTGCAATATCCGCAGGGCTTGCCCCAAAGGTCGCCTGAGTCAGGAAGCGGGCCGCACCGGCGTTGGAATTACTGTCGTCGATCAACGCCGGTGGAGGCGGAGGCGGGGTGAAGGTGCGTGTTCCATCGGCCAGCGCGTAGTTGCCCCGAATTTCACCGGTTGCATTCTGAACCGTGTGCAGGTTTACGTAAGCCTTGCCTTGCTTGAGAATTTCAATGATTTGCGCCTTGTTGAGCGGCTGCACGTCCTCAAGCGTCCATTTGTAGAAGCCGAAGTTTGGATCGCTCGGATTTGTAATCAACCCATCACCAGCATGGGTCGGCATGTCGATATCGAAGATGATCTGGCTGCCGAAGCTCAGGTACGGGTCCGAGTGAATATGCTCCGCTGTGATCGGCCCAGAGAGGCCACTGAAGGTTCGCTTCATGTATGCTGTGTTCTCATCCGCGCTCAGACGCAAAGTTGAAGTGCCTACGCCTCTCAACGGTGAGCCGGGGGTTCCCATTGCGCCGGTTTGCACGAGCATCGTCGCCACAAACAGCGTCCCGGGCGTGGAAGCCAGGGAAGGCTGGACATAGGGCGAGAGCACAAAGCCTGGCACGACTTCGCTGGGAGCGTTGCCTGTGCCACCTGGCTTCAGCCAGCCCACCGCAACATTGTCGCCAGCACCAGCTCCTGCTTTATGCAGGATTTCAATGTAGTACCTGTTGCCCTGCTCAAGCGCGAGCCAAGGCGACTTCTGGTTGGTCTCACCCGCGTTGTTCCAATCCTGTGATCCCGTACCGCTAGTTACCCACGCCCGCTTGATGGCGTTGACGGGTTCGTCATCGTTGGAAATCCAGAGTTCCGCTGCGTTGCTCGCGGCGATCCAGAAGTAGTAGTTCCCGGTGACAGGTGCCGTAATGTAGCCGCGGACCCGCGCGCCGTAATTGTCGCCGAAGTTGGTCGGGCCTTCGAGTGACGTGAGATTCGCCGTGCCGGTTGCGATTGTGCCAACAGGGATGTTTGCCACGCTGATTCCCGGAATGCCATTGGGCAGATTGCCATTCCAATACTCACGCACAATAGTCCCGCCTGTATCGTCCACATGCAGATTCAGCACCGAGGTGCTTGTCCCGGCAGCGTTGGTGATGGTGATCAGAACCTGGTAATCCCCCGCAGATCCGCCTGGAGGCGTGCCACTCAGCACTCCTGCGCTGTAGTTAAGCCACGCCGGGTTCCCGCTGACGGTTACCACCGCTCCGTTGCTGCTCTCTACCTTGTGTGAAAACAAACCGCCCAGCAAGGCCGAGGCCTCGGACGGACTGACCTGTTCTGCGGGGGCCAGAATACCGTTCGCTGGATAGAGCCGTGACTGCGGAACAATCTGTCTTGGCTGGCTGGCGCTGTACCATGCGAGGCTGCAACTGGCGGTGCTGGTGGTCTCCAAGTACTCGAGTTTGATGTCATAGCGTACTCCCCCTTGCATCGGGATCCTCACGTACCGGTCAGCGGTGGTGTTGCTGGGCCAATCGATCGGCTTATTGAGCCAGTCGATGTTGCAAGCCCCGGTGCCAGTGGCGGAGATTCCCGTCCCAAAATTGACCGTAAATGTGTTGGGTGTCGCCGCAGTGACAAGGACATCTCGCAGGTCGGTGATGGTCATGTTTCCGGTCCCGGTCGCAAAGACCCCGGTTCCAAAATTGGCCGTGAACGTCTTGGCTGGAGGCACGCCTGCGCCAGTGAGCAGATAAGGCAGGCTCGTGAGGGTGGACAGATTGCCACTCGTTGGATCCAAGAACAGCGTCTGCCCGACAGCAAAACCTCCCGCCACGACTCCCGTCAGCGCGGAATAGCTAATCACCGCATTGCCAGTAGTTCCATCGTAGGAATAGGTGGTCGTGCCGTAACTCAGGCTGCCTGAAGTGGGGTCCACCCGGACCGTCTCGCCAACACTGACGCTGTTCGGCGGAGCGCCGCCGGTGAGAAGGGCTGCGGGGGTAACGACTGTCTGGCCGGTCGTGCCGTTGTAGCTGTACGCCCCGGTGGCATTTGCCGCAGAACCAATCAAGAGGGCTTGCGGCTGGCCATTGATCCACAGCCTGGCGCTATCGTCGGCATTCACTATGAACGTGTAGGTCTCCGAGAACTGAGGCTGCACCTGCCCGCTCCAGCGGGCAGAGAAGGTGTCCGCGCCGATCAAAGGATCGGGCGACCCAGTGCCCCAAATGCCGTTATTGCCATTGGTAATGGCGGGATCCAGACGGACGATCGTCGGAGGGGCGGTGAAACTCGTATTTGGATAATACTTGGCCAAAAATCCCGTTGTTGTGCTCGTGGGGAAATCGACAAAGCCGGCACCGATTCCAGTGCCGGGCAGCGCGGCACCCGTGATGGCAACCGGGAAATTGACCGTGCCCCCGGTGCCGCCGACTGTGTAAAGACCGCTGTAGCTGGCAGGCGTAAAGAGGTTGCCAGTTGAGAATGTCAGGTTTACCTGGGTGCCGACCACGAAATTATGGCCGCCAGATGGCGTCACCACAATTGTACCGCTAGTACCGGTGGAGGCTCTTGTGTAGCTGTAAGTGACGGCCCGTTGGTTACTAAAAACATTCGCCGCTGGAATGACTACAAAAGCCGCTGTTCCAGCGCGCCACTGGAGCCGGCACTGCGCGTTGCCGGCGGTCTCGACATACTCGACTTTAATGCGATAGCGGGTTGCAGCGGCGAGGTTGAATGGAGCGCTCTGCTTGAACGTCCCGACGGTCGCAGGACCATCCCACCCATGCTCCAAGATCTGCTGCAAGCCGCCGGCGTTATTCTGGTCCAAGAACACCCGCGCCTTGTCATCCGCATCGAGTTGGAATTGATAGGCTCCGGCGGTGGTGGGGCTCAAATAGCCTTCCCAAACTACCGAGTAGTTGTCCGCCGACTCGTTCGCGTTGATTACAGCGCCATTGGGCGTCCCAAAGAGCCAGTTGAAATTGACGGTTGGTTCGACCCGACTGGCCTTCAGTTGAGCCGGAGCGAAGTTCAGCGGACTCGCGTAGGTCGTGCTGGCGGTGTCGAAATATTCCCCGAGCAGACCGGTTCCAGATGCAACCGTCGAGTCATTGATGATGACCGTGGCGCTGCTGGGCGCGCCCAATGCATAAGCCGTCGCCGCAGAGAGGGTCACCGTGACAGACTTGCTCCCCTCCACGATGCCGTTTTGGGCGGGATTCACGCTGACAATTCCGGCCGCTGCCCCAGCGGCGATGTTTACCGTTCCTGGGAGCGTGGCGTAATTAGTGCCCGGGACCGCAGTGCCGCTGGTCGTGTAACTGACGGTGAGCGGCAGCAACTTTTGCGTGCGCTCAATGGTCAGCGTTCCCGCCTGCGGACCGTCCTTGGAGGCAAACGCCGCGGTCGCCTTGATCGTCACCACGTTAGGAAGCGCGATCTCAGCAGCCACATAATCGTGATCGTTCACTCCGGGGCTGCTCGTCTGGCTGTTCGGGTTGAGCCCGCTGGCACCTTCCGCCCAGTCGCTCACTCCGTCGCCGTCCGTGTCGATTTCTTCCACCCGGATGCGGTAGTAGCAATTTGCCCCATACGGAGCGGACAGTGTCCCTGTGCTGCCGGTCCCGATCAGTTGCCCCGCTTGAATCGCCCAACTGCCACTCGTCAGGCTGGCCTTCTTCTCAACCCGATACAGTTTGCCCAACTCGGTCGGGAACTGAAGATCTACGGACGCCCCGTTCTTCACGACGCTCGAAACCTTGATCGTTGCCGCAGCACTGAAGGGGTTCGTCCCGGCTGCGATTTCGTCCTTATTCTTGACCCCATCGCCGTCGCTGTCCTGATCCAGCCATGTGTTGTCCGCAAGCTGCGAGGCGGCGACCCCGTACTTCAATTTCCAGATCTGCCTGGTCGCGTTGTCATCAATGACGGCGTTTGCCAAGCTGCCGAGGCCGAGGAAAGCTGCTGCCGCTGTGGCAAGCGCGGCGAATGGGAGGCGGAAACGAAGCGATGAGGGAATGCTCATGCTTGATGCGGGGGCTTGGGTCATGGTAAGGACAGGGCTTGGGTTTTCCGAGGTGGGCACCGCATGGAAGCGGCGAAAGTTGGGGGGTGTTCGCATCTGAAAGGGCTCAGGTTGGTGGCATATGAATGTTTTATCCGAAGGGTGGCAAGAGAAAGAATTGGAATTAACAAGAACGTCATCTCCACGCCGAGGGGCCGGGGCTGACGCAAGGCCGATACAGCGGATGGAATCCCGCGATCCACCCGGCAGTCGGCGTCATCGGAGCCCTTCGGCGGTCGAGGAACCCCGCCAAGTTGCCGACATCACCTACCAGCCAGTTTTCCAAGCGCTGTCGCAGGCGGGGCGCTTGCAAACGAATTCAACCGGGGAATAATGCGCGCATGAATTCCAGCCTCTCCAGGAGCATCGCACTCAACATCTTTGTGTTATTGTCACTGGCTGGCTCCCTCTGTTCCGACGTAATGGTCCCGGGCAGTGTTCTCGACCCGAAGACGGCCGGCGAAGCCTGGAACGTGATTCGACTGGCCACCAAGAATGTGGAACTCCTGCTCGAGGAAAATCGTTTGTCTGAGATTGCGGTTCAGATTTCCTACTCTAGCCCTTCCCTGCGGGCACTCTCCCGGCTGCCCACCACCCCGGAGGTGCTCGAACAGGTGGAAGAACTGATAAAACGCGCGCTGGTGTCGGTGAACGCCATCGCCACCGCCGCGCAGCAGAACAATCCCGGCGGCGTCACGGGAGCCCTCGCCAGCCTGCGCGCCACGCTCGACCGCATCTCTCCACACTATGACCCCAAGGCAGTGAACGCGGACATTTTCTTCTGCCCCACGCATTCCGACTTCCTGTCGGACAATCAAGCCACTCCCTGCGCGAAATGCGGCAAACGCCTGCTCACCCGCCGAATCCCCTACAGCTTCATCTACATGAAGCCCAGCGAGCCCACCGTCAGGATGACGGCGACCATGAGCGGTCCGATCGTGGCCGGGCAGAAGGTCGAAGTGACAGTGAACATGTCCAAGGCGGACAAATCGCCAGTCCTGCACACCGACCTGCTCGTGATGGAAACAGAGCCCATCCATCTGCTGATCGAGGAACCGGGCCTCGGCGACTATCATCACGAACATCCCGTGCCCAACAAGACCCCGGGCGAGCATGCGTTTTCCTTCATCCCGAAGAAGACCGGTCCGTATCGCATCTGGGCTGACATCGTGCCGGCGGCCACCGGCCTGCAGGAACAACCTTTCGTCGATCTCCCCTCCCCCGCAAAGGCGGACCCGATCACGGATACGGAGAACCGGTTCACTTCAACCGTCGGCGGGTATCAGTTCGACCTCGCGCTCACCAATGGGAACCACCTTCTGCCAAAAGCCGGGCAGGCCCGGAGAGTTTCCGTCACGATCACAGCCGCCGATGGCAAGCCCGTGACGATCCTTGCCCCGGTGAGGAATGCCTTCGGGCATCTGGTCGGCTTCTGCTCCGACTATGACACCGTCGTCCGCCTCCGCCCGATCGGTGGGAATATCCTAAGTCCCGACCTCCGCGGCGGACCTTCGCTCGGATTCACCCTCTTCCCGCCAAAGGCTGGCTTCATGCGCCTCTATTGCCAGGTGCTGATCGAAGGAAAGATGCTCTTCGCGCCCTTCAATCTGAACATCCAACCCTGAGGATCACTGGGCGACTACGTCATCTGTCGTCCACATCTGGCGGTCCGGACCTGCGGACCGGATCTCCATCTTGTCCTTCGCCATCTGGTGGAAAAAGTAAGCCGTCCCCCAACGATCAACGAGTTCACCCTGATCGTTGAGCCCCTGTCCCTCCGGAGGTCCCAGCCTCGCTTTCGCTGGATTTCCACCCATTACGGCTTTCATGATTTCGGCGTTCGTCCCGACTGGATTCTCACCCATCCGCGTCCGGAAATCCCGGAACATGAAAGAGACGCTCTCGACCTGTGCCCTGGCTTCCGGCTCAGCCACGGGCCGCGGTGCCGGCCTGCCCGCCGGAGCGGGAGCTGGCGGCGCATTTGGCTTCGGTGTTGACCGCGCGACGGGCATTCCCGGAACCACCGAACTCGTGATCCGAGCCGGGGTGGGTGCCGGCGTGGCAACGGGCAGCGGGACCGACCCCGTCGGCACATTCGCCACCGAGCCGGGATCGGATCGACCGGGATCTGCGCCCCCGGTCGTGGGCGGCGGCGGGGTCGCCACCGCGACATCCGGCGTTTCGCTTCCCTCTGGCGCGGGCGGTTCCCCACCGCCACTGGACCAGATCCACAGGCCGACTGCACCGGCGACAAAAGCTGCACCGAGAGCTGCAAGGATACGAGGGTTCATCGGAAGAGGGGGAAGTAAGGGTTGGAATGCAGGGGTGTAGCGGCCAAATCACCGCAATGGATCTCACGAGGGGATGTTGCTGGAAGTTTCATCTCGGCTGGTCTGATGGTTCTCCAAAAGAATGCAATCGGCAAGTCTCTCCCATGGAGGACTTGCGGGTTCAGCCCGCGGCATGCGTTACAGCATGAAGCCCAGATTCCCCGATGTGAACCGGGACAGGTTGGGAAAGATTAGGCCGAGGTTCGGCTCGTCCACGCCAAACCAGCGTGCGAGGGTCGCCGCGTGCTGGTCCACAGCCGTAGTTGGAATCCAGCGGCCCAACCCGGTGTCGTTCGGACCATTGATCGCAAACACCGGCAATCGGCCATAGGTCGCGCCGCCATTGACTGCCCCACCGACGATTGTGTGGTGGGAACCCCAGCCGTGATCGCTGCCTTGCGAGTTCGTCGGCAAGGTGCGGGCGAAATCGCTCGCGGTGAATGTCGTCACCAGATTGCCGATGCCCAGTTGCTCCATCGCGCGATGGAAGGCGAAGACGCAGTCGCTGACCTCACCGAGCAGATTGGCATGCGCGCCGGTGATCGGATTGACGCTGCCGTTCGCGTTCAGGGTGACCTGATTGGTGTGGGTATCGTAGCCACCGACCGAGCAGAAGAAGATCTGGCGGCTCATGTTGAATCCCGTCGGCCCGCGCGCCGCGATCAGACGCGCGATCATTTTCAACTGATTGCCGAGTCCCGTATCCGGG